>Ga0307278_10000071_pt1 | contig 47247 bp, 47 predicted proteins | sample ER_DNA_117_FD_194482 | JGI IMG/M metagenome (GOLD analysis project Ga0307278, IMG submission 194482) | Bulk soil microbial communities from the East River watershed near Crested Butte, Colorado, United States - ER_DNA_117 | ecosystem: Environmental > Terrestrial > Soil > Floodplain | place... | reverse complement strand
GTGTTAACCGGTGTAAGGGTGCGGCCTTCCATTAGCGGCCTTTGGCCTATCGGCGCCACTCGTGCAAGCAAAGATCGCTTGCGCGAGTGACCCCGAAGGAGGGATCGCCGCTTCGCGGGGAACGCGCGCGGGCCTAGCCCGCGCGCTTCAGGGGTGGTTCGCGGTCGTCGTCAACCGTGCGGCGCGGCGAGGCTTCGCGTCGCCGCCTCGCATAAGTTCGCCTCCGGCTAAGCCGGCTCCGCCCGGCTTAGCCTCCGGCCGTCTGGCTTCCGCCGCTCGAACGGTTCAACCGCGGCCGGCTTTGTGGAGTTGGGCGTAGATCGCCCTGGCCGTCTTGGCCGGGACGCCCGGGACGCCTTCTAACTCTTCCTGGCTTGCGGCGAGGAATCGCTCCGCGGAGCCGAAGTGCTGCAGCAGCGCGCGTCGGCGCACGGGGCCGACGCCCTCGAGCTCGTCGAAGATGGAGGCGAACGATCGCGAGTCGCGGCGCTGCCTGTGGAAGCCGACGGCGAACCGATGTGCCTCGTCTCGGACTCGCTGCAGTAACTGAAGTCCCGGCGAGTGCGCGACCAGCTGGATCGGGTCGGGACGTCCCGGTACGAACACCTCCTCGACTCGTTTCGCCAGCGCGACGACGGCCACCCGCGGCAGGTCGAACCGGTGCATTGCGGCCAGCGCGGCGGACAACTGGCCTTTGCCGCCGTCGATCACGACGAGGTTCGGCACGGCGGCGAACGATTCGTCGTACTCCTCCGCGGTGGCATCCGAGAGCCGCGAGAACCGACGCGAGACGACCTCGGCCATTGCCGCAAAGTCGTCCATCCCGTCCTGCCCGCGCACCCCGAACTTCCGGTAGTGCGCCTTCTTGGCGACGCCGTCCTGGAAGACGACCATCGACCCGACGTTGTCCTGGCCCATCACTGTGGAGATGTCGAAGCACTCGATGCGGATCGGGAGCGCCTCGAGGTTCAGCACCTCGCGCAGCTCCTCGAGCGCTTCGACGCGTCGCAGGCGCTTGAGCTCGGCCTGGTGCGTATCCGACGCAAGCGCATGCCGGGCGTTCTCGGCTGCGAGCTCCTGGAGCCGGCGCTTCTCGCCCCGCTCGGCCGCGCGCACCTCGACGCGTGCACCTCGACGCTCCGACAGGAACTCCGAGAGCGCGGACGTGTCGCCCGCGTCGCGCGGCACGACGATCTGGGGCGGCACGCTCGGCGCCGACCCGTAGTACTCGAGGCAGAACGACTCGAGTACCGTCGTGATGTCCTGTCCACCGACATTCTCGAGGTGGAACGAGTAACGGTCGATCAGCCGCCCATCCCGCAACGGGAACACCTGGACCACGGCACGGTCGCCCTCTGCTGCCAGGCCGACGACGTCGATCGTCCCGACGGAACGGCGATCCGCGGCCTGGCGCTCGGCGAGGTGCTGGACACTGCGGAGCCGATTGCGATACCGCGCGGCCTCCTCGAAGCGCTCTGCCGCTGCAGCGTCTTTCATCTTCTGCTCGAGCTGTCGCTGGATCGGCTCCGTCTCGCCGGAGAGGAACTCGATCACCTGCTCGATGATCGCTCGGTAGTCCTCCTTCGAGACGTATCCGACGCACGGGGCCAGGCAGCGGTCGATGTGGTAGTCGAGGCAGGGAATGCCCGAGTGGCGGCCGGGCTTCGGTCCCTCGCAGGGTCGATAGGGGAAGACACGGTTGAGGACGTCGAGCGTCTCGCGCACCTTCTTCGCGTTCGCGTACGGGCCGAAGTAGACAACGCCGCGCCGATGCCGCTCCCGCGTGAACATGACGCGGGGGTACTCGTCCTCGACCGTGACCGCGATGTAGGGAAAGGACTTGTCGTCGCGCAACCGGACGTTAAAGGGCGGCCGGTGCCGCTTGACGAGATTCTGCTCGAGGTGAAGGGCCTCAACCTCGTTCTGAGTAACGATCACTTCGACGTCGGCAACCCGCTCAGGCAACTGCCGAATCGCAGTCCGGCTGTCAGAGCTCTGCTGAAAGTAAGACCGCACCCGAGGCCGCAGAGACTTCGCCTTGCCCACATAGAGCACATCCCCACCGCTATCGCGAAACAAGTAGACCCCGGGCCGAGCGGGCAAAGATTTCAGCTGATTCTCAAGCCGAGACGCCACATTTCCAGCCTAGCCCCGTCCACCCACCACAAGACCAAAGCCGGAGGCTAAGCCAGGCGAAGCCGGCTTAGCCGGAGGCGAACGCATGCGCCGCGGCGACGCGAAGCCTCGCCGCGCCACAAGCCAAAGCCAGTCGCCGGCGAGCGCCAAAAGGAGCGCACGGGCTTGGCCCGTGCGCGTTAACCCGCGAAGCGGGTACCGGACCCGCGCGAAAGCGAAGCTTTCGCGCGGGAAAAGAGGCGGCCCGGGTGGAGAGACCGGGCCGCCTAGAAATCAGGATGTGCCGTGTGATTGCGGAGGCTGTGGCGAGCTTCCCGGGGAGCTCCCTGCGGTGAGAGAGCTTGGCAACACGACCCTGACTAGTGTCAATTATCGGTACCTCTCCCGGCCGGTCCTCCCCCGCCCGGGTGATCTTCCGAAGGCAGGTGCGGGTTGACGCTTCGCAAAGGCCTTCCTACACTGGCCGCGTCCCCGGCATCAGCATTGGGGTCTACCGTTTCTCTCTTGCCGCGGCCTCGATCCCTCATCACGCTCGTCTGCGCCTTTGCCGCCCTGGCCCTTCCGGCCGGGTCGCTCGCGAGTGCTCAGATGTACATGGGCGCGGCGGAGGATGAGGGTCGCAACGCCGATCCGCAGGTGTCAATGTCGAAGATGGAGCTCGCCAAGGCGGCCGGCTTCGACACCATTCGGATCACGGCCATCTGGTCGCCGGGCCAGAGTGCCGTGCCGCCGGGCCAGCTCCAGGCGCTTCAGTCGATCGCGGCCGCCGGGATCTTCCTGGACATCCGCGTCGTCACGACCGTGATGCCGTTCGGCAGCAGCACGACGCCGCTCACCGCGACAGCGCGCACGCAATTCGCACGGTTCGCTGCGAATCTCGTCCGGCGCGTGCCGACGATCCGCGAGTACATCATCGGCAACGAGCCGAATCTCAACCGCTACTGGCTGCCGCAGTTCGGCCCGAAGGGCGAGGACGTCGCGGCTCCCGCCTACGTCAAGCTGCTCGCACGGACCTACGACCTGATGAAAGCGGCCGACCCGAACGTCTTCATCAACGGCGGCTCGGTCTCTCCCCGCGGCATCGACCGTCCCGGTACGGGCCGCGACACGCACTCGCCGACCGCGTTCATCACGGACATGGGGATTGCATACCGCGCGATGAAGCGGACGAAGCCGATCATGGACGGCTTCTCGTTCCACCCATACGGCGAGAATTCGAGCACCCCGCCGACGGTCGCACACACCATCGGCACGTCCCTCGGGCTCGCCGATTACCCAAAGCTCGTGGCGCTCCTCGGTCAGGCGTTCAACGGGACGGCGCAGAAAGGCTCGAAGCTGCCGATCGTGTACGACGAGTACGGCGTCGACTCCCAGATCCCCGACACAAAGCGCAGCTTCTACGGCGGGAAGGAGCCTGCGACGACGAAACCGGTCAGCGAGGGCGTGCAGGCTGCGTACTACGACGAGGCGCTGAAGATGGCCGCCTGCCAGCCCACCGTACGCGGCTTCTTGATCTTCCACGTCACCGATGAGACGGACCACAACCGCTGGCAGTCCGGCGTCTACTACGCCGACGGCACACCGAAGTCGAGCCGCCCGCTCGTGAAGCGGTCGATGGGCGAGGTCCGCTCGGGCGCGTACGAGTGCGGCGAGCCCCCGGTCACGAACGACACGTTCGGCTGGGTGATGATCGCCCACTCCGGCGGCGGCTAGCATCATCCCCGTGGAGGGGCAGTACGTCGCGTACACATTCTTCCGGGTGAATCCCGAATGGAGACGCCTCCCGGTCGAGGAGCGTGCGGCCGGGAAGGACGCGTTCGCGGAGGCGATCGAGGACTGGACCGCTCGAATGGAAGTTCTGCGCGCGTACACCGTCACGGGCGTGCGCCCCGACTGCGACTTCTTCCTCTGGAAGATCACACAGCGCTACGAGGACCTCGGTGAGCTCGGCACGACGCTGAACGGGACGCCGCTGGCCGGCTGGCTGGAGACGCCGCACTCATACCTCGCGACGACCAAGGCGTCCGAATACACGAAGGCGCGGCGTGCGCGCCGCGTCATCCCCAAAGGGTCGGCGTACCTCGTCGTCTACCCCTTCGTGAAGCTCCGTCCCTGGTACTCGCTCACGCCGGAGGACCGGCAGCGTGCGATGGACGAGCACATGCGGATCGGCGCCGAGTTCTCCACGATCCACAATCACACGACCTACTCGTTTGGGATCGACGACCAGGAGTTCATGACGGCGTTCGAATGCGACGAGCCCGCCGACTTCATGCACCTGATGCTGACGCTGCGCGATACCGAGGCGTCGCGCTACACCGAACGCGACACGCCGATCTTCGTCGGCCAGCACGTGGAGATCCGCGCCGCCCTGGACGCGCTCGACGGCGCGGCGTCCCGGGTCGAGGCCTAGGCTCCCGCCGCGTGCTCGCGCCACCGCTTCAGGTGGCGTAGGCCGATCGCGGCAGGTAGCAGCGGCAGCCAGAGATTGAAGATCCTGTAGGCGAAGACGGCGAGGATCGCCTTCGCCAACGGGATCCCCGTCCACGCGAGGGCGAACGACACCAGGACTTCGACGGAGCCGGCGCCGCCCAGCGGGAGCGTTCGTCGCGTGAGCGCGTAACCGGTCGCGTAGCCGATCACGAGGGCCGGCAGATCCGGCGAGTCGTGGAACGCACGCAGGCTCGCCCACAGGCAGCCGACGTCGCCGACCCAGTAGAGCGTCGTGCCGAAGAAGGCGCCGCCGTGATGGGCGCCCTGCGTGGCGAGGTCTCGGAGCATGTTCACGGCGTCGAGCGCGTTCCGGAGACCGGCGCGCCAGCCACCCTCGTCGCGGACACGATGACGGAGTCCGAGCGCAGCGAACGCGGCGACGAAGCCGAGCGGGACTGCGATCGCCCACGGCAGCGTGAAGCCGAGGCTGGGATGCGTCGAGCCACGCGCGAGGATGATCACGGCTGCAAGCGCAGCCGCGGGTGCGAGGATCGCGTATTCGAGCGCGCCCAGGCCGAGCACGCGCACGCGTGCCTCCCGCGGTTCGAGCCCGGCGTCCTCCAGCGCGTGCCGGTCGACGACGAAGCCGCCGCGAATCACGAACACACCGAAGCCGGCAGCGACGATTGCGCCCGCGCGTCCGATCCCGAGCCGCGGACCGCCCTGGGCGCGCGCAACCTCGCGATACGCGACGACGTACCCGAAGTAGGCCGCCACCTCCATCCCGAAGGCGACGGGCAACCAGATCGGGTCGACGTTGCGCAGCTCGTGCAGCACCGTCTCGAACCCGGCCGCCCACGAAATGCCGATCGCGGCGCCGAGCGCGAGCGCCGCGCTGATCAACACGAGCAAGGCGTGCTGCGCCGGGTCGCGCTCCAGATGCGGCGCAGGACGTAGGAGTCGCTTGAGCTTCATCTCGGGGTCGGATCGGTCGCGGAGCCCGGTGCGACGACCCCCGGGCGGTTACACCCCGTAGTGGTGACGGTCTCGCCAGACGCGCCACATGGCGAAACCCGCGCAGGCAACGACGCCGATGAAGCCGAGCTGCTCGTAGCCGGGCCAGCCGTGCCAGAAGTACAAGCCGAGCGCGGCGACGATCAGAAGGGCCGAGCCGTAGAAGACGACAATCTCTCGCCTCGACCAGGTCGAGATCTCGTCCCGCCGCTCACGCCAGATCAGGAAGATGAAGAAGGCGACCGCGAGAAAGAACGCGATCCGGAGCAGCATCCCGATCGCCAGCACCGCCGTATAGAGGTTGAGCAGCACGACCGCCAGTACGATCGCCCCGATGATCAGGAAGCCGCGAAGCGTCGGGCGGTCGGCGAGGAACTTACCCACGAACGTAGGCTAGCTTCAGACCCGGAACACAACCTGAAAGAGGGAATCCAGTGATCGAGGAAGGCACGCCGGCTCCGGACTTCGAGCTCCGGAGCGACAGCGGCGAGACGGTCAAGCTCTCCGAGCTGCGGGGCCGCCCCGTCGTTCTCTACTTCTATCCGAAGGACGACACGCCCGGTTGCACGACCGAAGCGTGCGAATTCCGCGACGCGTACGACGTGTTCCGCGAACGCGGAGCCGAGGTGCTCGGGGTGAGCCCAGACGACGTCAAGTCACACGAGAAGTTCAAGACGAAGTACGAGCTTCCGTTCACGCTGCTCGCGGATCCGGACCATGCCGTCGCGGAGAAGTACGGGGTCTGGGGTGAGCGCAAGTCCGCCGGGAAGAGCCACATGGGGATCAACCGCTCGACCTTCATCATCGACGGGGACGGCAACGTTGCGCGCGCGCTGATGGGCATCAAACCGGCCGGACACGCCGCGCAGGTTCTCGATTCGCTGACCTGAGACTTCCCCAGGCGAGGGACGCCGCCTCCCTCGTCCGGGTGACGGCACGGGGCGGCCGCGGTGAAACACTCGAAGTTGCGGCCCGATGCAGCTTCGCCTCTCCGACCCGAGCTACACGGATCGTCTGGCGCACTTCCTGCGGAGCCTTGGCCAGACGGCGATCGTCGCCGGGCCGACCCAGCTCGAGGTGGATACGCCTCGCAGCGAGCTGCTGATCTACCTGCGAGTCTGGGCCGTGCTCTACCCGGACGCCGAGGTCCAGGTCGGCAACGGCGAAGACGAGGCGCCGGCCGCATAGGGCCGAACCGCGCCGACGTACGAGAGTGCGTAGCGCGTGTCGTAGAGGCTTGACACGCGCACGACGTCGCCGCTGTGCGGAGCATGGATGAACGCACCGTTGCCGATGTACATGCCCTCGTGCTGGGGTACGCCGGCCGAGTTGGCGTGGAAGAAGACGAGGTCGCCCGGCTCTAGTTGCGTGCGCGGCATACGCCGACCCTCGTAGTACTGAAAGCCCGTGTAGTGCCCGAGCTTGATGCCGAGCTGTCGGTACACGTACATCGTCAGGCCGGAGCAGTCGAAGCCCGACGGCGTCGAGCCGCCCCAGATGTAAGGGACGCCGAGGAATTGGTAGGCGAGCGACACCGCCTGGCCGCCGAGGGTGTTCGTCGGGATGTCGATGTCGGGGATCTGCAGGTCACGCCGCGGGAGGAAGGTAGGTACACCTTCGAGAGATGCCTGCGCGGCGGCCAGCTGCGGAAGTCCGAGCACGACGGAAGCCTGGCTCGTTGCAGCGGCGGGATGCGCCGCGCGTGCCATGCCGACGAGGAGCTGCGTACCGGGCGCAAGGCCGAGCGACGAATCCGAGACGTACGCCCGCAGCGCGACCAGCCCTGAGCCTGTACGTCCGGGCGAGACGGCTTCCTGAAGGGCGACCACGTAGCTGCCGCCGCCGAGCGAGATCAGCGCGTTGGGGCCGACGACGTAGGCGGTGCCGTCCACGACCAGGCCGTCGACCCGCGCTCCCTTGAGGCCGCGCGCCGGTACGACGAGACGCTTGACCGTGACGCGCCCGTTGAACATGGACACGTTCCTGAGCTCGACCCGCGCGGCCGTGGCCCGCGCCCAGCCGATCCGGATGACCGAACCGTCGGTCGGGTACGCATAGGCGCCTGCGCCGGCCCTGCCGATGAGCGTGCCGTCTGAGCCCCGGACTTCGGCCAGCCCGAGCGTCGCCGCCCGCGCTGGCGCGACCAGGATGAGAAGGAGTGCCGCTACCCCCGCCGCTCGACGCAACATCGAGGGGCCGAGTCTACTGAGCGCGGGGGCAGGCGGCGAATGGGGATGGGATGACCTGGCACAGCGTCAAACGGAGGGACGTTCCCGGCGTGCCCGCACTTTGATCAGCTTGTCGGGCGGCGCCAGTGGACCCTTTGAGCTGCCGCCCAAGCAGTCAGACGCGTAGCTCGGGTGACTGTAAGAGTCGGCGCAGGCGAGATGCCTACCTTCATTCGCCCGCCACAATCGAACGGGCTTGACTCTAGGGCCTGCGCCGAAACAGCCGCGCGAGGTTAATGGCGTAACCCCAGCCGAAGGCCCTAGGCGTGAATCGGCGCGGCTCATTCGGGTTCCACCAGCGCTCCCTGAGGCGCGCTTTGAAGCCGTGCCGCCGCCAGTCGTAGGGCACCCCGAGAAACGTGCCGGTGCGGGGCTCCTTGTTCGAGGCTGACATTGAGTACTCCTTCTCTGCTGCCACTCGAAGCGTACCCCTGAGCCTGGCACTGGATGGGAACCACGCGACCGACGTTGGGGATGCCTTCAGCGCCGCGAACGCAGCGAGGAACACGAGCGGCTAGAGCCGCGGTCAGGGAAGGGAGCAGCGCTCCGTCGGGGGACGTTCCCGAACTCACTGTCATCGCGTTCCTGAGACTCGAAGGTGGTTTGCCTTCAAACGCGAACGCAGGTGTAGGCGGCATAGATGCCGTCGTTGCTCAGGAGCCGCGCCGCGACCTCAAACCCTGCGCGCTCGAGCATCGGCTCAAGCAACCAGGTGAACGTTGAGTGTTCCATCCGGAGGTGTTCGGCGAGCTGAGCTGATGTCCAACCACGGGTAGGGTCGGTCGGAGCGGAATCGAGCCATCTCTGGATGGAAGACCTCGCTTCGCCAGGGGCGAACGAGAAGACGAGGTCCCGCAAGAGCAGGACTCCTCCTGGCCGGAGCATCTGGGCGATACGTGACAGAGCAAGCGCTTTCCAGAAGTCCGGGAGATGGTGCAGTGCGTTCCGGGTCATGACCGCGTCGGGAAGATCGCATTTGTGTTCGTACGTTAGGAAGCCCGCCTGGACTGCCTCGATTCCACGTTCTCGCATCTTCGCCACCATCGCTTCGGATACGTCCACGGCGACGACGCGTTGAACATGCGGTGCAATTGCCTCGGCAAATGTCCCCGTACCTGCGCCGAGGTCCACCACCGTGCTCGATTCCCCGATCCCCAGCGCTTGGAGTTCCGCGACATCTTCGCTCCAGTCGGTCTGTGCCTTCTGGTCGTAGCCTGCTACGTAGGTCGCGTCTAGGTGCTCGTGTCCGGCGTGCGAGAGTTCGTCAAGCTCCCACGTCGGCGCCTGTCGTGAGTCTGCCATCGAGGAATCCTCGCAGGCACGTCCGTCGGGGGACATTCCCGAACACTCGCCCATCCAGGTAGATGAGGTTCAGCCAGTACGGGTACGTAAAGCGCGGTGAAGCTCGGTCGCTTCCTGGCGTCTGCTCCGCTGTTCCTTGTTGGCGTGCTCCTCGCGCTCTATGGCGTCTTCGCGCTGACGTTCAACGAGGGCGGTGGCTCCACGTATCTTCCGTGACGCCTACGCAGGATGACCCTGGCCGCAAGTCCAGCCCGCAAACCAGCGCACCCACTCCTCCTGCTCAGCGGTCTCAACAGCTTCGGCTCTGTAGGCGTTTCGCACCCAGGCAACAGCTTCGGCTGGCGGGACGCCCGCAAGAACGGCCATGCACGCCAACACCGTCCCCGTGCGACCACTGCCGCCGAGGCAGCCGATCTCGACCAATTCGCCTCGGCGCGCTCGTATGAACGCACCCCCGATCTTGCGCGCGGCTGACTCTTCGTCTTCGGGAAGGCCGAAGTCCCCCCACTCGATTAGGTCGGCAGGCCAGCTTGGCTGCCACCGCGCGTCGAGGTAGAGACCGAATGACCGCTCAGCATCGTCGACACGACGATCGAAGATCGAGGATGCTCGCACGCGCGACCCGTCGGGAAACGTAACGATCACACCGCCAGCGTAACGTCACTCGACTTCGCGCAGAGATCGGCCTGCGGGGCGACGCCGTTCCCTGGATCACACATTCTGTTAGGCGCTCTTAGTTGACCTCACCCGGTTGGAATGTTGCAACGCTGCTCGCGTACCCGGAGAATCGGCAAGGTGCGTCGCTACATCATCACCATCCAGGGGGCGAGCTTCGAGGATGTCGAAAACGTCGAGTTGCCCGCACCGCCCCAGCCTGGCGAGCCGATCGAGACACACCTCGGAACATGCATCGTCACCAGCACGGAGTCGATGCCAGCCGAAACCGGATACGCCGGCAAGATCATCTGCCGTCTCCCCTGAGCTCGCGGCGGAGCTGCACCGGCTCGAAGCGCCTGTTTACGGACTGAACACGGACTAGCAGGCGCCCCGCGGAAGGGGAGTCGCTGCAAAGTCGGGGGATGCGGATGAGAGGACTTGAACCTCCACGGGGTTCGCCGACGGGTGGCGGCAGTTCCGGGAGGTGGCGGGAAGCGGCACGGTTGACCCGGATCCGCGCTCACGTTCGATGGCTGCGCGGGCTCGGTCGGAGGGGTTTGTTCCCGGAGCGTTCCCGCGCCGGCGCTAGCCGCAGCAGCGAAGCAGGCCTCGAGGTCGTCGTCGACGCGGCCGACGTTCTCTCCGACCGTGCTGCCGTCGTCGCCGGCGGCAGGGGCGTCGAGACTGACCGGCTTGGGGATCGTCGGCTCGTACGTGTGGCCCGCGAACTGCCAGCGTGTCCGGCCCCGGTGTTGACGGAGCCAGTCGGTGCAGCGGTTCGAGAGCCGGCCCATCACGATCGCCCTGAACGACGATGAGCTTCGGGGTCATACGTTCGGCTCATACGCCAGACCGGTGTTAGCGATGCGGTTGCTGCCGCTTAGTTCGTCGCCTCAGAGCTAGGCCGATTGTGATCAGCAGCAGAGATGTCAGTACGGTGCCTGCGAGTGAAAGGCCGGTCGTTGCAAGTGCGTCTGGCGGCGTGGTATTGGCGGACAGTGAGTCATCGCGGTTGCGCGCAGCAACCCCAGCGGCCACTGCCTGGCACGCTCCGGTCGTATCCCCTTCGCGTAGATGCGCTGGCAGAGCGGATCTGTTGATCACGATCGTGTGGCCGTTGTGACAGATCATTATTTTCGCGGGTGCGTACTGGTCGCCTGCGGGGGTGTCGAGCGCGACCTGCGGTCGTGAGCGCGTCAAAGCTGTCTTGACGGCAACGATTGCGTGCTTCGTGCTTGTGGCGGCATTGCCGAGTGCGCCGAACGAGGAGAGCGACCCGACAACCAGCACGGTCAGAGCACCGGCGAAGAACAGTCTTGAGACGTCGATAGCGATTCCACCCTAGGCCGCACGTCGGAGGATGTCGATGGCCCGATTGACAACGTCTGACAACGTTTCTCTTGCGCTCACGTCTCGCGCGAGTAACTAGTCAGGCTGCGCGAGCTCGCTGAGCTTGCTCGCGAGCTAGCCGGCGCGCGAGCGCGGCGACGAGCGCGGCATCCCAGGGCGCGTCGAGCTCCCGGTCGTCGAGCAACCCCCCGAAAGCTGTCACCCGCTCCGCGCGGCGGTCACATCGATGGTGAGAAGTTCCGTCACCGCGAATGGACACCAGCCCTACGTGCGGCGGGCATCCCCCACCGTCGGCTCTACGACTGCCGCCACACATTCGCGACGTGGGCAATCGAGGGCGGTATCGAACTCTGGTACCTCGCCCGGGTCATGGGCACCAGCGTCGTCAAGATCGAAGACACCTACGCCCGTTGGCTCAAGCGGACCGACGACAGCTCCGGCGCTCGATGCTTACGACGTGGCGGCTGGCGGGTGAAACTGCCCTAACTGCTCTCTGGCCACGGCTCGCCGTCTTGGATTACGCGGCGGAGAATCTCGAGGCCGGCTTCGGCTGCGGCGAGGTAAGACGGGCCGTACGTGAGGAAATGCCCCATCGAGGGCTGCGAAATGTTCGGATGAGCCCAGGCAACATGAGTGAGGCCAGGGGCTGCATCGCGTGCCTCGTCGATCGAGATCCTCCAGCCAAGTTCGCGAACCTCCGTATCGATCTCAGCAAGACGAGCGTCGTCGTCAGTCGGCATGTTCGTCACGAGCGTTTACGCACTGTATGCGCACTCCAGACGCAGGATTGCCTATGCGGATGAGAGGACTTGAACCTCCACGGGGTTTCCCCCACACGGACCTGAACCGTGCGCGTCTACCAATTCCGCCACATCCGCCCGGACGGGTCAGTGTAGCCGTACCATTTCCGGCCTGAAACGGGGTCTGCTCATCTTCGTGGTCGCGCTCGGCCTCGCTCCGGTCGCCCACGCCGGCAACGTCGAGGTCGTCGTCACGCTGAAGGCGCCACCGCTTGCGCAGGCGTTCGTGCAGCAGCGCACGCTCGCCTTCTCCTCGTTCGCGCGGCCGCACCGCTTGCTCCTCAGTGCAACTGCGAGCCGCACCTATCTGGACCGCCTCGCGCAGACTCAACGCGTCGTCCAGAGCCGGATCCGCACCGCCATTCCGACAGCGCGGACGCGCTGGCAATACGGGGTCGTGCTCAACGGTTTTGCGGTCGTCGTCCCGCAGAACCGGGTGGCGGGGCTCGCGCGTGTCGCCGGTGTGGCGCAGGTCTGGCCGAGCGTCACCTACCACTCGCTGCTCGACCGCACGCCGCAGCTGATCGGCGCGCCGACCGTCTGGGGTCCTTCGCTCGGCACCGCGGGGCAGGGAATGAAGATCGGGATCATCGACGACGGGATCGATCAAACGCATCCGTTCTTCGACCCGACCGGCTACGCCTTTCCGGCCGGCTTCCCGAAGGGTCAGACCGCGTACACGACGCCGAAGGTGATCGTCGCGCGTGCGTTCGCCCCGGCGGGCACACAGCATGCGAATGCACGCCTGCCGTTCGACCCCGGAGCATCGGAGCACGGCACGCACGTAGCCGGGATTGCCGCCGGCAACAACGGGACGCTCACCCGCAACGGGTTCCGGCTGTCGGGAATCGCACCGCGCGCGTACCTCGGCAACTACAAGGCGCTCGGCGTCCCGAGTGAGTTCGGGCTCAACGGCAACTCTCCGGAGCTGGCCGCGGCGGTCGAGGCTGCTGTACGCGACGGCATGGACGTCGTCAACCTCTCGCTCGGGGAGTCGGACATCGAGCCGACCCGCGACATCCTTGCTCGCGCGCTGAACGCTGCCGCCGATGCCGGCGTCGTTTCGACGGTCGCGGCAGGCAACTCCGGCGACCTCGGCCCCGGCGCGATCGACTCGCCTGCGAGCGCGGCAAAGGCCATCGCCGCAGCGGCATCCACCGGAGGGCACGACAGCATCGAGACCGACACCATGACCGACTTCTCCTCGATCGGCCCCGCTCCCTACTCCCTGAGCTTCAAGCCCGACCTGACGGCACCGGGCGACGGGGTCGCGTCGTCGGTTCCGGGTGGCGGCTACGCAGCGCTCAGCGGAACGAGCATGGCTGCGCCGCACGTCGCCGGCGCCGCAGCGGTTCTCGCCCAACGCCATCCCGACTGGACGCCGGCCCAGATCAAGTCGGCGCTGGTGACGTCGGGCGTGCCTGTCCGCGTCACGCGCGAGGTCAGCCCGCTGCGTGAAGGAGGTGGGCGGATCGATCTGCCTCGCGCCGATCAGCCGCAGCTGTTCGTGCAGCCCACGGCGTTGTCATTCGGCCTGTTAAAGCCGGGAGCGACCGTTACTCGAACGCTCCAGCTCTCCGATGCGGGCGGAGGCGCTGGACAATGGAGCGCGGGTACGACCGGCGGATTTGTCGGAGTCGTGAGCACGCCGCCACAGGCGACGGTTCCGGGTGGGTTGCAGGTGCGTGTCGCCGTGGCGCGGACGATGCGCGAGCAGGAGGCGAGTGGATTCATCGTGTTGTCGCGTGGGAGCGACTCACGCCGGATCCCGTTCTGGTTCAGGGTCGAGCGCCCGAAGCTGCCGCTCGACCGGCACATCACGCTCGCGCGGCCCGGCAGCTACGGCGGGGACACGTCACGCGGAACTGCACGGGTCACGACCTATCGCTACCCCGACATCCCGGCGGGGAATGTCTCCTTTCCCGTGCGATTGCCCGGCCGCGAAATCGTCTACCGCGTCCAGATCAGGCGCCGCTTCGCCAACTTCGGAGTCGCGGTCCTCTCACGCGCACGTGGTGTGGCCGTCGAGCCCCGGATCGTGCGCGCGAACGACGAGAACCGCCTCGCCGGCGAGTCGGCTCTCCCGTTCGACGATAACCCGTACCGCCCGTCAAACGGACGGCATCGCCTCGTCGTCGGGGTGCTTTTCCCCGCCCCAGGCATCTACGACGTCGTCTTCGACACACCGCAGCGCGGTCACCCTGGGCGCTTCACCTTCCGCATGTGGCAGGGCGACACGAGGCCGCCCCTCGTGCGAGTCCTGGGCGTCCGGGGACGCGCGCTCGAGTTGCGGGTGACGGACGGCGGGTCCGGTGTCGATCCGTCAGCGCTGTCGGCAAGGATCGACGGCCAGGAGCATGCTGTGTCGTACGCCTCCAGTCTCGTTCGCGTCTCGCTCGCGGGCCTGCGCAGCGGCCGCCACGCGTTGAGCTTCAGTGCCGCGGACTTTCAGGAGGTCAAAAACAACGAGAACGTCGCCGGCATCCTTCCGAACACCCGGAAGGTCCAGCAGACGTTCCGCATTCCCTAGCTCTTCCGGTCGGACTCCTCGATCGTCGGAAGCCTGTCGAGGTCGCGCTCGACGCTGGCGGCGAACTCCTCAGTCTCCGTTCGCAGCAGCTTGAGCTGTCCCTTGCGCTTGCTCCGCTCACGTCGCTGCCGCGCCTCGTTGCCGTACCGCGCGGACACGCGCGGCCACTCAGCTCCGACCACTGCCGCAACGGCGCACACGAGGAGGGCGATCATGAGCCAGCCCACGGCCCTCATTCTAGCTGTGGGCTAAACCCCGACCCTCTTGTCGCCGATACGGACGGGTATGACCCCGATGAGCACCCAGCTCCTGGTGCCGTATGTGGTTCTCTGGGCATCGCTCATGCGCGCGCTGCTCGTCCGGGCACAGATCGCACCGCCCCTCTGCGGCCGTTGTGGCCTCAAGCTCGAGCGCTCCGCCTTGGGCGAAACAATCTGCCGCTGCCACTAACGTCGGGGCTACGATCCTCCCGTGAGGGAGATTCTGTCTGAGCTCGATCGCTGGCGATCACGCGGTGACCGCATCGCCATGGCCCGTGTGGTCGCGACCCGGCGTTCTGCTCCCCGGCCGGTCGGGTCGAAGCTGATCGTGTCGGAGACCGGCGAGCTCGCCGGCTCGGTGTCCGGAGGCTGTGTCGAGAGCGAAGTCGTCGAGGCGGCAAGAGAGGTCCTCGCCGGCGGCGAGCCCCGCCTCGTCACCTATGGGATCTCGGACGATCTGGCGCTCAGTGTCGGGCTGCCCTGCGGCGGTGAGATCGACGTCTGGATCGACGAGCCCGACGCGCAGTTGCTCAGTCAACTCGCCGACGTCGCCCGGAACGAGCAGCGCGCTGTCTTCTTCGTCGACCTCGAGGACGGGACGGAGCGACTCGTCCTCGACGGCGACAACGACGTCGCCGACGAGCTGATCCGGTCCGGTCACAGCAAGGTTGTCGAGCTGCACGGACGATCTGTGTTCGTGGACGTCTTCGGCCCACCCCCCCGGCTCTTCGTCTACGGAGCGGTGGACACCGCCGACGCGCTCTGTGCGGCCGCGCGCGCGATCGGCTGGCGCGCGATCGTGGCGGACGCGCGAGCGCGGTTCGCGACATCTGAGCGGTTGCCGAACGCAGATGAGGTGATCGTCGCCTGGCCGGAAGAGGCGCTCGCACAGGTCGCCCCCGACCACACCACCGCGATCCTCGTGCTGACGCACGACGACAAGTTCGACCTACCGATGCTCGTCGGCGCCCTCGCTTCAGACGCGTACTACATCGGCGCGCTCGGCTCTCGCCGGAACCAGGAGCGGCGACGCGAGCGGTTGCTCGAGGCCGGGGTCGACGAAGCGGAGCTCGAGCGGATCAGCGGCCCGGCCGGCCTCGACATCGGCGCCCACACTCCGGCCGAGACAGCCGTCTCGATGCTGGCCGAGATCATGGCCGTGCGCGCGGGACGAGACGGCGGCCGTCTACGTGTCGCGAGCGGCCGCATCCACGCCGAGATCGCTTAGTAGAGCTTCATTGGCAAACCAGCAAGTGGCTCGCCGCCGTCCGCGGTAACAAGCCAGGTGTCTTGCATGTAGAGACAGTCGTGGCCGTTTTCCGCGATCACGTGCGGGTGCATCGAGAAGACCATGTTCTCGCGGAGCTCGGTCTCGATCCCCTCGCCGATCTTCGGATGCTCGATCATCGTCATCCCGATCGAGTGGCCCGTGACGTGGCCGAGGTGGTAGCCGCGGTCGGTAAAGCCTTTCGAAACAGCCCGGTGCGCGTCGTGCGCGGTGGCACCCGGACGAAGCGCTGACTTCGCCGCCTCGAAGTACTCCTCGTACGCCTCGAGCATGCGGCTCACCTCTGCGTTCGGCGCTCCCAGCGCACGTGAAACCTCGACCCAGTGGCCCCGCGGCCCGGCGATCTCGAGCGACGGGATGCAGAAGTCGCCCAGCACGGTCTCGCTACGTGCGATTGCGAACTCGGCGCCGACGAGCACCATGTTCATCGTCAGGCGGCCGCAGCCGGCCGCGACGAACAGCTTCTCCGCGGGTGCCAGCACCTCGGCCGCCGTCTTGCCGGGCTCGTACTCCGCTGCGAAGACGTGGAAGCCCTCGGTGTTGATGCGCACGGAATCCCGCACCGAGTCGAGCTCTTCGTCGCTCTTGACCGCGCGCGCGAGGTCGAACTCGAGGTCGAACGGAACGATCTCTGCCTTGCCGTCCAGGGCGGCGAAGTCGCGCACGGTGAGGACGTAGTCGAGCCCGTAGACGCCGACACGCTTCCCCGCGAGCCGTTCAGCGAGCCACTCTCCCGGCCGTTCGGCGAAGACCTGGTCGTCGATCCACGACGTGCCGTGCTCGCCGACGTAGCGTGCTTCGGCCGGAAGGACGATTGACGGGTCGCCCTCTCTCGGCAACAGCACGTACGCGTAGCGGTGCACGATCACGAAGCCCGAGAGGTAGGTGACGGCCCCCTCGAAACCCGTGTACTCGGAGCCGCAGACCACGACCGCATCGATGCCGTGCGCATCCATCGCCTCGCGCACGGCCGCGTAGCGGCGCTCGATCTCCGGCCGGCTCACCATGACCGCTCCAACCCTTTCACGAGCGCCCAGATCGCGCGATTGAGCGGCGTCGGGACGCCGTGCTCGTCGCCGAACCGGACGATGCCGCCGTTCAGGAAGTCGATCTCGGTCGGCCGCCGCGCCTCGACGTCCTGAAGCATCGACGCCTTGTGGTCGTAGGCGACGTCCGGCCGTGCGGCATGGTCGATCAGGTCTTCCGGGTCCGCGTCGAGCTCGATCGCCTGCGCCGACGCGACGGCCTTGCCCTCGTCGACGAGGCCGCTCACGAGCGCCCGCAGGGCCGCGTCCTCACAGACCCGGCCGTGGGTCAGCCCGGTCAGTGCCCCGATCGGGTTGGTCGAGGCGTTGAAGATGACCTTGCGCCACTGTGGCCCGCGTGCATCAGCGACTGCCGTCGCCGGCATGCCGGCGCGGGTGCAGGCATCCGCGAGCCGCTCGATCTCCCCTGCGGGTGCGGGCTTGGGCTCGAACGGGCCGAACGTCGTGTCGCCTTTGACGTCCCACTGCACGTGGCCCGGCGCCACGATCTTGCCGGCTGGAAAGGTCGTCCCGCGGATCACGCGCTCGACGTGCTCTGCGAGCGCCTCCTCGTTGCCGAGCCCGTTCTGCACGGTCCCAACGCAGCCGTCGCCGAAGGCATGGGCCGTGGCCGCGATCGCGGCGGACGTGTGCATCGCCTTGGTCGCGACGATGCCGAAGTCGCAGGCCGGCAGCGCGCCCGCATCGGAGGTGGCGCGCAGCCTCCCGACGACGTCGCCCGCGCCGCTCAGTTGTAGACCGTCGCGGTTGATCGCGTCGACGTGCTCCTGCGCGAGGTCGTATGCCCAGACCTCGACGTCCTCGAGCCGCGCGAGGTTGGCCGCGAACAGCGATCCGACCGCGCCGCAGCCGACGACGCAGACCCTCACAGGTACGACGCCTCCCGCGCCTTGACCAGCCGGTAGACGGCGGTTTGCAGCGGCGCCTCCACCCCACGCCGTGCCGCCTCGCGCACGAGCGCGCCGTTGATCAACTCGACCTCGGTCGGGCGGCGCGCGTCGACGTCCTCGAGCATCGAGGGGTAGTGCGCGCTCCCGCGCTTCGTCGCGAGCACGTTCATCTCCCAGGGGTCGTCGTGCAGCTCCACGCCCGCCGCCGTGGCGACACGCTTGCCCTCCTCGACGAGCTCGTGCACGAGATGCCCGAGGTCGGCGAGCTCGTCTTCTGCGGCGTAGTGGTCGTCGTGTGGGAGTCTTGTCAGCGCGGCGACGCCGTTGACCGTCGCGTTGAAGATGAGCTTCGACCACTGCGCGGGCAGCAGGTTCGGCAGCGCCTCCGCCTTCAGACCCGAGTCGACCAGCAGCTGTGCGATCTCCTGGACCCGCTCGAACGGCGTGTCACCGTAGGGCCCCAGCCACGTCGGCGTGTCGAGGATGTACTCCACATGCGAGTCGGAGTGCTTCGTCCCGCTCATGAAGGTGACGGCGGAGACGAGGGGCCAGTCCCCATGTGCGCGCATGGTCTCCTCCGCACCCAGGCCGTTCTGAACCGTCATCATCGTCGCGCCCGCGAACCTGCCGCCGAGCGACTCGGCGGCGGCCTCGACCCCGTTCGCCTTCGTCGCGACGATCCCGAGGTCGAAGTCGGAAAGGTCACGCGGATCGGACATCGCCGTCATGCGGGCGGTGAAGTCGTGACGGCCGCTCACTCGGAGACCGTGCTCGTTGAGCGCCCGCGCGTGCTCCGTGCGCCGCGTCAGCACAACGACGTCCGTCACTGTCGCAAGGTGCCCGGCGAGGAGGCTGCCGATCGAGCCGGCACCGACGACGCAGATCCTCACGCGAACTTCGTGCGGAGGTACTCCAGGTACGGCTCGGGGTCGAGCGCCGAGCCCGTCACCCGTTGCAGCAGCTCGCGGGGCGGATAGATGCTCCCGTGCTTGTAGATCTGTTCCCGCAGCCACTCGCGCAGCTGCGAGAACTCACCGCGCGCGAACTGCTCCTCGAGGTCGCCGAGCTCCGCACGCGCCCGCTCCCAGATCTGCACCGAGATGACGTTGCCGAGCTGGTACGTCGGGAAGTAGCCGAACAGCCCGATCGACCAGTGCATGTCCTGCAAGACCCCGTGCGCATCGTCCGGCACGTCGACGCCGAGGTACTCCTTCATCCGCGCGTTCCAAATCTCCGGGAGATCCCGGATCGCGACGCTGCCGGCCAGCAGCTCCTGCTCGAGCTCGAAGCGCAGGATGATGTGGAGGCCGTAGGTGGCCTCGTCGGCGTCACCGCGAATCAGGCCGGGGCGGATCGCGCTGATTGAGCGAACGAAGGCGTCCTCGTCGATCGATCCAAGCGCGTCAGGAAAGAGCGGCTGCAATTGAGGGTAGAACCAGCGCCAGAAGCCCCGGCTACGCCCGACGAGGTTCTCCCACAGGCGGCTCTGCGACTCGTGGATCGCGCTCGAGGTGCCGCTCGCAAGCGGCGTCCTCGCAAGGCGAGCGTCGACGTCGAACTCGTAGACACCGTGCCCGAATTCGTGCATCGTCGAGAACAGCGACGTGAGCTCACCCGCGTCGGTGTGCGTCGTGAGGCGGATGTCGTCGAGGCCCGGCTTTGCCGCGAACGGATGCGGCGTCTCGTCGATCCGCCACTTGGTCGGGTCGTACCCGAACGCCTCGAGCACGAGCCGGTTGGCGCGCTGCTGCTGTTCGACCGCGAATGGACCGGTTAGCTCCGTCGACTCGGTCGCGCGCGCGATCAGCGGTACGAGCTCCTCCTTCAACCGCGCGAAGATCTGCTGCACTTCTGCCGTCGTCGTGCCTTCCTCGTATTCGTCGAGCAGGACGTCGTACGGCGTGTCGGTCTCGGGGAAGCAGGCGATGTAGCGCTGCTTCAGCTCGAGCTGCCGTTCGAGATGCGGACTGAAGGACGCGAAGTCGGATGCCGCCTTCGCCTTGTCCCACGCCGCGACGGCGACACCGGCAGCGTGGCTCAGCTCCGCGGCTAGGTCGCTCGGAACGCGCCGCGCCCGCTCCCACTCGCGTCGCGTCACACGGACGAGCGCAGCGTCGGTCTCGTCGTCGAGGACCTCGAGCGCGTCGAGCAACTCCCCCACCTCGTCGGAGACGAAGCGCTCGTGTGTGATGCGCGTCAGCGTCGCGAGGACGTCGGCACGCGCCTGGGCACCTTCCGGCGGCATCGAGACCCGGGAGTCCCAGTCTGCAATCGACTCGGCGTGCCGGAGATCCGCCAGCTCGGCGAGGATCGCCTTCAGGCGCTCCAGCGGCGGTGAGTCGACGGCGACGGTCACGCGACCTGCGGCGCGAGCTTCTCGCGCAGGTAACGCACGTACGGCTTCGCGTCGATGCGACTCCCGGCGACACGCTCGATCGTCTCCTGGGGTGTGAACTTCGCTCCGAGGCTGTAGAGATGCTTGTGGAGCCAGTCGCGGAGGTCGCCGAACTCGCCCTGCTCGAAGCGTTCGTCGAGGTCGCCGAGGTCCTCGAGCGCGCGTTCCCAGATCTGCACGGACATCACATTCCCGAGTGCGTACGTCGGGAAGTAGCCGAACGAGCCGGCCGCCCAGTGCATGTCCTGCAGGACGCCGCGTGCGTCGTCCGGCACGTCGAGCCGGAAGTACCGCTCCATGCCCGCGTTCCAGGCCTCCGGCAGGTCCTTGACGGCGAGGCGGCCCTCGATCAGATCCTGCTCCAGCTCGAACCGCAGGATGATGTGCAGGTTGTACGTCACCTCGTCGGCGTCGATGCGGATCAGCGACGGCTGCACCTTGTTCACGGCGCGGTAGAACGCCTCCTCGTCGACGGAGCCGAGCTGAGGTTCGAAGACGGCCTGCACTCTCGGGTAGAACCACCGCCAGAACGACCGGCTACGACCGACGAGGTTCTCCCAGGTTCGGCTCTGCGACTCGTGGACGCCGAGTGAGACGCCCGTCGCGAGCGGAGTGCGCGCAAACGCGCGGTCCAGGCCCCATTCGTACACCCCGTGTCCGAACTCGTGCATCGTCGCAAAGAGGGAGGCGAGATCGTCCGGACGGTAGTTCGTCGTCAGGCGGATGTCTCCGGCGCCCGGCGAAGTCATGAACGGATGTGCCGTCTCGTCGAGACGCCACTCGTCGTCCGAGTAGCCGAACGCGCGCAAGATCTCGTGGCTGAGCTCCCGCTGTTTCGCCGGCTCGAACTCACCGGTCAGGAACGAGTCGTCCACACCACCCGCCTCCCCGATTTCGTCGATCAGGCGTCGGAGCTCTTCCTTCAGCTGGTCGAAGATCTCCCGCACCTCGGCGGTCTTCATGTGCGGCTCGTAATCGTCGAGCAGCACGTCGTACGGCTCATCGGGCGGGTCGAAGCACGCGATATAGCGCTGACGGAGCTCGAGCAACGCCTCGAGATGAGGCCGCAGCTGCGCGAAGTCCGACTGCTCCTTCGCCCGTCCCCACGCGGCGAGCCCAAGAGCGGCTGCGCGGCGAAGCTCACCGACGAGCTCGGGAGGGACGCGCATCGCTTTCTCGTACGCACGCCGGGTCACGCGAATCAGGCTCGCCTCGAACGAGTCGTAGTCGGAGCTCTCCTCGATGCTGCGGAGCTCGTCGAGCAACCGCCCGATCTCCCCGTCGATGAACCGCTCCTGCGTGAGCCGGCTGACCGTCGCCAGCGCTTCCGCCCGGGCCGCCCCCCCACCGGGGGGCATCATTACGCGCTGGTCCCAGAACAGCAGCGTCGCGGCCTTGCCGAGATCGTTGACCTCGGCCAGTCGCAGGCGTAGGCGGTCGAACGGAGAGGCCGTCACGTGGAGAACTTTGTCAGAAGGCTGCGGACCAACGCCCTCGGTAGCGGAAGCTCGCGTCCGCCCGTGAGGCCGGACGGACGCACGATCAGCACGAACGCCATCAACGCGCCGACGACGACGATCCGAGTCCCCGAGGGGAAGTCGAGCGTGCCGCCGGGAACGTGGACACCGTTCTCCGCCTCGGCGAGAAACGAATCGACCGCGCTCACGACCACCGCGCCGACGACCGCGCCCCAGAGGCTCGTCGCGCCGCCGATGACGAGCATCGCGAGTGTGATGAAAGTCAGGTTCAGGTAGACGAGCTCGGTATTGAGCGGCAAGACGTGCACGTACAAGCCACCTGCCAGCCCAGCGAGCGCGCCGGAAAGCGTGAAGGCGAGCAGCCGCTGCCCATAAATCGAGACGCCGACTGCACGGGCGGCAGCGGCGTCCTCGCGCGTCGCGCGCAACATGCGGCCGTAACGGGTCCGCTGATAGGCGAAAGCGACGATGACGGCGACGAGCGCGCCGATTGCGGCCTGCAGAAGTCCCGTCGTCTCGGGCACGGCAGAAAACGTCGTCACGCCCGGACCGATCTTTTCCCAGTAGCGCAGGAGGTTGTGCGTGATCTCGAGCACGCCGAAGGTCGCGATTCCCGCTGCCAGTCCCGAGAGTCGCATCAACGGAAGGCCGACGATGAGCGCAAAGACCCCGCCGACCGCAGCGGCAAGAGCCAGCGACGGCACGTTGCCGACTGAGGTGTGCCGGAGGAAGCCGGCGAGGTTCGGCATGATCGCCGGCTTCTCGGCCAGTGGTATCGACAGCACACCTGCCGTCCAGGCGCCTACGGCCACGAAGCTGATGTGCCCGAATGAGACCACGCCGGAGTTGCCGATGAACAAGTACAGCGCAACGACGATCGCGACGTTCACGAGCGCGCCGATCACGTAGGTCTGCGTCGAGGTCGAGACGAGCGTCCCGAACAGTGCAACCGCGGCCACGAGCACGACGGGAGCGAGGAGCTCGAGCACAGCGCGAGCGTGCCTCAAACGCGTTCCACCGCCTGCGCGCTGCTGCGCGTGAAGAGACCGCCGGGCCGGATCAACAGGACGAGGATCACGGCGGCGAACAAGAACGACGGCAAGTACTGGCTCTGGTCGGTCGGAAGGGCGCCGCCGAGAAAGCCCGACGCAAAGCCGATCGCGAAACCTCCGAGCGTCGCCGAGATGAGCCTGTTCATTCCTCCGAGGACGACCCCGGCAAGAACGAGGATCGTGTCGCGCAGGGCGAAGTCGGGCGTCACGAGCGGCGTCTGCACCGTCATCAATACCGCGACGATCGCCGCCAGCAGGCCGGAGATGATGACCGCAGAGCTGATCACGCGGTTCGCGCGCACGCCGAGCAGCCGAGCGGTGCGGAAGTCGAGCGCCGCGGCGCGCATGTGCAGGCCGACGCTCGTTCGTCCGAGCAAGGCGACGAGCGCGAGGAGGCACCCGATCGCGACCACGGTCGCGACCACGGAGATCTTGCGGATGTCGACTCCGGAGATCGTCCACGGCTGATTGAGGGACGACAGAGACGCCGCGATCTTTCCGAGCGGCTTGAACCAGAGCAGCGCGATGCTCTGCAGCAGAAACGCAACCGCGAACGTCGCGACGAGCATCACCGCGGGCGACTGGGAGCGGAGCGGGCGGAAGACCACCAAATCCATCGCGAGCGAGAGCACGACGACGACACCGAAGCAGAGGAGGATCCCGACCCAGACCGGCCAGCCCCGCTCGTACGCGAACGCGAGCGCATATGCCCCGGCCATCACGAGCTGGCCGTAGGCGAAGTTCACGAGGCGCAGCACACCGAAGACGAGGCCGATCCCAACAGCCATGAGCGCGTAGATACCGCCCAGGCCGAATGCATCCGCGAGCGTCTGCCAGTCGGCGCCGAGAACCGTCGCGACCGGCATCACGCGAAGTACGCCGCCACGAGGGTCTCGCTGTCGCCCGCCGACTCCGGCCCGAGCGTCAGCCTGAGGCGACCGTTCGAGAGCACGTGCGACCGGTCCGCAAGCGCCACGGTTCGCTGCGCACGCTGCTCGACGAGCAGGATCGCGATCCCGCGGTCGCGGATCTCCTGCAGCGCCTCGAAGACGGCGTCGACGATCCGCGGCGCGAGGCCGAGCGACGGCTCGTCGAGCAGCAGCACCTCCGGATCGGCGACGAGCGCGCGCCCGATCGCCAGTTGTTGCTGCTGGCCGCCGGAGAGCGCGCCGGCCTGACGCTTCCGGAACTCGTGCACGACAGGGAAGAGCTCGTAAGCACGGTCGAGCGCGTCCTTTCGGTCGCCGTTGCGGCGCCCCGCGACACCAAGGCGCAGGTTCTCCTCAACCGTCAGCTCGGCGAAGATCCGCCGCCCTTCCGGAACCAGGGCGACGCCCGCACGCGCGACGTCCTCCGGACGCCGCCCGACGAGCGAGCGGCCGTGAAGCCGCACATCGCCGCCGGCCACCGGCACGGCGCCCATGACCGCGTGCAGCGTCGATGACTTGCCCGCACCGTTGGGCCCGATCAGGCCGACGATCTCGCCTCGGTCGACCGTCAGGGAGAGCCCGCGCACGGCATGCACCGCGCCGTGGCGGACGTCGAGCGCGTCGAGCTCGAGCGCCGGAACGGTCATTCCTGCACGGCGCTCTCGCCCAGGTAGGCGGCGGCGACGTCGAGGTTTGCCCGGATGTCGGCAGGCGTGCCTTCTGCGAGCGTCCGGCCCTGGTCGAGGACGTGGATTCGATCGCAGATCTCCATGATCAAGCCGATGTTGTGGTCGATCAGGAGCACGCCTGCGTCTCGGTCGTTACGCAACGCACGCATCGCGTCGACGAGCGCCGGGACCTCCGCTTCGGGCAGCCCTGCAGCAGGCTCGTCGAGGAGAACGAAGCGCGGATTCGTCGCGAGCGCGCGCGCTACGCCGAGACGCCTCTCGTCTCCCTGTGCCAGCGTGGCGGCGGACGCGTCGCCGTGCCCCTCGAGACCGAGAGTGTCCAGCAGCTCGTTCGCGGTCGCACGCGCCGCGCGCGGCCGTGCGCCCGAGCCCAGAGCTGCCACCTCGATGTTCTCGCGGACCGAGAGCGTACGGAAGGCATGGCTGTGCTGGAACGTCCGCACGAGCCCGGCGCGCCCGCGGCGACTCGGCTTCCAGCGCGTGATGTCACGGCCCTCGAGTTGGACTGTTCCGCTCGACAGCCGGTCAAAGCCGCTCAGGAGGTTCACGAGCGTCGACTTGCCCGCGCCGTTCGGTCCGATCAGCCCCAGAACCTCACCACGCTGCAGCTCGAGCGTGACCTCGCGCAACGCCTGCACGCCCGCGAAGGACCGTGACACAGCGGAGGCCCGGAGCGTCGCCCCGGGCCTCCCTGTTTTGCGGTCGTCGCTCAGATCTTCGCGACGACTTTCGCGACGACCGTGCCGACGACCCGCGGGACGTTGTTCTGGATTCGAATCACGCGGTACCGCCGGCCGAAGACGGTGTGCAGCGTCCTCGAGAAGCTGACGTTCCCCGAGATCGTCGGCACTTTCTTGAACTTCTCCATTACTTTTGCCAACACGAGACCCTTCGTGGAGCCGTTTGCCCGCTTGATCGCGGTGACGACACCGTCGATGGCCGACGGGCCGGTGATGAAGCCGCCGGTTGCGGCCTTGACCTGCTTCGCGAGCTTGTTCACGGCAGGACTCGGGTCGTCGCCGAACGACGACGCGAACGTCACGAACCAGTAGTTGGTCACCTTCGGGTTCGCCGGCAACCAGTACGTGCCGTCACCCGCCCACGAGTTCAGGATCGGCGTGTTGTTGCCGAGCGAACGAAGCCCACTCACCAACGTCGACAACGCACCGAAGGCACCGGCGGTTGACGTCACGATCACGTCTGCCTTCTCGCCGTTGAGACGGCTGACGGCGTTCTGCACGTTGTTGCCGCCGAGCGACTGGTACGTCTCCTTGGCGACGATGCGCCCGCCGAGCTGCTTGAACCGGGCCTCGAACGCCTGCACGACGTTTCTGAAGTAAATGATGACCGTGTCGGTTGCGAGGTCGGCCGACTTCCAGCCTCGGTTCCACGCGTACTGGGCCATTGCGGAGCCCTCGTCCTGCGCGACGTTCCCGAAGCTGAACGCCAGGCGGCCCTTCGAGCCGTAGCGCTTTGGGCCCATCTGATCGGTGCCGATGCACGGTGCCACCGCGAGCACTCCACGGTTGATCGCAGTCTCCACCACCGGAGCTGCGAGCTCGACATCGCACGTCACGAAAAGCACGGCGGCCTTCTGGCCGAGCAAGCGAAGGGCGCAAGCCTTCGCCACGTCGGCCTTGTTGCCCTGGGTGTCGCAGGTCCGGATCTGCAGCTTCCGGCCGTCAACGCCGCCCTTCGCATTGATCTGGTTGACACGCAACTTCGCAGCTGCCAGTGCCGGCCCGTCGAATGGAGCCATGGCTCCGGAGCCGTCGAACGCCCAACCGATGATGATCGGAGCCTTTGCGCTCCGCCCGCTGTTTGCGGCCAGCGCGCTTCCGATCAGGGCGAGCGCGAGCAGTGCCGCAGCCGCGACCGCCAACCTCCCTCGACCTCTCATCTAACGCCTCCTCTTGGGTTCCTCAGCATGGATTAGACGGCACCGGGCGATACCTGGTCAACCTTCGTTCGGTTTCGCGCTTCCCAGACCCGCGTGAATGATTCTTTTGCCGCAAGCGCGAGCTCCTCCGTGGGCGTGTCCCAGAGCGAATCCGGCCACGCATTCCCGAAGGAACCGTTGTCGGAGAAGATCTCGACGTCGTAGTACCCGTCCCAACCGGCGGCTTCGAGCGCGCCGAGGAGGCTGGGCAGATCGGCGACACCGTCGCCCGGAAGCACGCGATCGGCCCAGGTGCGCGTGGGCTCCCGCCAGTCGGCGACGTGCACGCCCACAAACCGGTCGGCGTACTGCCCGATCTCCTCGACGACATTTGGCGCGTTCCAGAGGTGCCAGGTGTCGAATTGCAGTCCGAGCGCCGGATGATCGGCGTCGTCGAGTAGCCCCACTGCCTCGCTCAGCGACGAGATCATCGTCCAGTCCTCGCCGCCGATGCGGTTGATCGGCTCGAGGCCGATGCGCACACCCGCGCGCTGTGCTTCGCCGGCAATGATGCGCAGGCCCTCGACGACCGTGTCACGGTCCTGTCCCGGACCTGTGAGGCAGACGATGCCGCTGGGACGGAACGCAGACAGCCTGTGCACCGACGCGCAGATTGCCTCGATCCGGGCCTGCGGCTCATTCGGGCCGTCCATCAGCGGCAACGGCAGGATCGACGGGATCGCGGGGATCGCAGCTGCCGAGCCGAGCCCCGATCCGGCGAGCACTTCGAGGGCTTCCGTGTCGCCGCCGTCGGGCAGTTTGAGCTCCCAGACGCCGATCGCATCGGCACCCGCAGCGGCGTAGGCGTGGACGTCGTCGGCGAAGCTCGCCGTCAGCGTGGTGATCTGTGAGATCGAAAAAGATGGCCGGATGCAGGGGATTCTATGCCTACCCGCGCCGGCGGAACAGTCGTGCAACGGGCGACGGGCGGAGGAGCTCGCGAGCGACCAGCGTGCCCGACCCGCCGCCGAGACCCGGCCCGGGCCACGTGCTCGCGCCGATGTGGAACAGCTTGCGAACCGGCGTGCGATGGCCCGGCTGCTGCGCGAACGGGCGCCAGAGAAAGTTCTGGTCGAGCGCGAGCGACCCGGAGTACGGATCCCCGTGCTCGAGATTGATGTTTGCCGCCTGCAGGTCGGCCGGCGACAGCACGACGCGCTTCCGAATCGATGACTCGAAGTTCGGCACGTGGTGCGCAATGCGCGACTGGATGCGGTCGGCGTAGCGCTCGCGCAGCGAAGACGTCCAGGTGCCGTCGCCGACGTCGAGCTCGCCTGCAGCGTCGCCCTTTATCTGCCAAGGGAGCTCTTGAAGCTGGATCCAGAGCAGGCTGGCTCCTTGCGGCGCACGCGACTCGTCGATCGTCAGCGGCTGACCGACGACGATCGTCGCCTCCGCCGGCAGAAGGCCGCGCTCGGCTTCGTTCACGGCGCGCGAGACGCCGTCCAGGCCCGGAGTCACGTGCACGATGGCCGTACGACCCAAGCGGTCGTCACCGTCCCAGCGCGGCGGTTCGGACAGCGCGTAGTGGATTTGCATCTCGGACCGACCGAAGCGGAAGCGCCGTCCAGCCTCGGCCACCTCTGCCGGCACATCGCCGGGCTCGAGCAGCCGTCCGTAGAGCTGTGTCGGGGTCACGTTGCACACCACCGCGCGACGGGCGGTGAAGACGTCGCCGTCGCTCGTCCGCACACCGGTCGCGCGGCCCTCCGAGACGACGACGCGCTCGACGTCCGCTCCCGCACGACAGGTCCCGCCGTTGTCCTCGATCAGCTGGAGCAGCGCCTCGACGAGCTTCGCGCCTCCGCCGCGCGGAATCGGCATTCCCCCGGTCTCGATCGCGAACGCAATCACGCGCGTCATGAAGCCGGAGGCGGCGGCGTCCGGGCCGAGACCGGTGTGCAGCACCCAGGGCGCGAGCAGGCCGTGTATGCGCTCCGAGGCGAACGTCTGCTGCAGCCAGTCGCGGCTCGACTGCACGACCTCCGCGCCGAACGTCACCAGTCCGCGCCGGCCGAGGCGCCGATAGGCCTTGGCCCCGAGGCCCGCACCTGCGCGTGACCAGAGCTCCGTTCCGAGCACGCCGAAGACAAGCTCGGCCTGCGCCCCGACTTCTGCCATCGATTGCGTCCACGCCTCGCCGAGCTCGGCGGCGTTTGTCTCTGCGCTGGTCGAGAGAAACGCGCTCTCGCCGTCGGGGAACGCTGTCGCGGTCGGGTGCTCGCTGTTGAGGTACTCGAGCCCGCGCGCGGCGAGCTCGTCCGCGAGCTCGGCATGTGCCGGCCCGCCGACCCAGAGCGGATGCCACGCGCTGAAGACATCGTGCGCGTAACCAGGCTCCGTCAGCTCGGCGGTCTTGATCGCCCCGCCGTACTCGGGCTCACGTTCGAGGACGCAGACGTCCCAGCCTGCGCGGGCCAGCAGGGCGGCGCACGCGAGCGAGTTGATGCCGCTGCCGACGATGACGGCGTCGTGCTCAGCCACGTGCGAGCTGACGGAACTCGTCGTCCGTGACGATGTCCCGCTTCTTCGTTCCGAGCTCCTTGACGCGCACGAGCAGTTCGCGCTGCGCGTCCTCGTCGAGATCGAGCCCGAGCTCCTGCGCCTTGATCCGGATCGAGTCGATCCCGCTCTTCTTGCCGAGCACGATGCTGCGCTCCGCGGCTACGACGTCGGACGAGTACGGCTCGATCGCCTGAGGCTCGTGGAACTGGCTCGCGACCGCGCCCGACTCGCGCCGGAAGAGATTGTCTCCGACGAGCGGCTTGTAGGGCTCGAGCTCGTAGCCCGACAACTGCTGCAGCCGTTCAGCGAATGCGCGCACGCGGTCGAGACGGAGGTTCGTTTCGACACCGTAGAGGCCACGCAGCGCCAGCGCTATCTCCGGGAGGTTGGCGTTGCCGGCGCGCTCGCCCATGCCGTTGACGGTTCCCTGGATCCAGTGAGCGCCGGCGCGGGCGGCCGCGACGGCGGCCGCGGTCGCGAGCCCGAAGTCGTTGTGGCCGTGGAAGTGCACCGGGCGCTCGGCGCCGAGCCACTCGCGAGTGCGGCCGACCATCTCGCCGACGGCCTCCGGTGTGGCGATGCCGAGCGTGTCGACGACAACGACCTCGTCAGCGCCTGCCTCGACGGCGGTCTTGTAGACGGTCTCGAAGTAGGACGGGTCGGCGCGCGTGCCGTCGACGCCGAAGAACGCAACCTTGATTCCCTGCTCGACCGCGAAGGAGACGGCGTAAACGATGCGCTCGAGCATCGCCTCGCGATCGACACCGAGCGCCGCGAGCTTCAGGTCGGAGATCGGCGACTCGATCACGCTCGCACCGACGCCCAGCTCGACCAGTGCCTTCACGTCGCCATCCACGGCGCGCGAGAAGCCCCAGACCTCCGCGTTCAGCCCCGCGTCACGGATCAGCTCGACCGCGCGCCAGTCGTCGGCGGAGACACGGGGAAACCCTGCCTCGATTCGCTCGATCCCCAGCTCGTCGAGACCGCGGGCCAGCTCGAGCTTGTCCTCGGGAGTGAGGACGACGCCCACCGTCTGCTCGCCGTCACGGAGCGTGGTGTCGTAGAAGCCGACCTGTGCCCCGAAGCGGTGGCCGTCGTTGATCTCGCCGGTCCAGAACGTCATGTACACCTCGAACTGCTGGGGTCAGACCCCAAGGGGTCTGACCCCGAAGGGGTCTGACCCCAGCCTTTCGCACGCGGTCCTGTCATCGGAAGTCGTCCGGGTAGCTGGACAGTTTCTCGACGCCGTCTCCGGTGACGAGGAAGTTGTCCTCGACGCGGAGCCCGCCGCCGCCTTCCCAGTACGCACCGGGCTCGATCGCGAGCACCATCCCCTTCTCGATCGTGCCACCGCCGGCCTGATGCGCATACGGCGGCTCGTGCGCGCGTGCGCCGACGCCGTGCGCGATCGGATGCGTCGGCTGGTCGGGGAAGCCGCACTCGGCGATGCCCGCGCGGATCAGCCGGTCGAGCTCGGGCAGGCTCGCACCCGGGCGGCAATGGTCGAGCGCGCGCTGATACACGCCGAGCAGCGCCCCGAGCAGCTCGTCGTAGCGGGAGTCGAGTTCCCCGGGACAGACGTTCTTCGTGTGGTCGCACCAGTACCCGTCCGCGCAGACCCAGATCTCGAACAGCGTCGGCTGGTGCTCCTGGACGGGGCGATGCCCGGTGGCCGTGAACGTGCGAATGCCGGGCCCGGACCAGACGAGCGAGAAGCCGAGCGCAAGCTCGACCTGCCCCTTCCAGCCCGTGCCTTCACCGTGGACGAAGCCCTGCCACAGCGCCGCCGCCTCGCTCTCCTTCATCCCCGGGCGGAGTTCCTCTGCGACGTGCTCCATCGCCGCGGCCGCGATCTCGTTCGCGAGCCGCATCCGCGCGACTTCCTGCTCCGTCTTGATCGCACGGGCTCCGCTGAGGAGAGGCGTCGCGTCCGCGGCGTCCGGAAACGCGTCGAACCAGGCCTTCGTGTACGTCGTCGGCTCGCCGACCATCCGGTCGGACGCCTGCGTGCCGAGACTCAGCTCGAGCCCGACGCGTCCGAACGGCGCCGCCGCCTCCCGCGCGACCTCGAGCGCGCGCACCGCAGGCGGACGCGGATCGGCGGCGTCGTAGCCCGGCACGAGCCGCACGTCCGCCGTCCACGCAGCGTCGGCCGCATCCTGCGCCGACGGCTCGATCGTGATCAGGATCGGATCGCCCTCGCGCGGAAACACCGCCGCGTCGAACCCCTTCATCCCCCAGAAGTTCGTCAGGTAGAGGACGTTGTCGGGGGCGCGCACGACAAGTGCGTCGAGCTCCTCGTCCGCCATCAAGCCGCGCACGCGTTCGAGCTTCGCGTCGTCCCGTGCCCAGTTGCTCACCAGCGGATGCGTTCCGGCGCCGGCTCTCCGTGCGCTTCCTGCCACGACACGACGGGGTTCCGCAGCACGCCGATCTTCTCGATCTCCGCCTCGATCACGTCGCCGGGCTTGAGGTAGAGGGCGGCCGCGTCCTCGCTGAAGCCGGCGACGCCGCTCACGGTTCCCGTCGACACGACGTCTCCCGGGGAATAGCCGAGCGCGGAGTAGTGCGACAGGATCTCCGGGATCGTCACCGACATGTTGCCGCTGTGCGACTCCTGGCGACGCTCACCGTTCACGCGCAGCTCCATCTTCAGGTTGTGCGGGTCACCGACTTCGTCCGGCGTCACGATCCAGGGGCCGAGCGGGCAGAACGTGTCGATCCCCTTGCAGAACGAGAACACGCCCGAGCGCATCTCCCGGCGCTGGATGTCGCGGGCCGTGATGTCGTTGAAGATCACATAGCCGCCGATGTAGTCGGCCGCGGCTTCCGGCCCGAACCACTTCCCCGACTTCGACACGACGATCGCGAGCTCGAGCTCGTAGTCGAGCTCCTCGGTCAGATGCTCGGGATAGACGATCGCCTCGTCTGGGCCGATGATCGCGTCGACGTTTTGGAAGAACACGATCCACGGCGCGATCTCGTGTGACCAGCCAACGCGCTTCGACTCCTCCTCGTGCTCGCGGAAGTTGCCCGCGGTGTGAAGGAACTTCTTCGGGTTGATCGGCGCGCGCAGCTTGACGTCGTCGAGCGCGTGCTCCCGGCCGGTCGGGCTCGCGCCGCCGCGTTCGAAGTACTCGCGCATCGACGGCACGTCGAGCTCCGCGATCGTGCTATCGCTCAGCCGCCCGACCTTCCCGTCGTCGAACGTGACGAGCTTCACGCCCGCGCCTCCAGCCAGTCGAGGACGTCCTGCGCGTTCCGGTCCGGCGGAAAGACGGGATAGAAGACCTTGACGATGCGCCCGCGCTCGGCGACGAGCGCGAGTCGCTTGTACAGCGTCAGCCCTTCGACGTCGAATGTCGGGAGCCCGGGGTCGCGAGCGAGGTCGAGCCACTCGTCGCTGATGACCGGGAAGGGCATCTGGTTGCGCTCCGCGAACTCGACCTGGTCGTCGAGGCTCTGCGCGCTAACGCCCGCGACGCGCGCACCGAGCGCGGCGAGCTCCGCGTTGTGGTCGCGGAAGCCACAGGACTGCGGCGTGCAACCGCGCGCGCCCGGGATCTCGTCCCAGCCCGGCAAGAGCGCTCGGCCCGGTCGGCCGGCCCGCGGATAGACGTACAGAACTTCGAAGGTGCGAACGTTCACGCCGCCCTGTGACGACGGCAGCACCAGGTCCGGCAGCTCGGCGCCGGTGAGGTGATCCGCCGCCCCGTCGTCCACGGGCACGGGCAGTCCTTCGGGCAGCACATAGGGGTCGTAGACGCTCACGACGCAGCCTCGGCGCGCTGCTTGGCGGCTCGGAGGACGGACATGCGGATGAGGCCACTGAACGGGCGAACGACGCGCCAGTAGCGCTCGAACTTGCGGCGAGAGACGGGATCTGGGACGTGCACGCGAGTCTCGGTGGAGAGCCTCCCCGGTGCGGACCGAAAGTCGACCACCGCCGTGGCAGGAGGCTCGGGGCCCCGCCCACGCAGGCGCCAGAACTGGCCGGTAACGGAGAGCACGATGCCTTCGCCGGGGGTGTCCTCGACCACGGTCGCTCGCGGCACCATCGTCGCAACTACCGGCTCACCTGGCCGATGCGCGCCCTCCCCGCGCGCGAACAGGAGCGCGCGCACGATGGGGACGTCCCGGAAGGTGACCTCGCGCAGCGCACGGTCGGCTACGTCAGTCGGGGCGTCGACCGCCACCTCGTGCCGCGTCGAGTACTCGTACGACGGTAGATACGCGTCGAGGCTGTTCATGCGACTTCGCAGATCCGCTGCGCGACGTGGGTGTAGACCGTGGCGATCTTGACGAGCCCGTCGATGTCGAGGTTCTCGCCCAGCTCCGGGTCGGGAAGGCCGCTCGACGTTCCGTAGTTGACGCTCTCGATGCCGTAGCGCGTGAGCGTCGACGCGTCGGAGAACCAGCGCACCGTGTCGCGTTCCGGCTTTTCGCCGAACACTTCGGTGTGCGCCTCGTCGATCGCGGCGACGAGCGGATGGTCCTCGGCGATCTCCGACCCCGGAGCGGTGACGTAGACCTCCGACTCGATCCCATGGTCCGGGTAGCGATCGCGCAGCCCACGGACGAAGTCCCCGAGCGCAGCCCGCGCCTCGGCCATCGACATGGTCGGCGGCACGCGAAAGTCGACGAAGAGATCAGTTCGGTGTGGCGTGCGAGAAACGCGCCACGCGAATCCGCCGTTGATCGCGCCGATGTTGACGATGCCGCGCTTGCCACCGTAGGACGTGCGCTCCTCCCATTCCGGAGCAAACTCGAGCACGGCGTCGAGGACTTCGCGCATGCGCACGATCGAGGTCTGGTCGCGCTTCCCCTCGCTGAACGCGGTGTGGATGAACGGCCCGCTCGTCGAGATGCGCATCCAGATCGAGCCGTAGTGCCCGAGCACGATCTTCTGCTCCGTCGGTTCGCCCAGCACGCACATGTCCGTGACCGCGCCGTGCGACGTCAGGAAGCGCGACCCGGACGCGTACCCGCGGTACACCTTCCCGACGAAGTCGGGATACCACTGCGTCTTCTCGATCTCGCCGACGACGCACGCGATCATCACGTCACCGCGCAACCTCACGCCGGCCTCACGCAACGCGCGCACGGCCTCCAGGTAGCAGGCCAGCGCGCCCTTCATGTTCGAGATGCCGAGCCCGTAGACGCGGCCGTCCTGCACGAAACCGTCCGGCTGGAAGCCGCGACTTCCGGCGAGCCACGGCTCGCGTCCCGAGTACGACGTGTCCATGTGCCCGTTGAACATCAGCGACTTGCCGCCGCCCGCACCCTCCCAAAGACCGACGACGTTGGGCCGGCCCTCCTCGACCTCCTGCCACTGCACCTGCAGACCCATGTCCTCGAGCTCGTCGCGGACGCGCTCGCCCATCGCCTGCTCGTCGCCGGTCGGGCTCGGCACCGAGACGAGGTCGACCGCGAGGCCCACGAGCCGGTCGGCGTCGACCTCAACGGAAATGCGGCAGCACCTCCTTCCCGAAGAGCTCGATCTGCTCATGCCTGCGGTCGCCCCATAGCTCGAGCATCACGTGTGTGCAACCGGCGTCGCGGTACTCCTCGATCGCCGCGATGCAGTCGGCCGGCGTCCCCGCGATTGGCTTGCACTTGTCGAGGATCTCGTCCGTGACCTTCGCCTTCGCGGCGAGGCGGCCCCCCTGCTCCATCGCCTCGGCGACCGGGCGGACCTCGTCCTGCGTCAGACCTGCCAGGTCGAGCAGCGTGTCGGCCGCGCCCTGGATGTTCTGCACCTTGTTCGCGAGGTACATGCCGGCGATCTCGCGCGCACCCTCGCGGCCGGCGTCGCGCTCGGATTCGTTGATCGAGGCGACGATCGTGCAGCCGATGTCGATGTCCGCGCCGACGTTCTCACGCGTGTAGCGGACGAAGGCCGGCGTCGTGATCGACGGCGTCAGGCAGCCGTCCGCGATCTCTCCCGCGAGCGCCTGCATCTTCGGCGCGGTCGCGGCGATGTACAGCGGCGGGACATCGCGCGGCGTCTCCGCGCCGTCCTGCAGGCCCGGCACCGAGGCGCTAAACGTGTCTCCCTCGTACTCGAAGGGATCGCCGCCGAGCACACCGCGGACGATCTCCACGGCCTCTCGCATCGGGCCAAGCGTGCGCTTCCCGTTCAGCCGCGCGTTGTTGAGGAAGATCTTGGATGTCCCGAAGCCGAGGAGGAACCGCCCCGGGCCGGCCGCCTCCTGCACGACGCGCGCGTCCATCGCTACCTGCACGGGATGGCGCGTGAACGGCGAGATGATCCCCCACCCCACCGTCAGGCGTTCCGTCTCGCGCGCGATCAGCGCCGACGTCACGGTGGACGAGCGTGCCTCCATGCCGTGCTTCCGCCACCAGGGATACGCCTCGGCGAGCCAGATCGTGTCCATGCCGGCACGGTCCATGGCCCGCGCCGACGCGAGCATCTCGTCGAGCGGCTCCATCGTGAGCTGCATGACCCCGATCCGAAACGGCTGCGCCATCAGGACGATCTTCTCAGTTCCTTGAAGTAGAACGCCGCTGCCGAGATCGTCCCGTCCGGGCGCAGGGAGTAGCCGGGCATCACGCCGAGCCGGGTGTAACCCACCGCTTCGTAGAAGGCGCAGGCGTCGCTCCGCTCGTGCGTCGTCAGCCAGAGGAGGGTCAGGCCCTGGTCCACCGCGGCGTCCTCGACGGCCTCCATCAGGCGACGGCCGACACCTGCGCCGCGTGCGCTTTCGGCGACCGCCACGCGCTGAACCTCGGCCCTGTGCGGCGCATTCGCGGCGCCGCTCGGGGCGACGTGAGCCATGCCGACGACTTCCCCGTCGAGCTCGGCAATCACGACGGTCCGCCCCGGCTCGGCAAGTGCCTCACGGTGCGAGCGCTCGAGCGTGGCACGGTCAGCGCCCGGCGCAGCACCAAGCGCCATGGCGGCCTGCATCGCATCTGCGTGCAGCTGCGCCAGCCTCGGAACGTCGCCGGGCTCAGCGCGGCGGATCTCTACGCGTCTTCGGTCGACGTCGTCAGCCCTTCGGGCTCAGCGTCGTACAGCTCGTCGTTCGTCACGTCCCCTTCGCCTCTTGCACCTGCTTGTCCAACGCACCAAGGACCTGCGAGACCTGCTGGTTCACGATCGGCTGGAGGACGCGCTGCCCCATCGATGCGACGGGCCCGAGAATGTGCACGTCAGCCTCCCACTTCATGTGCGTGCCGCCGCCCGCCCCGCTGAGGTGGAACGACGTGTCCATGTTCATGATCGCCCCGACGCCGTTCCCCTTCGCGTGCAGCTTGGCGAACTCCGGCTCCCGCTCTTCCATCTTCTCGAAGTCGATCGACATGCGAAGCCCGCCGAGGCCGAGCGGCACCTTTACGTGCGCGCGCCAGTGTCTCTCGTCCTGGATGTCGAAGGACTCGACGCCGGGCATCGTCTTCGCCATCTGTGCCGGATCGTTGAGGACGCTCCACACCGTCGCCACCGGCGCATCGAACTGCCGCTCGCCCGAGACCTTCATCGGCTCTCCACGCTGACGAGCTTGCGCGTCTCTGCCGGGCTCTCCAACATCTCCCAGACTCGGTGGTACGGGTTGCAGCTGCGCCAGACGATCGGACCCTCACCGCGTTTGCCGAGGGCGTTCTGCAACGCGGCGCACACGGCATGGATTCCTGCGCCGCCGCCTTCCCCCATTCCTTTCGCACCGAGCGGCGTGAACGGCGACTCCGACTCGATGAAGCCGGTCTGCATCGGCGGCATGTCGAGCGCGTGGGGCACGTGGTAGTCGTAGAAGTTGGGCGTGAGCAGGTTGCCCTCCTCGTCGTAGGTGAAGATCTCGTGCGTCGCTGCGCCGAGCGCCTGCGCGGTCGCGCCGTGCACCTGGCCTTCGACGATCTGGGGATGGATGCGGTTGCCGCAGTCGTCCACGGCCGCGTAGTCGACGATCTCGTAGACGCCGGTGTCGGGGTCGACCTCGAGCGCGCAGGCGTGGATCTGGGTCGCGTACGTCAAAGTGAGGTTTCCGAACTTGCGTTCGAGGTCGGGCTTCTCGAACGGCGGCCGGTAGACGTGACGAACGTTGAGCGTGATGTCGAGGTCCTCCGGCAGGCCTGCGTTGTTGGCGTTGAGGATCGCGCCGAGTGCCATGAACGGCAGCGCCGCCTCGGAGTTGCCCTTGATCCGCGCTTGGCTCTCGACCAGCTCGATGTCGTCCGGCGAGCAGCCGAAAACTGCGGCGGCGAGTTGCTTCATCTCGCCCGCGAGCTTGTCCGCCGCGCCCTTCACGGCGCCGAGACCGGTGACGGCGAACTGGGATGCATACGTCCCGGAGAAGCCGGCGTTCGAGTTCCAGTAGGTGTCGTGCCCTGCGCGCACGTTGATGTCGTCGGGCGTGCAGCCCAGGATGTCGGCCACCACCTGCGCCGTCGTCGTCTCGTGTCCCTGCCCCTGCGGAACCGTCCCGAGAGTGACGACAACCTCGCCGAAGATGTCGAGCTTGACCGTCGCGACCTCGTTGTTGCCGGAGAACTGGAGCTCGGGATTGAGGATCAGCGACTGCCCGAAGTTGTTCGTGCCGGAGTCGAGGGTCGAGCCGATCCCGATGCCGAAGAGCTTGCCGCGCGACTCGGCGTCGCGGCGTTTCTCCTCGAGCGAGTTGTAGCCGATCAGGTCGAGCGCGATGTCGAGACAGCGGGCGTAGTCGCCGGAGTCGTAGATGCAGCCGTTGGGCGTCTCGTACGGAAACTCCTCGTGCTTGACGTAGTTCTTCTTCCGCACTTCGACGGGGTCGAGCCCGAGCTCGCCCGCGACGATGTCGACGATCCGCTCGGTCAGCCAGAGGTGCTGCATGCGGGAGTAGCCGCGGTTGGGCGCGACCGGCGACTTGTTCGTGCAGACCTGGGTGAAGTCGACGCGGACATTCCGCCAGCGGTAGCAGCCCGGCGTGACCTGGGCCCAGATGATGCAGCCGAGCGGCTCGTACCGTGGAAAGGCGCCGCAGTCGTCGATGGCGCGCACCGAGAAGCCGAGCATCGTTCCGTCGGCCTTCACCGGGACGGTCACGTCGAGGAACGTTCGCTCGTTCCCGTGTGTGTTGGCTGTGTGCTGGTCGGTGCGCCACTCCGTCCACTGGACGGGGCGGTTCAACTTCCGCGCCAGCAGACAGCACGCCGTGAACTGCGGGTGGAGCGTGATCTTGTTGCCGAAACCGCCGCCGATGTCCTGACTGACGAAGCGCAGCTTGTCGATCCCGACGCGCAGTGCCGGGGCCATCCAGATCGCACCCACGCCCGGCATCTGGTGGTTGCCGTGGATCGTCCACTGCCCGGTGCCGCGGTTGAACTCGACGAGACAGCCGGAGCATTCGAGCGGCGTCGAAGAGAAGCGGTCGAAGTGCAGTCGCTCAATCTTGATCACATGGTCCGCGTCGGCAACGGCGGCGTCGAAGTCGCCCCAGTCGAAGACGCCCGACCAGACGGTGTTCGACGCGGCATCCTCGTGCAGGACGATCTCGTCGTCGAGCGCCTGCTCTGCGTCGAGCAGCACGGGCAGCGGCTCGTACTCGACCTCGACCAGCTCGGCGGCGTCGCGGGCCAGTTCCCGGGTGCGCGCGACGACGGCGGCGACCGGATCGCCGACGTGGCGCGCCTTGCCGACCGCGAGCGCGTAGTCCTTGATGTGTGCGCCCGGCGGCGTCGAGAGCTCGAAGAACGGGTCGGTGAGGATCGCCACCTCGTCACCCGTCAGCGTCCCATAGACCCCGTCGAGCTCCAGCGCCTTCGAGACGTCCACCGCCTTGATGCGGGCGTGCGCGTACGGCGACCGGACGAAGTGGACGAACCCCATCTCGTGCCGCTTCATGTCGTCGAAAAAGACGCCCTCGCCCTGGACGAGGCGCTTGTCCTCCTTGCGCGGGACGTTCTGCCCGATGAATCCGGGCCGTGTCTCACCCTCCTCGACGACGAGCGGACGTTCCGGGGTGACTGTCGTCTCGGTCACTCGGCCGCCGCCTTGATCGCCGCGACGATGTTCACGTAACCGGTGCAGCGGCAGATGTTGCCCTGGATCGCTTTGCGGATTTCCTCGTCGTTCGGATGTGCGTTCGAGCGCAGCAGCGCGGTCGCGCTCATCAGCATCCCGGGCGTGCAGTAGCCGCACTGGAGACCGTGGTGGTCGGAGAAGGCCTGCTGGAGCGCGGTGAGCTCGCCGTCCTGCGCGAGGCCTTCGACCGTCTCGATCTTCGCGCCGTCGGCCTGGATCGCGAGGAGCATGCAGCTCTTGACCAGGACGCCGTCGACGAGGACGGAGCACGCACCGCAGTTGCCCGTGTCACAGCCGATGTGGCTGCCGGTCAGATCGAGATCGTCGCGGAGAAAGTGGATCAGCAGCCTGCGGGCGTCAACCTCTCGCTCATAGCTCTCGCCGTTGACCGTCATGGTGATCGTCTTGCGCGAGACGACCTCCATCAATGTTTTCCCTTCGCCTGCGCGACCGCGCGCACGGCGACGACCGCGGCGAGATGGCGGCGGTAGTCGGCCGACGCATGCACGTCCGACGGCGGGACGAGGTTCGCGTTGCGAACCGCGTCGCGCACGGCAGCGGCGTCGGTGGACTCGGTTTGCAGCAGGACCGGCACGGCATCCACGCATCCGATCGCGACTCGCGCACCGCCGTTCACCGACGCTGCGGCGTTGACGATGCAGGTTCCGTCCTTGCCGATCGAGATCGAGGCGAAGCCGTCGCTCTTGCCGGGCGGCACCGAGATCTTCGTCAGGAGCTCGCCGGGGCCCGCGGCTGTCATGTACACGCCGAGGAAGAACTCCTCGGCCGAGACGGAGCGCTCGCCGTCTTGCCCGACAATGGTCATCGTCGCGCCGAGCGAGACCATCAGCGGCGGGAGATGGTTCGTCGGATCGTTCGAGCAGACATTGCCCCCGATCGTGCCCCGGTTCCGCACCTGCACATCCGCGATCTGCGCGCAAACCTCGGCGAGGATCGGCCGCGCGCGAGCTTCGGCGGAGTCCAGGATCTCCGAGTAGGTGACCATCGCCCCGATCGACACGGTGCCGTCGGAGCCGAGGTCGATTCCTTTCAGCTCGTCGAGATCGTTGAGGTCGATGAGGACGTCGGGCGACGCCGCGCGTGCCTTCATGACGTTGATCAGTGTCTGCCCGCCTGCAAGTGCGCGCGCGCCGTCATTCTCCGAAAGAAGGCGCACGGCTTCCTGAACGCTGGCTGGACGAGCGTACTCGACCTCCCTCAACAGCATGCGCTATTCAACGCAGAAACCCCTGCACCGGTCAAGAAACATGGGGCGGGGTCCTTGCGGCGATTGTCACGCGGGCCGGTCCGTGGTATCACCCCGGCGACGGACGAAAGGGGTCGTGATGGGAACCGGTACCCGCCTTCTGCTCGCGCTGATTCTCGGCGCGCTGGTTTGTGCGGCCTCGACGGCAACCGCGGCAGACAGTTCCGCCGACGCATGCCGCGCCGGCACGAAGCGCGCTGTGATCGGCGGCAAAGTGAAGTGCCTGCGAGCCGGGCAGGTGTGTCGGGCCCGTTACCAAGCCTCGTACAAGAAGTACGGATTCACGTGCGTGAAGGGACTCTTGCGCAAGCGCACGGCACCGCCTACGGCACCGCCTCCCGCTACGCCGCCGCCGCCCGCACAGCCTGGCCATTACCACGGGACGACCTCTCAGCTCGAGGTGATCGACTTCGACGTCACCTCGTCGGGCACGGCGGTGACGAACATCTCGACGGGGCAGATCAACGAAGGCTGCACACCTCCGACAAGCCTCAGCGGAGGAAATCTCAGGTTCGGCTCGGCCCTCATTCCGATTGCAGCGGACGGCACGTTCAAGATCGACGGTGACTACACCGGAACCGTCGGCGGCAGCCCGTCAACGGGCCACCTCACCTTGATCGGCCACTTCACGGGAGCCACCGCGTCCGGAACGCTCGAGGACAAGACGAGCTTCACGTACAACGGCGTCGCCTACTCCTGCGGTTCCGGGCAGCAAACGTGGACTGCCTCGCGTACCGCCTGATCCCGCGCAGTCAGCTCCCCAGGTTGGACTCGAACCAACAACCCTCCGGTTAACAGCCGGATGCTCTGCCAATTGAGCTACTGGGGAAGGCGGGCGTCAGTGTAGCCGCTGAGGCGTGAATTCACTTCCTCGAGAAAGGCAGGATCCGAGGCTTGCGCGCGTGCCTTCAGCGTGGCTTCGAGCCCGGCGCTGACCTCCGCGAGTACGGCCTCGAGCGGCACTTCGTCTGCTTCGGCGTCGACGATGAACAGCTTGCGCGGCTCCGGCTCCGCGCCCCACGCCGCGTGGAACGCGACGAGGTTTCGCCACGCGTATCCGGGCCAGAGGGGCAACACACAGACGTTGCTGGAAGTGGAGTCGAGCTTCCGGGCGACACCCGTCGCCACTTCGCGATCGGCGAACAACGGCTGTGCATCGCCGGCGGGAACGAGGTCGAGCTCGCCGGCGTCGTCGAGCTCACCGATCGCATACAGCGGGTGCCCGCGCGACGGGGTTCCGAGCGCCAGCGCGCTTTCGAGCTCCAAACGCTGCGCCTCGGCCTGGCGGCGGCCGGTCAGCAGGCGATGTGCATGCTGCCGGGTGACGCCGAGCTGACGCGCAAGGTCGGCGACCGAAAGACCTTTGCGACGGAGGAGAACCTGCCAAACCTCGGCGTCACGGCGCATTGGCGACGATGCTAACCACTGCGCTACGGCGTGAGGAGCTTCACCTCAGCGCGAAATCGGCTGCGCGGACGCCAACTGCTCGACGGCGTCGCGAATTCGTGCCAGCGTTGCCTGCAGCTCCAGCGTTCGCGCGGGATCGGCGTCGGCGAGCTGACGACGGATCCGGCGCTCCCTGAGGCGGAGGAGGAGCTCTTTTGCCGTTCGTTCGTCGATTCCCTCGATAGCGGCTCGGGCATCGAGCTCGGGGTCGATCTCGCCGCCCGAGATGATCTGTTCGCGGAGCCGTCGATGCTCCTCAGAGTCGAAATGCTCCGGCCCAAGCTCTGTGAGGGTGGGAACGAGCGACCGGTGGGCGGTGACCCCCGCAAGAGCGTCCCGCTCGAGCCGCGCACCGGCGTCGAGGAGTCGTGGCGACACCTGCCCCGTCGACGACGCGCCGGCCCGCGGGGCGAGCCCGGCCTGCGTCTCCTTTGGCAAGTCGAGCTTGTCGGCCGCGTAGCGGATCGCGTCCTGGCGCTGGGGCGAGTCTTCGAAGCGGCTGAGAACCTCGCGAACGCGGACGAATGCCTCTTGCCGGTCGGTCGCCCGCTCGATCTCGAGTCGCACGCGGTAGCCGAGGTACGTCTCGGCGCTGCCGAGGCGTTGCTCGAACCCGTCGGCGAGATCCGCGGGGTCGAATCCGACAGGGAGCGCGACGACATGCACCTCCAATCCTTGCGCGGCCGCAAGCTCCATCCCCCGCAGCGTCGCCGCTTCGCCCGCGGCGTCGCCGTCGAAGCACAACCAGAGTCGGGTCGTCAGCCGACTGAGCTCCTTCAGCTGCCGCTCGGTCAGCGCCGTTCCCATCGAGGCGACGACCGGCTCGATCCCCGCCTGGCGCAACGCGAGCACGTCGGTGTTGCCCTCGACCACGACCGCACGCTCCTGCTTGGCGATCGCGGCGCGCGCTCGGTCGAGTCCGTAGAGCAGGTCGCCCTTGCGGAACAGCTCACCTTCCGGCGAGTTCACGTATTTGGCACGCAGCGGGTCGTCTTCCCGGAGCTTGCGAGCCTGGAAGCCGAGCACACGACCGCGTGCATCCGCGAGCGGAAACAGGAGGCGACCGGAGAAGTAATCGTTGCCGCGACGGTTGACGAGCCCCGACGCCGCGAGCTCCTCACGCGTGAATCCGCGTTCGACCGCCTTGCGGACCAGCGTCGAGCCGCCGAGCGCAAGCCCGAGGCGATACTCGCGGCAGACGTCTTCGGCAAGCCCGCGACCTGCGAGGTAGTCGCGCGCCAGCGAACCTGCCTGTGAATCCCACAGGTAGCGCTCGTAGAACGACGCCGCCGCATCCAGCACTTCGAACAGTCGCTCACGACGGCGGCGGCGCGCGTCCTGTTGGGGGGTCGTCTCCTCGTACTCGATCTGGACGTTGAACCGGTCGGCGAGCCACTCGATCGCACCCGCGAAGTCGAGCTGCTCGGTCTCCCGCACGAACGTGATCAAGTCGCCCTTCGCGCCGCAGCCGAAGCAGTAGTAGAACTTCTCCACCGCGTTGACCGAGAAGCTCGGCGTCCGCTCCTCGTGAAACGGACAGCGCCCCAGGTATCGCGGCCCGGTCTTACGCAGCTGTGTCCGCCCGGAGACGACGGCGACCATGTCGGCGGCCGCCTTGACGTCCTCGACGGACGCATCTTTGATCCGCGCCATTACCTGAGCTCGCTTACGTACGCGAGAGCGAAGCGATCCGTCATACCCGCGATGAAGTCGACGATTCGCTCCGGCTCCTGACCGTCGGCGGCGAGATGGTCGAAAATCCGTCGGATCGTGACACGTGCGCGCTCCTGCTCGAGCCGCGCGTGCGGGCCGAGGTAGACACGCTCGAACATGAATGTGCGGAGCGCGAGCATGGCGTTGCCGACCTCTTCGCTCTGGACGATGTCCCCGGCCGCCTGCGAGCTTTCGACGAGATCGTGCACCAGGGCGTCGATGCGCCTGGAGCCGCGGTCCCCGAGCAACGCCACCTCGTCCCGCGGGAGGTCCGTGGGATCGAGGATCCCGAACCCGACGGCATCGTCGATGTCGTGGTTGATGTAGGCGACCCGGTCGACGATCCGCACAACCTTCCCTTCCAGCGTCGCGGGCTCGCGCTCGCCGGTGTGAGTGAGGATGCCGTCGCGCACCTCGGCGGTCAGGTTCAGCGACTCGGCGATCTGCAGCGAATGCTCGTTGTGGCGAAACCGCCGGCCGAAGTGCTCCTGCAGCGCGTCGTCGAGCGCCTCCTCGCCGGCGTGTCCGAACGGCGGATGGCCCATGTCGTGGCCGAGCCCGATTGCCTCGACCAGGTCTTCGTTCAGCCGCAGCGCGCGGGCGACGCCGCGCGCGATCGCCGTCGTCTCGAGCGTATGCGTCATGCGCGTGCGGTAGTGGTCGCCGGCGGGGTCGATGAACACCTGCGTCTTGCCTTTCAGACGCCGGAACGGCTTCGAATGCAAGATGCGGTCGCGGTCGCGCTGGAACGGCGTGCGCAGGCGGCAATCGTCCTCCTCGCGGAGCCGCCCGCGCGTTTCGTACGAGCGAACGGCGAGTGGTGAGAGCCAGTGCTCCTCCTGCTCGCGGACCTGCGTCTCGAACGCGTCCGCCACTTTTCCCGCCAACTCCGGCATGTGTTCCAGGCTAGATGATGATCGGGACGGTCCCGCCGTCTGCGCTCCACGCGGAACCTGTCACGTAGGAAGCACGCTCCGAGCACAGAAAACAGATCACGGCAGCGATCTCCCCGGGCTCGGCGAGACGGCCCAGCGGCCGGCCTGCACCCACTGCTCCTAATACTTCTACGCGCGTCTTACTAGAGCGCGCGGCCTGTTGGTCGGCGAGACCCCCGTCTCCGAGCCACGCCTCCGTCGCAGTTGGGCCGGGCGCGACCGCATTACAGCGGATGCCGTCCTTGGCATACAGGTCGGCGACGAGGCGCGAAACGGAGAGCACGGCCGCTTTCGTCACCGAGTAGTTCGGCATCCCGGTCGACGGCCTCTTCCCTGCCGTCGACGAGACGTTGACGATCGCACCGCGACCAGCCTCCCGCATCCCCGGCAGAACGGCACGGATGCAGCGCACGTAGCTCATGACGTTCAGCTGCCACATCGAGTCCCACTGCTCGTCCGTCAGCTCGTCGAACGCGGCCTGGTACGCCTCGCCCACGTTGTTGACGAGACAGTCGATCGGGCCGACCCGGCCGACGGCGTCGGACACGAGCTGCTCGGTCGAAGCCGGGTCGGACAGGTCGGCGGCGAGACCAAGCGCGGCGCCCGCTTGCGCGCGCGCCCGCTCGACGCGGTTCGCGTCCCGGCCGGTGACGACGACCTTCGCGCCTTCGGCTGCGAGGAGTTTCGCGGTTTCGAGTCCGATCCCCGACGTCGAGCCGGTGACGAGGCACACACGGTCGCGAAGGCCGAGATCCATGGGACGGCTAGCCTAGTGCGTCCGGTGACCACCCTCCTCTTCGTACGCCACGGCGAAACCGACTGGAACCGCGACGGGCGCTGGCAGGGCCACTCCGACACGCCGCTCAACGACGCCGGCCGCGAGCAGGCGCGGCGTGTCGCCGGCGAGCTCGGCGATGTCGACGTCATCTACGCCAGCGATCTCGCCCGCGCCCGCGAAACGGCGGACATCATCGCGGAGCACCTCGGCGGCCTCGAGGTGAACGTCGACCAGCGCCTCCGCGAGCGCTCTTTCGGCGCGTGGGAAGGGCGGACGGGACCGGAGATCGAGGCGGACTTCGCCGAGCAGCATGCGCGCTGGCTCGCCGGGACAGGAGGAGGCGCGGACGACGCGGAGCCCTTCGACGCGTTCGGCGACCGCGTCCGGGGTTTCCTCGAGGATCTGCTGGCAAGGCATACCGAGGAGACCGTCCTCGTGGTGGCGCACGGCGGCTCGATCCGGGTCATCCATGCGCTCGCAAGCGGGCTCGACTACGTCCGCGACCACCGGTCGATCCCAGGCGTGCCGAACTGCGCGGTGGCCCGATACGCCGCTGGGGACGGAAAACTAGCCCCGATAGACTGAGTCCCCCAGTGGAGGACTACACCAACAAGTACAAGGGCGAGCAGGTCGAGATCGCCCTCTTCGGGGGCGAGTATCAGGAGGGAGTCCTGACGGCGTATTGCTACGTCGAGGACGTCGCCCACATCGAGCTGAACGGACACATTCTGGTCCCGCTCCAGAACATCGCCTCCCTGCACTGCTCGAGCCGCTGTGACGCGCCGGACGACGACTGGCCTCCACGCGGGCTCGAGCAGGAAGACGGCCAATAGCCGCCGCTAGGTGGTCAGCCGGCTTCTTGTCGTCCGCAATGTTCTGAAGGCGTGGGCGCTGCTTGTCGGCGCGTGCGCGGTCTTCGCACTGATCGGTTGGGCGCTCGGCGGCTATCGGCTGCTGTCGATCTTCGTGTTCTGCGGTGCGCTGCTCGCGGCCGCCCTGTACTGGTACGGGGACCGCGTCGCGCTCGGTCTCGTCCGCGCGCATGAGCTTCCGGTTGGCCAGTCTCCGGGACTGCACTCGACCGTCGAGCGCCTTGCCGCCATTGCCGGGGTCGCGAAGCCGCGGCTGTACCTGATGGACGACGGGTTACCGCGCGCGCTCGCCACCGGCCGCGGCCCGCGCGGTTCCACGGTCGCAGTGAGCTCGGGGCTCCTGTCGGCAGCGTCACCGGCTGAGCTCGAAGCGGTACTGGCGCACGAGCTCGCGCACGTCAGGCACCGAGACGTCGTCGTCCAGACCTCGGTCGTCGTGATCGCTGCGACGCTGCTCGAGCTGAGCCGCGTCGGCGGATGGTTTTCGCGGGCGCTCCTGTTCTTCCTCGGGCCCCTCGCATCGGCGTTCGTGCACTTGATGCTGTCTCCGAAGCGCGAGTTCCTCGCCGACGCGACCGCGGCAGGCATCTGCGAGTCGCCGCATCCGATGGCCGATGCGCTCGTTCGGCTCGACCAGGCGGCCGAGCTCGTGTCGTTCCAGGGCAGTCCTGCTACCGAGCCGCTCTACACGATCAACCCGTTCATGGAGGCTGGGCTCGCGGCGCTGTTCGTGACCCACCCAGCCGTCGGCGAGCGAGTACGCCGCTTGCGCGAGCTCGATCCGGACTGGCGCGAGAAACTTCGGGCCGCATGAAGATCCAAGAAGCCGAATACCGCCAACGCACATCGCAGCTCGCCGCGCATGCGCGTGAGCAGGGGCTCGAAGGCGTGGTGCTGTTCGACCCGGCGTACGTCCTGTACTACGTCGGCTTCGCGTTCGTTCCGACGGAGCGCCCGATGGCTTTCGTGCTCAACGCCGACGGCGAGGGCGGCATGTTCGTCCCACGCCTCGAGCGTGAGCACGCGGAGGCGAACGCGCTCGTCCAACACGTCGCCGACTATCCGGAGTACCCGTCTGAGAGGCATCCCTCGGAGGCGCTTCGTGGGCTGCTTCACCAGCTGGGATTGGGAGAACGGCTGGGCGCCGATCAGGACGGCTATCCGTGGATCCTCGGCTACCGCGGGCCGTCGCTGACCGAGCTCGTCGGCGCATCGCCGGTGAAGGTGACGGCGTTCGTCGAGGATCAGATGGCGATCAAGAGCGACGCCGAGATCGCGCTGATCCGGGAGAGCG
>Ga0307278_10000070_pt1 | contig 47258 bp, 45 predicted proteins | sample ER_DNA_117_FD_194482 | JGI IMG/M metagenome (GOLD analysis project Ga0307278, IMG submission 194482) | Bulk soil microbial communities from the East River watershed near Crested Butte, Colorado, United States - ER_DNA_117 | ecosystem: Environmental > Terrestrial > Soil > Floodplain | place... | reverse complement strand
ATGAGCCCGTGCTCGGCGATCGGCGGATAGCGATCCATTGGCGTTCCTCCTGGAAGCCCTCCTGACCGGCACCGGACCGGCCGGACCGGATGCATCGTCGGCGCCACCGTCCCACCAGCGCCGGGCGGCGGCATCACCCACCAAGGGTGAAACCGCACGTGCGGTGGTGGCGAGCCCATGCGGGCGTCGGCCGTGGCTGCCTGACGCTCCCCAGCCGGCGCGCCGAATCACCCCGTCAGGGTGATGCCGGCGGACCAGTGGCGAGCTTCGATGGCGTCACACCGACAGCGTCTCCGCGACGGTCCGCGATGCCGTAGCGCGCTGGAGGTACTTCCACGGGTACTACCTTGGGAGCGGCAGACGACGTGATCACGTTCCTGGTCCGGCACGGCGACGCGGGTGACAAGCGGAGCTGGGACGGCCCTGACGTGGGACGGCCCCTCTCGCCCGCCGGGTTCCGCCAGGCCGAGGGGCTGGTGGTGCGCTTGGAGGATTACCCGGTCGAGCGGATTCTGTGCAGCCCGACCGTGCGGTGTCATCAGACCGTGCAGCCGCTCGCGCGTGACCGCCTCCTGCCGATCGAACCAGTCGCGGCGCTCGGCGTGGATGCCGGTCCCACCGAGATCTTGGAGCTGGTCTGGGATCGGCGGCTGCGCAATGCCGTGCTGTGCACCCATGGCGAGACCATTGGCAGGTTGCTCGTGCAGCTCGCCGCGGACGGGTTGATCACCCCAGCGCCACGGCACTGGCCGAAGGGCTCGACCTGGCTGCTGCACCGCACCGACCGGCGACAGGTCCATGCCCGCTACCTGTCTCCGCTGGCTATCGACCGCCGCATGCACACCGGCTGCACCCGACCACCGCAGTCGCCAACCGGGTAGCCCTGTCCTTGGTGATCTTGATGGCCGCCACCTCGCCGAGCTGGCTTGCGAGCGGGTAGCGGCATGACCCCCTGGCGGGTGCATTCCGTTCCACCACACTCCGGAATGCTCCGGCCGAGCCAACGGCTTCAGTGCAGGAACACCTCGAGGCGCGGGTCTGCCCCACCGCTGGGCGAAGCGTCGCCGCCGTTCTCACCCTGATGGGGTGATGTGCGTTCACGCCGCTGCACCGATGATGGCGTGGTCGCCCGATCGCGGGGCAGGGACGAGAGGAGCAACCGTGAGCGAAGAGCAGCTTGAGGAGATGGGCCCGATCGACTACGTGGTCCTGGAGTGGCAGGGCGAGCTGCCGACCACCGGGGAGGTGCAGCCGCTCCTGTTGGAGCTGGTGGACCGCGGCATCATCCGCATCCTCGACATCGCGTTCCTGACCAAGGACGAGAACGGGTCGGTGTCAGCACTCGAGGTTGGCGATCTCAAGCGGGTGGCCGCGGCCTTCGCCGAGTTCGAGGGCGCGTCCTCCGGCCTGCTGGGCTACGACGACCTGCAGGAGGCCGCCGCCGCGCTGAACCCGGGCACCTCGGCCGCCGTGCTCGTCTGGGAGAACCGCTGGGCGGCACCCGTGGCCGCGGCGATGCGCCGCTCTGGTGGTCAGCTGGTCGCCAGCGGCCGCATCCCCGTTCAGGCCATCCTCGCCGCGCTCGATGCGGTCGAAGCCAGCAACTGACTGATAAAAGGAGCACCCATGCCTGGACTGCTTCGCGCCGTCGCCCGCACCGCCGTGGTCGCCGGTACCGCCACCGCCGTCAGCAACCGCGTCTCCCGCCGACAGGCCCAGCGCTGGCAGAGCCAGGGGTCGGATCCATCCGGCCAGCCGGAGCCTGCCTACCAGGAGCCGGCGTCCCAGTACGCGGCTCCACCCCCAGCGGCACCACCGCCAGACCCCATCCAGCAGCTCAAGGACCTGGCGGACCTCAGAGCGCAGGGCGTGCTCACCGAGGAGGAGTTCGCGGCGCAGAAGGCCAGGATCCTGGGTGGCTGAGCAGGCGAGTGTCGTTGCCTGACGCTGGGGCGGACGTCGCGATCAACCGCGCAGTGTGGACGATCGTCAACTCCGAGTTCACCGACGAGCACGCCTACCGGGCCTGGGCCGCCGCCGAGATCACCTGGGGGCTGTTCCAGATCCCCGAGCGCGACCTGGGCGTCCTCGGCGACGTCGCAGGCCTGGATGTGCTCGAGTTGGGCTGCGGCACCGCGTACCTGTCTGGCTTGCTCGCCAGGCAGGGCGCCCGGCCGGTCGGCGTCGACCTCACCCCCGCGCAACTGGACACCGCGCGCCGCTGCCAGGAGCGCTTCGGGCTGGTGTTCCCCCTGATCGAGGGCAACGCCGAGAACGTGCCACTACCTGACGTGGGCTTCGATCTGGTGGTCAGCGAGTACGGCGCCAGCGTCTGGTGCGATCCCGAACGCTGGGTTGCCGAGGCGGCACGGCTGCTGCGGCCGGGCGGGCGGCTGGCGTTTCTGACCAACAGCGTCCTTGCCACGCTCTGCGTCACCAGTACTACAGCATCGCCACCGCCCAGTGGGCCAGGCAGTGGCCGGTGGAGGACCTCTGGGCTGCGCGCCTTACCCGTTGACCCCTCGGCCGAGTCGAGGCGGGCGCCCGCGGCGCCGGGACATCCGGCCTGAGAATCACCCTCAGAGGGTGATGCCCGCTCATCCGGGCGGGCGCTAGCGTCCGCGAGGATGGTCGCCGAACGCACAAGAAGGAGTACGCCATGATCCTCGCCGATGTCTCGTTCATCGACATCTTCTGGTCGATCCTGTGGTTCTACTTCCTGTTCATCTGGATCATGTTCTTGGTGCACATCGTCAGCGACCTGTTCCGCGACCAGTCGCTGTCGGGTGTGGCCAAGACGCTGTGGGTGCTGTTCCTGGTGTTCCTGCCCTTCGTGGCCGTGTTCGTCTACCTGATCGTTCGGGGGCGCGGCATGGCCGAGCGGGCCGCGGCCCAGCAGCAGCGGGCCCAGCAGCAGTTCGAAGGCTACGTTCGCAACGTCGCCGCCACGGGGGACGGGTCGCCGACCGAGCAGATCGCGCGGGCCAAGGAGCTGCTGGACGCTGGCACGATCGACCAGTCGGAGTTCGACCGACTGAAGACCAAAGCCCTCGCCTGAGCGCTGCTCCGCAGGGACCTCGGTCTCACTATCCCTTGACGGAGGTAGCTCCTGCGCGGGGCACTCGAACCTGCGGCCCAATGCGGGCTATCGTCACCGTGGGCGCTCCTGCCCACCTGGCCTGGCCGCGATAAGCATGGCCGATGGGGCATGGCAAGCTTCTCTTGGTAGCCTGCCGCGGTGGAGATCATCGCAACATGCAACATCAAAGGTGGCGTTGGGAAGACCTCCGCCGCCATCAATTTGGCCTACCTCGCCGCCCGCGATGTCCGCCGCACGCTGGTATGGGACCTCGACCCGCAGGGCGCCGCGACCTTCCTGTTGCGGGTCCGACCGCACGTCAAAGGCGGCGGGAAGGCGCTCATCCGCGGCACCAGGCCACTGGACCGCGCGATCCGGAGAACCGACTTCGACCGCCTCGACGTCCTACCGGCCGACTTCACCTACCGGAGCATGGACCTGGCCTTGGACAACGCCAAGAAGCCAACCCAGCGGATCGCCAGGCTGCTCGCGCCGTTGGCCGGCGTCTACGACACCGTCTTCCTCGACTGCCCACCCGGCCTGTCGCTCGTCTCCGAGAACGCGCTCCACGCCGCCGACCTCCTGCTGGTCCCGCTCATCCCGACCACGCTGTCGCTGCACACCTTCGACCAGCTGACCGAGTTCCTGGCCGGGTTGAAGGACAGCCGTCCCCACGTGCTGGCGTTCTTCTCCATGGTCGACCGGCGCAAGCGCCTCCACCGCGAGATCGTCGAACGCCTCCCGACAGAACGGTCCGACATCGCCGCCACCGCCATCCCGGCCCTCTCGGCGGTGGAGCAGATGACCGTCCACCGTGCTCCCCTTCCCGCCTTCGCGCCTCGCAGCCCGGCCGCGCAACGCTACGAGCAACTCTGGGCCGAGCTGCGCCAGCGCATGGGGTGACCTCTGGCCCCAGCCGGTCGGTCCAAGAAGCAAATCATCCGCTGCCTGCAACGCTACGTGGTCCGAGAAGTGTCGCAGCCCTGCAGCTGGGCACAGCCCAGACCCAGGCCGCTTGACCATCGACAGGAGCATCACGGCAGAGGCAACAAGTGGCGATCTTGGGGCCTCTGGAGGGTTTGCTCTCCTGCGATCTCAAGCCGGCTGCTGGCGTCCGCCGGCGGCGAATCACCCCGATGGGGTGACGACGGGCCGTCCTGTTGGCGGCATCATCGGGGGGTCGAGCATGATCGGGCGGGAGGACGGCGCCATGGCGAGCACCGCGAAACGATGGACGGCACTGTCGGACGAGGAACTGGGGCGGCTGCTGTCGCTGCTGAAGGGCGCCGACAGCGTCGAGCTGAAGCTCACCGTCCCCGAGGGCGACTACCGCTCGGCGGCCGCGGCGCTGGGCATGGACCCGCTGCAGGCCCAGCTCCGCCAGGTGTTCTTCTTCGACACCCCGGCGCTGACCCTCAACCACGCCGGGGTGGTGGTACGGGCCCGCCGCATCCAAGGCAAGGGCGGCGACTCGGTGGTGAAGCTCCGCCCGGTCGTCCCCCACCAGCTCCCCGACAGCCTGCGCACCTCGCCCAACCTGGTCGTGGAGGTCGACGCCATGCCCGGCGGCAGCTACGTCTGCTCGGCCGCGCTCAAGGCCCCCGGCGGCATCGACGACGCCAGGGAGGTCGCCGCTGGCACCCGCCCGATCCGCAAGCTGTTCTCCAAGCAGCAGCGCGCCTTCTACACCGAGCACGCCCCCCAGGGTGTCGGCCTGGACGACCTGTCGGTGCTGGGGCCGATCACCCTGCTCAAGCTCAAGTTCTCGGTCGCCGAGTACACCCGCCCGCTGGTGGCCGAGCTGTGGTTCTACCCCGACGGCTCCCGGATCCTGGAGCTGTCCACCAAGTGCCCACCCAGCCAGGCGTTCCAGACCGCCGCCGAAGGCAGGATGCTACTGACCGGACGAGGCGTCGACCTGACCGGCGAACAGCAAACCAAGACCAAGACCGCCCTCCAATACTTCGCCAAGCAACTCGCCAGCGCCGCGTCCTGAACCAAGGGCACCGGACCGGTCGCGCAGCGGCGGAGCACGCGGTCCATGACCTCCAGCTCGCCGCGCGCAGGCACGACCAGCTCGGAGCCGGGTTCAGGTCTGGGTTGGGGGGGCGATGACGGTGGGTTGGGGTGGCTGGCTGAGGAACTCGATCAGGGCCAGGGCGGCCAGCAGCCCCCCGGGTACTTCATCCCATCCGGGTGATGGGACGACGGGCGAGCCGCGGTCTCATGGAGGCGTAAGGGTTCGGTTCGTCAGGGACCAGAAATCATCCCGAAAGGGTGATCCCCGCTCACCCTCCGGTTCACGAGAGTGAAGGCAGCCTTCAACCACGAAAGGCAGGGATTGTCGTGAGCGACATGTCGATGCCGGACAAAGGGGCCGGCGCGCTGTCCAGGGACACCGTCCGCGGGCTGGCCAGGAGTTGGTGGCTGTTCCTGGTCATCGGCATCCTGTGGATCCTGTTCGGGATGTTCGTGCTGTCTTACAACGTGGGCAGCCTGCTCGCCCTGGCCGTGCTGGCCGGGGTCACCTTCATCGGCACCGGCATCACCCAGGTGATGACCGCCGGCCGGGCCGAGAGCTGGCGCTGGCTGTGGGTGGTCGGCGGGGTCCTGTCGATCATCGCCGGGATCCTGGCCTTCGTCTGGCCCGGCCGCACCCTGCTGGTCCTTGCCGGGATCCTGGCCTGGTTCCTGGTCTTCAAGGGCATCGTCGACGTGGTCGGGGCGCTGGCGAGCATCGGCCGCGCCTGGTGGTGGATCGGCCTGATCGTGGGCATCCTCGAGCTGCTGCTGGGCATCTGGGCCGCCGGCTACCCTGGCAGGTCGCTGTTCGTGTTCGTCAACGTCGTCGGCATCTACGCGATGTTCTACGGCTTCGGCGAGATCTTCGCCGCGTTCGACCTGCGGCGGCTCGACCACACGCTCGACCGGGCCGCCGCGTGAGGGTGGATCGCCCGGTCACCCAGACCATGGCACAGGCGCTTTTTGGGGGGCCGTGGGGGGAGCGAGCTCCCCCCACATGGATTGGGGGGGGACCGCGGGTTGGCGGCCTGCCAGCGACATCCAGTTCAGAGCAGGTGTAGGGCTCGGGCGCGGCGGACGGCGTCCCAGCGCCGGTTGGCGTCGAGCTTGCGGTAGATGCTCTTGATGTGGGTCTTGACGGTGTTCACGGACACGTACAGCTCGGCCGCGATCTCGCCGGCCGACAGCATGCTCGGCAGGTAGCGCAGCACCACGTGCTCCCGCTCGCTGAGCGACTCCACCAGCACCGGCAACGCGGGCGGCGGGCTCCCGCCGCCCACCGAGGCGACAGGCCCGGTCATCTGGCTCAGCAGGCCCTCCAGCAGCGCCTCGGCCAGCGCCCGGTGCGCGGTGCCGCGGTGCAGGTGGTCGGCGAGCAGCGCCCGCACCGGCGCGCCGCCCTCGATGAACATCCGCGGGTAGCCCTCGGTGGCGGCCAGGGCGAGGGCGCGCTCCAGCGATTCGGCGGCTGCGGTGTGGTCGGCCAGCCTCCGGTGGGCCACGGCGTCCAGCAGCCATGCCTCGATCAGCGTCGCCGGGCACGGCGCCGGCGCCTGCCCGCCGTGGAGCGGAGCCAGGATCCCCGCCGCGGCGGCCGGGTCGCCACGGGCGAGCTGCAACCGGGCCAGGATCAGCGTCTCCGCGAACGGCCGCTCGCCGGTATCGCCACCGCCGAGCAGGCCGGCCACGCCCGTCTCGTCGCCGGCGGCGAGGAGGAGCCTGGCCTCCGCGGGCCGCGCGGCGGCGGCGAGCAGGCGGGGCAGCCGCCACCCGGCGACCTCGGCGAGGGCGGCGCGCAGGAGCGCCAGCCCGTCGACCGCGTCCTGGCGGCTGCCGCCCGCCGCCAGCCTTGCCTCCGCCAGCACGACCGCCAGCACGACCGGCCGGTCGCGTCCGGCGCGGGCCGCACGGCCCGCCCGTTCCAAGGCGCCGAACGCGCCGGCGAGGTCGTCGCGACAGTAGGCCACCCAGGCGAGCGCCAGCTCACCGCAGGCCGCTGGCGCGCTCGCCGACCAGCCGCGGCGCTCGACCACGCCGGCGGCCTCGCGGCCCAGCCGATGAGCGTGGGCAAAGCGCCCGCGGACGGCCTCCAGCAACGCCAGGTGGCCGACGGCGTCGAGGGCGAGGTACTCCCGGCCGCCATGTTCGGCGAGGGCGCGGCTCTCCTCCAGGTGCGCGGCCGCGTCGTCGAGCTGAGCGCTCCACAACTCGGCGGCGCCCAGGATCGACAGCACCAGCGCCCGCCGGTCCGCGTCGGGGACGCCCTCCCCCCATTCCGCTCCCGGCGGCGGTGCCAGCAGCCGGTGGGCGGCCGACACGACGCCGTCGACGTCGCCGTGCAGGCGTGCCCGCAGCAGCCTGACGAGGCTCCCCGCCCCCTCGGGCCGCGGCTGCGGCGTCCCGGCAGGCTTCGCCGCGTCGGCCGCCTCCAGCCAGGCGTCGGCCTCCTCGAGCTCGCCCAGCGCCAGCCGGCCGGCACCCGCGACCACCGCCAGCTCCCGATCCGCCCGCACCTTGCCGACCGGCAGCCGCTCCAGCAGCTTCCGCAGGGTCCTCGCCCGCCCGTCGAGCAGGATCGCGAATCCGTGCGCCGCCAGCAGCCCGGCCGCCCCATCGGAGTCGCGGCCGGCCAGTGCATGGTCGACCGCCTCCTCCACCAGCCCGTTGGCCGCATGCCATTCGGCGGCGCGACGGTGCAGCTCCGGGACGTCCTCGGGCCACCGGTGGCGCAGCTCGGCGCGGAGCAGCTCGGCGAACAGCGGATGGTAGCGATACCAGGACCGGCCCGGGCCCAGCCCGGTCGTGAACGCGTGATCGTGCTCCAGCAGGGCAAGCATCCGCTCGCCGTCCCTCCGGTCGGTCAGCGCATCCGCCAGCCCCCCGCACAGCCGATCGGCGACGCACGTCCGCAGGAGGAACTCCTGAACCTCGGGCGGCTGCCTCGCGAGCACCTCCTCGACGAGGTAGCCGGCGACGGCGTGGTCGTCACCGGCGAACTCGGCCACGAACCGTCCAGGGTCCGGGTGGTCGCGCAGTGACAGCGCGGCCAGCCGCAGCCCGGCCACCCAGCCCTCGGTCCGCTTCCACAGCGTTTCGAGCTCGACGTCCGGCAGTCCCACCCCGAGGCCGGCGAGCAGCTCCCCCGCCTCGGCCGGGGTGAAGGCCAGCTCGGCCGCGCGGATCTCGGTGAGCTGCCCGGCCACCCGCAGCCGGTGGAGCGACAGGGGCGGGTCCGCCCTGGTGGCCACGACCAGCCGGACCTGCGGCGGGGCGTGTTGCAGCACGAACTGCAGCCCGGCCGCCACGGCCGGGCCGGTCGCCTCGTGCAGGTCGTCGAGCACGAGGACGACCGGACCGGGCAACTCGGCCAGCCCGTTGACCAGCATCGCCAGGAACCCCTGGGCCGGGTCGAGGGGTGGCGGGCCCAGGCCTGCCAGGAGCCCGTCGGGCGGCGCGGCACCACTGGAGCGCAGCGCCGCAACGACGTGTGCCCAGAAGCGGGTCGGGTCGTGGTCGCCACGATCGACCGTCACCCACGCCACCGGGCCGGGTGGGTGTCCACCCAGCATCCAGGAGGCCAGCAGGGTCGTCTTGCCGGCGCCGGGTGGCGCGGCAAGCACGGTGAGCGGGCCGCGCGTCCCGGCCTCCAGCAGGCGGAGCAGCCGGAGCCGAGGCACCGGCTGCCATCGTGGCAGCGGTGCCACCAGCTTGGTGGCCAGCAAGCCTTCTGACCGCACCTCGGGGTGCGTTGCACCAGACCGGAGGTTCGTCATGCGCGCCCCCTGGCGCCCCCCCCGCTCCTCCTGTCCGGTCGGGTGTCCTCGCGAAAATAGTTGGCACAGCCCTCGCAGCAGAGCAGACTAGGAATTGGCCGCAAGCATTTCGCAACGGTCGGACGCGCCATGTCGGTACGAGTCAGCCTTGCCGGTCGGCTCGAGGTCGAGACGGACGGGAGGACGCTCGACGCGACCCGCCTGCCTGGGCGGCAGGGCCGGGTGGTCCTCGCCTACCTGGTCGCCGAGCGCGACCGGCCGGTACCGAGCGAGGAGCTGGCCGAGGCGGTGTGGGGGTACACGCCGCCGCCCACCTGGCGGCCGGCGTTGCGCGGGGTCGTCAGCAAGGTCCGCGAGTTCCTGAAGGCGCTGGAGCTTCCGGCCGACGACATGCTGACCAGCTCGTCCGGCTGCTACCGGCTGGTCCTGCCCGGCGACGCCACCGTCGACGTCGAGCTGGCCGCCAGCGAGGCCGACGCGGCCGAGCGGGCGCTCGCCGACGGCGACCTGGAACGCGCGCTCGCGGCCGCCGAGACGGCGCGCGCACTCACCGGCCGGCCACTGCTGCCAGGCCAGGAGGGCGGCTGGGTCGAACGGCGCCGCGCAGCCTGGCAGCAGGTCCTCGTCCGAGTCCTCCAGGTCCTGGTCGACGCCTGGCTCGCCAGCGGCCGCGGGGACGAGGCCGTCCAGCCGGCCACCGAGCTGGTCGGGCTCGAGCCGTTCCGGGAGTCGGCGCACCTGCGGCTGCTGCGCGCGCGCGCCGCCGCCGGCGACCGCGGCGAGGCGCTGCGTGCGTATGACCGCTGCCGGCGCCTGCTCGCCGAGGAGCTCGGCGTCGACCCGTCGCCGGAGCTGGAGGCCGCATACCTCGAGCTGCTGCGCGACGAGCCCGTCGCCCCGCCGAGCCCGCGAGCGCTCCTGGGGGGTGCGCCCCCCGCCGGGGCACGAGGCGAAGGACCGTTCGTCGGCCGTGGCCCCGAGCTGGCGCGTCTACGGGCGGCGTGGACCGGCGCGCGGGCCGGCCAGCGACGGCTCGTCCTGGTCAGCGGCGAGGCCGGGATCGGCAAAAGCCGGCTCGCCGCCGAGCTCGCCTGGCTCGCCGAGCGCGACGGGGCGACCGTCCTGCTCGGACGCTGTGACGCGTGGGTCGGCGTCGCCTATCTGCCCCTGCGGATGGCGCTCGCTCCCTACCTGGCCGCCTGCTCGGCGGAGCGGCTCCGTGAGCTCGTCGGCCCCGTTGGCGGCGAGCTGGTGCGGCTCTGGCCCGAGCTGGCCAGGCGGCTACCCGGCCTGCCGGCCCCCACCCACAGTGGCCCGGAGGAGGAGCGATATCTCCTCTTCGAGGCGGTGACCGGCCTGCTGGACGCGATCGCGTCGTCCGGGCCGGTGCTGCTCGTGGTCGACGATCTTCACGAGGCCGACGAGCAGAGCCTGGCGCTGCTGCGCCACCTCGCCGACGCCACCCGTCCCGCGGCCCTGCTCGTCGTGCTCACCGCCCGGGACGAGGAAGCGACCCGTGGCGACCTGGCGGAGGTGCTGGCCGACCTGCTGCGGGCGCCCGGGTCCGAGCGCCTGGCGCTCGGCGGCCTCGACGAGCGCGAGGTCGCGCTCGTCGCCGAGACGTTCACCGGCCGGCCGTCGAGCCCGGCCACGGCGACGTTGGCCCGCGTCATCCGCGGGCGCACAGGTGGCAACCCGTTCTTCGTCGGCGAGCTCCTGCGGCACCTGGCCGAGACCGATGCGCTCGCCGCCGGTGCGATCGCCCGGACGGCCGCCGGGCCCGCGGTGGACGACGTCCCGGCCACCGTCCGCGTGGTCGTCGGCCAGCGACTGGCCGTGCTCGGGGACGCGGTCCAGCACCTGCTCGAGGTCGCCTCGGTGATCGGCCACAGCGCGGACCTCACGCTCCTGGCGCGGGTCGTGGACCTCGGCTACGACGACCTCCTCGACGCGCTCGACGTGGCGGCCCAGGCCAAGCTCCTGGACGAGCGGCCCGGGGTACCCGGCCGCTACGTCTTCCATCACGGGATCGTGCACGACCTCGTCTACACGGGCGTGCCGGCCGCCCGCCGCGCCGACCTTCACCACCGGGTCGGCGAGGCCCTGGAGGGTCTGGAGGGCGCCGGTGGCGGCCCGGACCGCCTGCGGGAGCTCGCCGACCATTTCGCGCTCGGCGAGGCCGGCGACGCCGGCAAGGCGGCGGAGTATGCGCGCCGAGCCGGGGACCATGCAGGCGCCCGGCTCCTCTACGAGGAGGCCGCCTACCGGTACCGGCAGGCCCTCACCGCGCTCGACCGCGGCGCCGGAACCGACGCGCACCGCGCCGACCTGCTGCTGGCACTCGGCGAGGCCTGGGCGAAGGCCGGCCGGCCGGCCCCGGCGACCGAGGCGTACCTGCAGGCGGCCGCGGCCGCCAGGGCGGCGGGGTCGGTCGGGCGCCTGGCTCGTGCCGCGCTCGGCGTCGGCGGCCTGTTGAGCTTCTGGTCGCTCCAGGCGGACTCGGGGACGCCGGTCGCGCTGCTCCGGGAGGCGCTGGCCGCGCTGGGCCCGGGGGACGGCGCGCTGCGTGCCCGGCTGCTGGCGAGGCTGGCGGGCTGGCTGGCGGTCTCGGCCGGCCGTGACGCCGTCGAGCCGGATGAGCCGCCCGCCTTCGGGCAGGCGTTGGTGCTGGCCCGCCAGCTCAGGGACCCGAGGACGCTCGCCCTCGTCCTCGCCGACCGTGCGCACGCCCTTCTCGGGGTGACAGTTGGCCGCCCCGGCGGACCAGGCGAAGCCCTGGAAAGCAGCGCCGAGCTGGTCCGCCTGACGGCGCGGCTCGGGGACGAGGGCCTTGTGCGCGCCGCGAGCCTCCCCCGGGCCGAGGCGCTGCTCGCCGTCGGCGACCTGGACAGTCTCGACGAGCTGGTCGAGGCCGTGGGGCGGACCGCCGAGCGTCGCCGGGTGCCGTATCAATGGTGGCTGTCGCTGGTGGTCCGGGCGATGCGGGCCATCATGCGTGGCGAGCTCGCCGAGGGTGAGCGGCTGGCGGAGCAGGCGCTGGCGTACGGCCTGGACAAGGTCGACGGGGCGGTCCTCCACACCCACGGCGCCCAGCTCGTGTTCCTGCGGTGGCTCCAGGGCCGCCCCGACGACGTGCGGGCCCTGCTCCAGCAGCTCGGGCGTGAGCCGGCCGGGCGAGGCTGGCGCATGCTGCTCCCCCTCGCCGCCGCCGGGCAGGGCCGGGAAGCGGAGGCGCGCCGCGCCCTGGACGCCGCCGCGGCCAACGGGTTCCAAGGATGGCGCAGCGCCGTCGAGGTCGTCGGGCTGGTCGGTTCCTGCGCGCTGCTCGGCGACGCCGGCGTCGCCGCCAGGCTCTACCTGCTCCTCCTGCCCTACAAGGGCTGGCATCTCGGAGCCGGTCCGATGGTGTACCTGGGCGCCGGCGACCACCACCTCGGGATGCTGGCCGCGACCGCGGGACGCTGGAGCGACGCCGAGCGGCACCTGCTCGCCGCCATGGCGGCGCACCGTCGCCTCGGCGCCCACCCGTGGCTGGTGCTGACCCGGCGGGCCTATGCCGGCATGCTCCGCGGCCGGGGCAGGCGGGACGACCTCGACCGTGCCGAGGTGTTCGACGCGGCGACCCGCGCCGTCGCCGGCGCCATCGGCATGCACCTGCCCGGCTGGGGGCGTGCCGCGCTCGGCCCCCGCACCTGAGGTCCGATACCCTCACCCCCGCGGGCGCGCACGCCGAGGAGGCGATGGATGGCGGAGCTCGAGGTCGCGGTCCTCGGGTACGGGTTGGCGGGGGCGGTCTTCCACGCGCCCCTGATCGCCTCGGTGCCCGGGCTGCGGCTGGCCGCGGTCGTCACGTCGAACCCGGAGCGGGCGGCGCGGGCCACCCGCGAGCATCCGGGCGTGATGGTGCTCGACGCGGCCGAGCGGGTCTGGGAGCGGGCCGGCGAGCTGGACCTGGTGGTGGTGGCGACCCCCAACCGGACCCACGCGCCGCTGGCGCTGGCGGCCCTGGAGGCCGGCCTGCCGGTGGTGGTCGACAAGCCGATGGCGGTGGACGCCGCCGAGGGGCAGGAGCTGGTCGACCGGGCGCGGGCGCGCGGCCTGCTGCTGACGGTGTTCCAGAACCGCCGCTGGGACGGCGACCTGCTGACGGTGCGGCGGCTGCTCGAGGAGGGCGCGCTCGGGCGGGTGTGGCGGTTCGAGTCGCGCTTCGAGCGGTGGCGGCCGGTCCCCAAGCCTGGCTGGCGGGAGGCTGGCGGGCCGGAGGACGCCGGCGGGATGCTCAACGACCTCGGCAGCCACCTGGTCGACCAGGCGCTGCACCTGTTCGGCCCGGCCACCCTGGTCTACGGGGAGCTGGAGCGCCGCCGCCCCGGCATGCGGGTGGACGACGACGCGTTCGTCGCGCTCACCCACGCCTCCGGCGTGCGCTCGCACCTGTGGATGAGCGCGGTCGCGGCGCAGCTCGGCCCGCGCCTGCGGGTGCTCGGCGACCGGGCGGCCTACGTCAAGCACGGCCTGGACGGGCAGGAGGAGGCGCTGCGCACGGGTCACCGTCCGGACGGGCGGGGCTGGGGCGAGGAGCCGCCAGCGCGGTGGGGCCTGCTCGGCACCGAAGCGCGGACCCGCGCGGTGCGGACCGAGCCGGGCGCCTACCATCGCTTCTACCAGGACATGGTGGCGGCGCTGCGCGACCAGGCGCCGCCGCCGGTGGACCCGGCCGACGCGGTCGCGGCGCTACGGGTGCTGGACGCCGCCCGCCGCTCCGCCGGCGAGCGCGCCGCGGTGCCCGTCTAGCCCGCCGACGCCAGGGCGGCGTCGACCACCCGCCCGGCCTCGTCGAGGATCCGCTCCAGGTGCTCCTCGCCGAGGAAGCTCTCCGCGTAGACCTTGTAGACGTCCTCGGTGCCGGACGGCCTGGCGGCGAACCAGCCGTGCTCGGTGGTGACCTTGACCCCACCGATCGGGGCGCCGTTGCCCGGCGCGGCGGTGAGCACCCCGGTGATCGGCTCGCCGGCGAGCTCGGAGGCGGTGACGTGCTCGGGCGACAGCTTGCCGAGCGCGGCCTTCTGCGCCGGCGTGGCCGGCGCGTCGACGCGCCGGTAGGCGGGGCTGCCGAAGCGGCCGCTGAGCTGCCGGTAGCGGTCGCCGGGATCGCGGCCGTCACGGGCGGTCATCTCGGCGGCGAGCAGGCACAGCACGATCCCGTCCTTGTCGGTCGTCCAGGGGGTGCCGTCGCGGCGCAGGAACGAGGCGCCGGCGCTCTCCTCGCCGCCGAAGCCGATGGAGCCGTCCAGCAGCCCGCCGACGAACCACTTGAAGCCGACCGGCACCTCGACGAGCCGGCGGCCGAGGTCGGCCGTGACCCGGTCGATCATGCCGCTGGACACCAGCGTCTTGCCCACGGCGGTCCCCGCCGGCCAGTCCCGCTCGCCGCCGAACAGGTAGGCGATGGCCACCGCGAGGTAGTGGTTGGGGTTGAGCAGGCCGGCGCCGGGGGTGACGATGCCGTGCCGGTCGGCGTCGGCGTCGTTGCCGAACGCCACGTCGAAGCGGTCCTTGAGCTCGATCAGACCGGCCATGGCGTACGGCGACGAGCAGTCCATGCGGATCTTGCCGTCCCAGTCCAGGTGCATGAACCGGAACGTCGGGTCGACCGCGTCGTTGGTGACCTCCAGGTCCAGGCCGTAGCGGTCGCCGATGGCCGCCCAGTAGGCGACCGCGGCACCGCCGAGCGGGTCGACGCCGAGCCGCAGGCCGGAGCCGGCGACCGCGTCCAGGTCGAGGACGGCCGGCAGGTCGCCGACGTAGGCGCCGACGTAGTCGTGGCGGTGCACGCTCGGACCGCCGACGGCGCGCTCGTAGGGCACCCGCGGCACGCCGTCCAGGCCGGCCGCCAGCAGGCCGTTGGCCTGGTCCTGCATCCAGCCGGTGACGTCGGTGTCTGCAGGGCCGCCGTTCGGCGGGTTGTACTTGAAGCCGCCGTCGTCCGGTGGGTTGTGCGACGGGGTCACCACGATGCCGTCGGCCAGGTGCTCGCGGCGACCCCGGTTCCAGGTGAGGATCGCGTGGGAGACGGCCGGCGTGGGCGTGTACCCGCCGGCGGCGTCCACCATGACGTCGACCCCGTGGCCGGCCAGCACCTCGACGGCGGTGCGGAACGCCGGCTCGGACAGCCCGTGGGTGTCGCGGCCGAGATACAACGGCCCGTCGATGCCCTGCTGGCGCCGCCAGCGGCAGATGGCCTCGGTCATGGCGAGGATGTGCGGCTCGTTGAAGGCCGCCCCGAACGCCGAGCCGCGGTGCCCGGAGGTGCCGAACGCCACCCGCTGCGCCGGCACCGACGGGTCCGGTCGCCGCTCGTAGTAGGCGCGGACAAGTGCCTCGACGTCAACCAGCGCCGACGGCTCCGGCGGCTGACCGGCGTGCTCGCTGACGGTCACGGTGCTCACCCCTTCACTGCGCTGGCCCTGGCCCCTGGCGCTGCCCCGCAGGCGATACGGTACCGTTGCGGCACGATGACGGCGATCCCGCGGCCGCGGACGCCATGGGAGCTGCTCGCCCTGGCGTTCGTGCTCGTGCTGCTCGGGCCGGCGGGCGCCGCCCGCCCGGCGGCGGCCGCCGAACCGGTCGAGCAGCTTGCCGCCACCGTCCCGCCGGCCTCGGGTCCGGCAACGCTCCGCGACCGGGTGACGGAGCTGCGGACCGTCGCCGACCGCCGCGACCAGCGCGACCGCCATGACCAAGCCCCGCTGGCGGTCGCCGTCACCGCGGCCGCCGGCGCGGCGCTGCTGCTGGCGGGCTGGTCGCGCGTGCCCGCCGGTGGCCCCGGCCGCCGCGGTCGCCGCGGCCTGGCCGCACCCAGGGGCCCGCCGCTCCTCGAGTCCGCCTAACCTGGCCCATCTGCGTCGCGGCGCGAAGCCGCTGCGTGGCGCAGCCTTCCGGCCGTCCAGCGCTGGCGGTCGGGAACCGGAACCGAGGGGGTCCGGACATGAACGTCCGCATCGAGCGACCAGGCACCGGGACCGACCGACCGCTGCAGGTCCTGCTCGCCGTCACCGTCGCCGTCGCCGCCATCGGCGCGCTGTTGCTGGCGCGCGCCGCGCTCGGCGACCGGGTCGGTGGCTACCGAACCGTCCGCGTCGACAACCAGGCCGGCTTGCCGCTCCAGGTCGACGCCGTCGATGCCACCGGCGGCACCATGGGGCTCGGCGAGGCCGGGCCACGCTTGGCGACCACCTTCCAGGAAGTCGCCGACCTCGGTCGGGCATGGACGTTCGTCGCCAGCTACGGTGGCCGGGAGGTGGCAAGGCAGACCCTGACCGGGCGGGAGCTGGCCGCACGCGGCTGGACGGTCCAGATCCCCGGCCGGGCGACCGCCGACCTGGAGGCCGCCGGGTTCCTGTGACGGCCGGAAGGAAGGAGCGTGCACCGGCATGGACATCACGGAGACCGCCCTGCCCGGGGTGGGGCTGCGCCACGACTTCACCACCAGAGCGGGCCGCCAGCTCGGCGTGGTCACCCACCGGACCGGCCGGCGGGACCTGCTGGTCTACGACCGCAGCGACCCGGACCGCTGCCAGGAGGTGATCCAGCTCACCGACGACGAGGCCGACGCGCTGGCCGACCTGCTCGGCGCGGACCGGCTCGTCTCGCACCTGGCAAAGCTGCAGCAGCAGATCGAGGGGCTGGCGATCGACTGGCTGGAGATCCGCGCGGGCTCGCCCGCCGCGGGCGGCACGATCGCCGACACCCAGGCACGTAGCCGCACGGGTGTGTCGATCGTGGCCATCGTGCGGGGCGAGCGCGCGATCCCCGCGCCAACACCGGACCAGCGATTGGAGGCCGGCGACACGCTGGTGGTGGTGGGCACCGCCCAGGGCGTCAGGGCGCTCACCGCACTGCTCGGGAGCTGACCGCGTGCACCACGCGGTCGTGCTGCTGGAGCTCGGCGGGGTGATCCTGGGGCTCGGCATCCTCGGTCGCCTGGCCGGTCGGCTCGGCCTGTCCGCCATCCCCCTGTACCTGCTCGCCGGGCTCGCCTTCGGCGAGGGCGGCCTGCTGCCGCTGGTCACCGCCCACGAGTTCATCGAGATCGGCGCCGACGTCGGGGTGATCCTGCTGCTGCTCCTGCTGGGCCTGGAGTACTCGGCGAGCGAGCTCACCGCCAGCCTGCGCGCCGGCGCCCCGGCCGGCCTGGTCGACCTGGGCCTGAACTTCACCCCCGGGCTGGCCGCCGGGCTGCTGCTCGGCTGGTCGCCGCTGGCCGCGGTGGTGCTGGGCGGAGTGACCTACGTGACCTCCTCGGGCATCGTCGCCAAGGTCCTCGGGGAGCTGGAGCGGATCGGCAACCGCGAGACCCCGGTGGTGCTGTCGATCCTGGTCATCGAGGACCTCGCCATGGCCGCCTACCTGCCGCTGGTCACCGGGCTGCTGCTCGGCGGGGGGCTGCTGGCCAGCGCGCTGCCGGTCGGGGTCGCGCTCGCCACCGTGGCGCTGGTGCTGCTGGTGGCGCTGCGGTACGGCGAGACGCTCAGCCGGCTGGTGTTCAGCCCGAGCGACGAGGTCCTGCTGCTGGTCATCCTCGGGCTGGCCCTGGTCGTCGCCGGGCTCGCGGAACGGCTCAACGTCTCGGCGGCGGTCGGCGCGTTCCTGGTCGGCATCGCTCTCTCCGGGCACGCCGCCGAGGCCGCCCACGCGCTGCTCACCCCGCTACGCGACCTGTTCGCCGCGGTGTTCTTCGTGTTCTTCGGGCTGCAGACCGACCCGCGCTCCATCCCCCCTGTCGCCCTGGCTGCCGCGACCCTCGCCCTGGTCACCGCCGCCACCAAGGTCGCCACCGGCTGGTGGGCCGCGCGCCGCGCCGGGGTCGGCACCCGCGGACGCTGGCGGGCCGGCGCGGCGCTGGTCGCCAGGGGCGAGTTCTCCATCGTCATCGCGGGGCTCGCGGTCGCCGCCGGCCAGGAGTCGACCCTCGGCCCGCTGGCCACCACCTACGTGCTCATCCTGGCCGTCCTCGGCCCCGTCCTCGCCCGCTTCGTCGAGCCGCTGGTCGCCCGCGTGCGGCCCCAGCCCAGCCCGGCTGCCGGCTCCTGACCGGCGTCAGGCCGCGGCGGTCCCGTGGAGGCCGCCCCCCAGCCGGCGGAGCCGCAGGCCGAGGCCGACCAGCGCCACGCCGAACAGGATCGCGAACAGGCCGATCAACCAGACGACGGCGACGGCGCCGTCGCCGGGCCGGACCACCAGGAACACCCCGAAGGCCACCGAGACGACGCCGCCCAGCGCCAGCAGCCACTCGCCCCGCAACTCCCGGCGCAGCCAGATGGCGACGGCGACCTCGAGCACGCCGGTGGCGATCGCCCAGGCGGCGATCAGGTACAGCAGCACCAGCGCGGTGATCCCCGGCCACAGGAACGCGATCACCCCGGCGGCGATCCCCGCGACGCCCTCCACCACCAGCCAGCCACGCCGGCCGCTGACCAGGCTCCCGCCGAGCAGCAGCGCTGCCAGCGCCAGCAGCCCGTCCACCAGCGCGTAGAAGCCGTACAGCAGCACCAGGGCGTGCAGGGTGATGTCCGGCCAGATCCAGGCGACCACCCCGAAGACCACCGCGAGCGCGCCGCGGAGGGCCACCGACCACCAGTGCCGGGACAGGTACTCCAACATCGCGACCGTCCTTTCGCTCGAGCCCTGTGCCCGCACTCTCCCATGTGCGAGGCTGGGAATGCTGCGGGGCACCGTGCTGGTGGCGGTCGCCGGTGCCGCCCTCGCCGTGGTGCTGTGGCGGATCCGGCGCGCCGGCGGCCGGCGGGCTCAGCGCTCGTAGGCCAGGGTGGTCATCATGCCGCCGGCCTGGTGGTAGGCGTTGTGGCAGTGGAGCATCCAGCGGCCGGGGTTGTCGGCCTCGAACTCCACCGTGACCCGCTCCAGCGGCCGGACGATCACGGTGTCCTTCCTCGGCCCCGCGCGCCGCTCGCCGGCCCGCCGCACCTGGAACGTGTGGCCGTGCAGGTGCATGGGGTGGAACATCGTCGAGCGGTTCTCGAACACGAGCCGCACCCGCTCGCCTCGCCGCGCGGCCAGGGGCGCGGCCCCGTGGTGCGCGTGGCCGTTGATGGTCCAGCGGTAGGTCTCCATGTCCCCGTCCAGCACCAGCCGGTGCGTGCGGCCGACCGGGCGCCGGCCCAGGTCGACGGCGCCGTCGGCGTCCAGGTCGGCGACGGTGACCACCCAGCGGTCGAGCTCGGCGGGACGGACGCCGGCGCGGGGCGAGGTCCCCGGGCTGGTCCGGACGATCGCGAACGCCTGGGCGTCCTTGCCCTCCGCGAGCGCGACCAGCGGGAAGACGCCGTCCCCGAGCTGGACCTGGACGTCGTAGCGCTCGCCCATCGCGATCAGCAGGGCGTCCCCGGTGACGGGGCGGATGGGGAAGCCGTCGGCGTGGGTGACCTTCAGGCGGTGGCCGCCGACGGCCAGCCGGAAGGCGGTGTCGGCGGCCGTGTTGATGATGCGGAGCCGCATCCGCTGCCCCGGCCGTCCCTCGAGGACGGTCGGCGAGCGGGGCGAGCGGCCGTTCACCAGGTACAGCGGGTGACGGACGTCGCCGGCGTCGGCGCCGAGCGGGTTCGTCGGGTCGAAGGTCGCGGCGCCGCCGGCGCCGTGGTGCCCGTGGTGCCCGCCCGCCTGGCCCGTGTGCCGCATGCCGCCCCGCCGCAGGGCGGCGAGGGTCGCCTCGGGCGAGGGACCGACCCCGTGGGTCCAGTCGTCGAGCACGAGCACGGCCTCGCGGTCGTAGCGGACCACCTCGCCCGGGTCCTCGACCACCAACGGACCGTACAGCCCGCGCTCGATCTGGAGGCCGACGTGGGGATGGTAGAAGTACGTCCCGGGGTCCGGGACGTTGAACTCGTAGTCGAACCCTTGGCCGGGCTCGACCAGCGGCTGCGTCAGCCCAGGGACGCCGTCCATCTCGTTGCGCAGCGCGATCCCGTGCCAGTGGACGGTGGTCCCGGCGGGCAGGCGGTTCTCCAGCCGCACCCGCAGCACCTCGCCGACCCGCAGCCGCAACTCGGGGCCGGGCAGCTCGCCGTTGAAGGTCCAGGTCTCCACGGTCCGCCCGCCGAGGTCGATGGTGGCCGGCGCCGCCAGCAGCCGGACCGCGCTGGCGCGGTCGTCGGGTCGGGCGCCGGGCCGCGGCGCCTCCCGCGGCCGGTGGCCGGCGTAGGCGTCGACCGCCAGCCCGGCGGCCGCGAGCCCGGCGACGGCGAGGAAGGACCGCCGCGTGGTGGTGGCACGGGTTCCCATGGGAACGAGCCTAGGTCGGCCCGGCCAACCGGCCGCTAACGGCTCGTTCGCGCCAGGCCGCTCGCGCTCAGCCGCAGGCGCGTTGCACGTAGGGGAAGGGGTTGACCGGCGTGCTGCCCGGCCCGGCGGGGTGCACCTCGAAGTGGACGTGCGGCGCGGTGTACTGGGCGTTGCCGCTCTGGCCGTTGTAGGCGACGAGCTGCCCGGCCCGGACCCGGGTGCCCGCGGGGACGGCGTAGCGGGAGAGGTGGGCGTAGAAGTACTCGACGCCGTTGTCGCCCTGGAGATAGAGCTGGAGCCCGCCGCTGGTGCTGGTGGACTCGCGGCTGACCACCCCGGCGGTGTAGGCGTAGACCTGGGCGCCGTAGGGCGCCATCACGTCGGTGCCCTGGTGGGTGCGGCCGGACGACCGCGCCGCGCCCCAGGTGTCCACGTACGAGTAGGGACGCGCCAGGATGCAGGCGATGCCGCCGCGGCTCGCCGGCGCCGCCGGCGTCTGCGCTGGCCGCCGCTCCAGCCTGGCCAGGCGGGTCTGCAGCGCCTGTGCCTCCTCCAGGCTGGCCTCCAGCCGCCGGACGGCCCGCCCGGCCCGGTCGCGCAGGGCCTTGGCGTGCTCGTAGCTCTCCGTGACCCGTCCGAGGGTCGCCTGGTAGGAGCTCTCCGCCACCTGCGCGTCCTCGATGGTCTGCGCCTGCCGCGACACCAGCACGGTGGCCAGCTCGATCCGGTCGGGGACCCCCTCGGGGTCGCGCTCCAGCAGGGCGCTGGCCACCATCAGGCCGCCGGAGCGGTACATGGCCGCGACCTGGCCGGCCACGGCCGTCCGGGTGGTGGCGAGCTGGCGCCGGGCGACCAGGAGCTGCCCGCGGTCGAACGTCAGCCGGTCCTCGGCCTCGGCGAGCCTGGCCTCCGTGTCCTGCAGCTCCGCGGTCGCCCGCTGCAGCTCCGCCCTGAGCGCCCGCTCGCGGGTCCGGGCGTCGGCGAGGGGACCGGCGTGGGCGGCCGGCACGGCAACCGCGGCGAGGGCCAGCAGGGTCGTGCCGAGCACGAGTCGGCGCATCGGGCGGGACGTCCTTCCGTTTGGGGGAAACGGATGGTCGAGTGGGGGTGCTCTTGGGGGGAACAGGAGTCTAGCCCGGGACGGCGAGCAGGCCAAATCGGCCTGGCACGCTCGCCGTCCCGGGCGGCGTGACCCACGGGCCCGTCAGGCGCGGCCGGCGGCCTGGCGGCCCCTCCTGGAGAGGGCGTCGACGGTGGCGGCGAGCAGGAGCACCCCGCCGGTGACGAGGAACTTGGTCGACGACTCGACCCCGAGCAGGTTCATGCCGTTCTGGATCGAGAGGATCACCAGGCCCCCCAGCAGCGCCGAGTAGGCCGACCCGCGCCCGCCGAACAGGCTGGTGCCGCCGATCACGGCCGCCGCGATGGCGTTCAGCAGGGTGTCCGAGGCCCCCGAGGACTGGTTGACGGCAAACAGCCGCGAGGCGGCCAGGATGCCCCCGGCGGCGGCAAGCGTCGAGGCGAGCGTGAACACCATCAGCCGGACGTTGTCGACCTGGATACCGGCCCGCCTGGCCGCCTCGGCGTTGCCCCCGACGGCCAGCACGTGGCGGCCGAACCGGGTCCGCTTGATGAGCACGTCGACCAGCACCACCAGCCCGACGAAGATGATCAGGACCAGCGGCAGCCCCCGGTCGGCCGCCAGCACGGCCGCGGTGGCCAGCAGGGCCACGCCGATGACCACGATCCGGGTGACCAGGACCTGCATGGGAGGCACGGGCAGGCCGGCCGCGGCACGGCGGCGCCGCTCCCAGAGCTTCTCCGCCGTGTAGGCGACGATCACCACCACCGCCAGCAGCCAGGCGTCGAGGGGGATGAAAAAGGTGCTGGTGAGCCCGGTGATGGTGCTGTCGGTGATGTTGACGGTGCCGGTCTCCCCCAGCACCAGCAGCAGCCCCCCGGTCCAGGCCAGCAGGCCGGCCAGGGTGACCACGAACGCCGGGATCCGGAAGCGGGTCACCCAGAACCCCTGGAAGGCGCCGATGATCACGCCGGTGGCCAGCCCGGCCAGGATCGCCAGCCAGCCCGGCCACCCCTGCTTGACGTTCAGCACCGCCATGACCGCGGCGGCCAGCCCGCTGAGCGCCCCGACCGACAGGTCGATCTCGCCGAGCAGCAGCACCAGCACCACCCCGATCGAGATGGTCCCGACCGCGGCCAGTTGCAGCAGCAGGTTGGTGATGTTGCCGGGGGTGAGGAAGCGGTCGTTGGCAAGCCAGAAGATCGCCCAGATGACCGCGATGCCGACGATCACCGGCAGGGTGCCGAGCTCGCCTTGGGCCAGGCGGCGCCGGAAGCTGGCCCAGGCGCCGGCCAGGCCGGGCTGGTCGCCGACCAGGCGGGGGTCGAGGTCGGAGACGGTCACGGCTCGCTCACCTCCGTTGACGGTTGCTCGTCGCCGGCCTTGGCCCCGGTGATGGCCGCCACGACCTCGTCCGAGTTGGTCTGCTTGGCGTCCAGGACGCCGACCTGCCGGCCGAGCCGCAGCACCACGATGACGTCGGCGACCGCGAACACGTCGGCCAGGTTGTGGCTGATCACCACCACCGCCAGGCCCTGCTCGCGCAGGGTGCGGATCAGCTCGAGGACCTGGGCGGTCTGGGCCACCCCCAGCGCGGCGGTCGGCTCGTCCAGCAGCACCACCTTGGGCTCGCCGAGCATCGACCGGGCGATCGCCACCCCCTGCCGCTGGCCGCCCGACAGCGACGCGATCTGGGTGCGGACGCTGGGGATGCGGACCGCCAGCCGCTTGAGGACCTTGCTGGCCTGCTGCTCCATGCCGGTCTCGTCCAGCAGCCGGACGCCGCCGAGCTCCTCACGGCCGAGGTACAGGTTCGCGACCACGTCGAGGTTGTCGCAGAGGGCGAGGTCCTGGTAGACGGTCGCGATCCCCAGCGCGGTGGCCGCCTGGGGGGTGGCCACATGCACCGGTTGGCCGTCGAACCGGTACTCGCCCTCGTCCAGCTGGTTGATGCCGGAGATGGTCTTGATCAGGGTCGACTTGCCGGCCCCGTTGTCACCGACGAGCGCGGTGACGCGGCCGGGATAGGCCTCGAAGTCCACGTCGGTGAGCGCCTGCACGGCGCCGAAGCGCTTGCTCACCCCGCGCAGCTCGAGCAGGGGCGTGCCGTCAGCCACGCTGCCTCCTTGAGGGAAGGGCGGGTGGGTGGCAGAGGCCACCCACCCGCGATGCCGCTAGGAGATGCCGGCCGCCTGGCAGGCCGATGCGGCCGCACCCGCGCAGATCTGGGCGACCGGGTGGAAGTTGTCCGCGATGATCGTGTCCTTGATGTTGTCCTTGGTCACGGCCACCGGGTCGAGCAGGATCGAGGCCACGTCCTTCTGGCCGTTGTTCACCTTCGCGGTCGCCAGCGCATCCGCCGCCGCCCGGTTGCCGTTGATCAGGTTGACGGCCAGCTCGGCCGCCTTCTCGGCCTCCGGCTTGATCGCCTTGTAGACGGTCATGTACTGCTCGCCGGTGAGGATCCGCTGGATCGCCGCCAGCTCGGCGTCCTGCCCGGTGGTCGGCCGGCTGGAGGGGTCGATGCCGGCACCCTTCATCGCCGCGATGGCGCCGCCGCCGGTACCGTCGTTGGCGGCGTAGACGCCGACGAAGCCGTTCTTGCCGAGCGCGGTGATCGCCTGGTCCATCTCGTCCTGGGCCTTGTCGGGGCTCCAGTCCGGGGTGTCGTACTCCTTGCCGATCTTGAAGCCGCTGCCGTCGAGCACGCTGTGCGCGCCCTCCTTGAACAGCTTGGCGTTGTTGTCCGTCGGGGCGCCGTTGATCATCACGAGGTTCCCGCTGGACTTGCCGTTCTCCTTGAGCTTGCTCACCAGCGACTCGGCCTGGAGCTTGCCGACCTTCTCGTTGTCGAACGAGATGTAGTAGTCGACGTCGGCGCCCGTGATCAGCCGGTCGTAGCTGATCACCGGGACGCTCTGGGCCTTGGCCTTGCTGACGATGGAGGCGGCCGACGCGGAGTCGACCGGGTCCAGGACCATCACCTTGGCGCCGTTGGTGAGGGCCGCGTCAGCCTGGTTCTGCTGCTCGTCGGCCTTCTGGTCGGCGTTGGAGTAGATGATCCGGCAGTCGGCGCAGAGCGCCTTGACCTTGGCCTCGAACAACGGCCGGTCCGCCGCCTCGTACCTGGCCGTCTTGGTCTCCGGCAGCAGCAGCGCGATGACCTTCTCGCCACCGCCGCCACCGCCGCCGCCGCCGCTGTCGGTGGTCGCGCAGGCGCCCGCAAGCAGCGCGACCGCCGCGAGCGCGATGGCCACCCGCGTGACCCGTCGGATGTGCAAACCGAACAAGTTCCCACCTCACTTCCGGTCCGAACTGACCGTCCAGGTGAAGCTTCCCACTCCCCGGACCGCGAACGCGAGCGCGATTTGTCAAGGAACCGGCGCAATCCCACCCTGAGCAGGGAGGAATTCGTCGGCGGATGGCGGCAAGGTCAGCCGATCAGGGGGAGGCGCGGATCGGGGTGCTGCTGCCGCCCGGACGCCGCGCGAACCCACGCCAGGTCGTCGCCGGCGAGGTCGGCGGGCCGGCCGGCGACCGTGCGCCGGGCGAGCAGCTCGTCGAGGATCGACGCCGCGGTCGAGATCGCCTCCGGCGTCGACCGGCACGGCAGGCCGAGCGGGTCGGTCAGGTCGATCCCGTGGACCACGGCCTCCACCACGCGGCTGGGGACGAACTCGTCCAGGCGCATGAGCGCGTAGTACCCGGGACCGACGGTTCCCGGCGCGGTCGCCCTGGACTCCTGGACCGTCTTGGCGAAGGTCTCCTGCAGCGTCGTCAGCATGCTGGCGGGCGTCCTGCCCTCCGCGCCCCTGACGGCGTAGTCGTAGACGACCGGCGCGACCTCGTTGCGGCTGAAGATGAAGAAGCTCACCCGGTCCCGGCCCGGCTGCCCGTCCTGCGGCTCGGAGATCAGCGCGCGGGTCAGCCCGATCGAGATGTCGAAGTGCGCGGCCAGCTCCAGCAAGGTCCACCGCGGCAGCTCGGGGTCGATGGGCTGCAGGAGGGTCCGGGTGCCCCAGTCCTCGTCGGAGAGCCCTCGGAAGGTGTCCTCGATGATCCCGAGCTCCCGCTCCAGCGTGTCCACGTCCCGCTCGTAGGACCCGGTGCTCCCCGCCATCGCCCAGCCCTCCTCTAGGATGCCGCGCCGCGGGTATCGTAACGCGGGACGGGCCGTTCTCCGCCTACGCGTCCGCCGGGAACAGCTCCTGCAGCAGGTCAGCCGAACAGGCGGCGGCGGTAGGCCTCCCCGACGGCGGCGGCGCGGTCCCGCACGCCGAGCTTGGCGTAGATGTGCAGCAGGTGCGTCTTGATGGTGGCCTCGCTGACGAACAGCTTGGCGGCGGCCTCCCGGTTGGTGGCGCCGTCGGCGATGAGCTGGAGCACCTTCAGCTCCCGCTGGCTGAGGGCCTCCGGTGGCGGCTTGCGCACCTGGCCCATGAGCCGCCTGGCCACCGCCGGCGACAGCACCGACTCCCCCTTGAACGCCGCCCGTACCGCCCGGATCAGCTCCTCCCTCGGCGCGTCCTTGAGCAGGTACCCGGTCGCCCCGGCCTCGATCGCGGGCAGCACGTCGCTGTCGGTGTCGTAGGTGGTCAGCACCAGGACCCGCACCAAGGGCGCGGTCTCCCGCAGCCGCCGGATGGCCTCGACCCCGCCCATCTCCGGCATGGCAGTGTCGAAGACGACGACGCCAACGCCGAGCACCAGGGTCACGGCCACCACCGCCATCCCCACGCCCATCGCGAGCTGCGCCAGCAGCAGGCTCGACGGCGGCACCGGGGTGGTGGACAGTCGGCGCAGGATGCCCTTCTCCCGGTAGGTGGCCAGGTAGGTGGGCAGCACGCTGATGGCCAGCATCGCCAGCACGAACCCGATCATGATCGGGACGTAGAGGTCGACCACCCGCTGGCCGCCAAGATCCTCGCTCGGTTCGCGGAAGGCAGGGATGGCCCCAAGGATCCCGAGCAGCATTGGTGGGAAGACGACCGCGAAGAACACCGCGGTCGGGTCGCGCAGGAACAGCTTCAGCTCGGTGAAGGTGAGCTTGGCGAGCCGGTTCATCAGGATCTCTCCTCGTGGGATGTCAGCGCCATGAAGGCGTCGTCCAGGTTTGCCTGCTCCATCCGCAGCTCGGCGGCGACGATGTGGTGGCGGGCCAGCACCGAGGTGACCGCCTGCAGCAGGTCGCCGGTGCCGGTCACCAGCACTTGGGAGCCGCTGCGTTGCACGCTGTGCACCTCGGGCAGCTCGGTCAGGATCCGGTCCTCCAGCGGCGTGGTGGGTCGGAAGCGGATGCGCTGCCCGGAGTCGAGCCGCGACACCAGCCCGGCGGGGCTGTCGATCGCCACCAGCCGACCCGCGTCGATCACCGCCACCCGGTCGGCCAGCCGTTCGGCCTCCTCCATGAAATGGGTGACCAGTACCACGGTGACTCCCCGGTTCCTGATCTGCTCGATCAGCTCCCAGGTGTCGCGCCGCGCCTGCGGGTCAAGGCCGGTGGTGAGCTCGTCCAGGACCGCGATCTCCGGGTTGCCGACCAGCGCGAGCGCGATCGACAGCCGCTGCTTCTGGCCACCGGACAGCTTGCCGAACTTGGCGTTGCGCTTGTCGGCGAGCCCGAGGTCCTCGAGCAGTTGGTGCCAGTCCGCCGGCCGGTCGTAGAAGGAGCTGTACAGCTCCATGGCCTCCCGAATCTTGAGTCTCTCGGGCAGCTGGCTCTCCTGCAACTGGACCCCGACACGCTGGCGCAGCTCGGCGCCGTCCCGGCGCGGGTCCAGCCCCAGCACCCGGACAGTCCCGCCGTCCGGGGTACGCAGCCCTTCGACGATCTCCACCGTGGTGGTCTTGCCGGCGCCGTTGGGCCCGAGGATCCCGAAGATCTCGCCGCGCTCCACGGTGAACGACAGGTCGTGGACCGCGACCTGGTCGCGGTACCGCTTGTGCAGGTGGTCGACTTCGATGACCGACATCGTGGTCCGCCTCCTCGATCGCATCGTGTTCACGACCAAGGATGTGTCGGCGCGGGGTGACGGCGGATCAGCCCGAAGGCTGCGGCCGCGCCCACATCCGGCCAGTCATGCGGTCCCCCGGTCGGCTGGCCGTATCCACCGATCGGTGGATGCGGGCCAGCTCAGGGTGTTCCACCCACGTGGCACACTCGCAGCCGACCGCCACCACGAGGAGCGTCCGCGATGACCGATCACGCCGAGAAGGCCAGACGGTTCCTGACCCTGCACCGAGGCGAGCGCCCCCTGCTCATGCCCAATCCCTGGGATCGGGGTTCCGCGATGCTGCTCGCGTCGCTGGGCTTCGAGGCGCTGGCGACGACCAGCAGCGGCCATGCCGCGACGCTCGGTCGGCTCGACGGATCGGTGTCCCGCGACGAGGCCGTCGGGCACGCCGCCTCGATCGTCGAGGCGACCGACCTGCCGGTCTCCGCCGACCTGGAGAACGGCTTCGCCGAGGAGCCGTCCGGCGTCGCCGAGACGCTGCGGCTCGCGCTGGAGGCGGGACTGGCCGGGTGCTCGGTGGAGGACTTCAGCGGGCGGGAGGACAGGCCCATCTACGACCCCGGCCTGGCCGCGGAGCGGGTGGCGGCCGCGGCGGAGACCGCGCATGGCGGGCCCGTGCACCTGGTCCTCACCGCCCGGGCCGAGAACTACCTGCACGGTCGGCCGGACCTGTCGGACACGATCGGCCGGCTGCAGGCCTATCAGGCGGCCGGCGCCGACGTGCTGTACGCGCCGGGCCTCAGCAGGCTGGAGGACATCCGCCAGCTCGTCGCCTCGGTGGACCGTCCGGTCAACGTCCTGGCCCTCCCCGGGGCGCCGACGGTGGCGGAGCTGGCGGCCGCCGGGGTCGGCCGGGTGTCGGTCGGCGGCGCCTTCGCGTTCGCCGCCCTCGGCGCCGTGGTCGAAGCGGCACGCGAGCTGCGCACGGAAGGGACCTACGGGTTCTGGGAGCGGGCCCGCGTCGGCTCGCAGGGCGCACGCTCGGCCTTCGGAGGCTGACGGGTCCCGCGCCAGGGCTGCGACGCCGGGGCGCCGGCCTCCTTCCTCACATGCCCGTTCACACGACGGTGCCGGATGCTCCGGTCGCTTGTCATCGCCCCCATCGAGGAGGAGCCCCATGACCGCGACCACGACGTCCGTCACGCCGACCATGCAGGAGCAGGCGTCGGTGATCCTTGCCCACGCCGCCGGCTACGCCAGCCACCGGACCGTCGCCATCGGCCTGCGCAGCGGCCTGCTGCAGGCGCTCGCCACCTCCGAGCACGCCACCTCCGACGAGCTGGCCGAGCGGCTCGATCTGGACCCGTTCTACGTCTCGGTGTGGTGCCGGGCCGCCTTCGCGGCCGGGATCTGCGACCGCGACGCCGACCGCTACCGGCTGGCTGCCCACATGGCCACCCTGCTGCTCGACACGGGCTCCCCTGCCTATGCCGGAGGCGTCTTCGTCGTCCTGGAGCAGCCCGAGATGTTCGCCCGCTTCGAGGCCAACCTCGCCTCGGGCGAGCGGCTCTGGTGGGACCAGACCAGCCCCGACTGGATCGCCGGGGTGACGCGCACCGGCACCCCCTTCTACACCCGGCTCATCCCCGGCGGGCTCCAACAGGTCCCAGGGCTGCCAGAGCGGCTGGCCGCCGGCGCCACGGTGGTCGACAGCGCCTGTGGCACAGGGATCGGGCTGGTCCGGCTGGCCGGCCACTACCCCGACTGCCGGATCGTCGGGGTCGACGGCGACGGGCACTCGATCGAGCAGGCCCGCAAGCTGGTCGCCGAGAGCGGCCTGGCCGACCGGGTCACCCTGGTCTGCAGCCCGCTCGAGGAGCTGCGCCTGGAGGCGCCGGCGGCGCTGGTGGTCAACAACATCTCCATGCACGAGTGCCGCGACATCGACCAGGTCACCGAGCGCGTCCTCGCCTGCCTGGAGCCCGGGGGCTGGTTCGTGATCTCCGACTTCCCGTTCCCCGACACCGAGCAGGGCCTGCGCAGCGTCCCGGGCCGGATCATGGGCGCCATCCAGTTCTTCGAGGCCCAGATCGACGACCAGCTCCTGCCCCGCGCCGCCTACGACGACCTGCTGTCCAGGCACGGGTTCGCCGAGCTCGGCTCCTTCTCGCTCACCCCCATGCATGCGGTGACCCACGCGCGCAAGCCACGGTGAGGATCGCCGAGATCGACCTGCGGGTCGGCGGCATGTGGCGGTACGGCCTGGGTCAGCGCGGCGCCAGTTCGTGCGCCTTCGTCTGGAGCGCGTGGAGCACGTGGACGAACGACTCGTGGAAGCTGGCCACGCCCTGATCCTCGAGCGCCCGGCCGACGTCGTCCATGTCCAGTCCGACCTGGGCCAGCGCCTGCATCACGGCAATGGCGTCGTCGACACCGCTGTCGATGGTGCGGGCGATGGCGCCGTGATCCTCGAACGCGGCGATGGTCGTCTCGGGCAGGGTGTTGACCGTGTCGGGCCCGATGAGGCCGTCGACGTACAGGGTATCGGGGTAGGAGGGGTTCTTGGTCGACGTCGACGCCCACAGCGGTCGCTGCGGACGCGCGCCCCGGGCCGCCAGCCGCTCCCACCGTTCGCCGGCGAAGCGGTCGCGGAACAGCCGGTAGGCGAGCTTGGCTTGGGCGACCGCGGCCTGGCCTCGCAGCGCGAGCGCGTCGCCGGTGCCGATGGCGTCGAGACGACGGTCGACCTCGGTGTCGACCCGGCTGACGAAGAACGACGCCACGCTGCGCACCGACGCGAGGTCGCCGCCGCGCTCGGCGAGGGTCTCGAGCCCGGACAGGTAGGCGTCGATCACCTCGGCGTAGCGGGCCAGGGAGAAGATCAGCGTGATGTTGATGCTGCGTCCCTCGGCGGTCATCGCCTGGATGGCGGGCACGCCCTCACCGGTGGCCGGGATCTTCACGAACAGGTTCGGCCGGGCGATCCGCTCGTGCAGTTGTCGGGCGGCGGCGATGGTGGCCTGGGTGTCGCGGGCGATCTCGGGCGCCACCTCGATCGATACGAACCCGTCGGTGCCGCCACTGGAATCGAAGGTCGGTCGCAGCACGCCGAGCCCGTCGACGATATCGTCGACGACCAGGTCCCAGTACGCGTCCACCACCGTCCGCCCCTGGGCGATGAGCGTTGCGAACTGCTCGTCGTAGGCGTCGGAGCCTTCGATGGCCCTGGCGAGGATCGTCGGGTTGGCCGTCACCCCCCGGATCCCGTCCGCCACCAGCCGGCCGAGCGTGCCGTCGTTGAGATACACGCGGGTCAGGTTGTCGAGCCACGGGCTCTGGCCCTGCTCGTCGTACAGACGCTGGAGCTTGGTCATGTCCCGCTCCTCCCGTCAGTCGTGCTGTCCGGGGAACACATCGGTGTCGGACTTGTGCCACACCGGATGGTCGCCGGCGGTCTCGACGTTGAAGCCGTAGTCGTAGACGAGGCTGCCGCCGAACGTCGCGCCCACCGAGACCAGCAGGCCGATGGCGACCGACAGCACCGCGATCCCGACGGGCGTGACGGCCTCGGTGTTGTAGTCGCGCAGCCGCCAGGCGATGTCGACCAGGGCGAGCACCGTGACGGTGATCATGATCGTGGCGTGGGTGTTGATGGTCCGCCGCGCCTGGGTGCCGGCCTCGGAGGACTTCCACGCGTCCCAGAGGCCCGTCAACGCGGCGAGCACCGACACCGCGGCCCCACCGACGAACAGGTACGCGCCGGCGTGCCACAGCTCCCGAGCCCAGGTGTGGTCCTTGCCCGCGATCGCCGAGATCACGTCGAACGCGGCGGCGAGCACGTAGGCGGCGATCGGGAGGTCGGTCAGCGGGGGATGCAGCGGCTTGCCCGACCAGCCTCGCAGCCCCTTGAACGTGCGGCCCTTCATGGTGAGCGGCGGGCGAACGGAGAATCTCCTCACGGCGTCTCCTCGTTGGGCTGATCGTGGCTCGATGGCCGCCTCGCCCGGCTGATCCCGGTGAGGGCGAAGAACTCCTGGCGGGTGCGGGCGTCGTCACGCAGCAGCCCATGCACCGCCGACGTCATCGTGCGCGATCCCTGGGCGCGCACCCCTCGCAGCGACATGCACAGGTGCTCGGCCTCGTCGTAGCCCTCGTCGTTGGGAAACGTGGTCAGGTCGAACGGGCGGGGCGCGAGCAACTCGGCGAAGGCGCGCGCCACCCGCTGGGGCGTTTCGGCAAGGTGCTCCGTCGTCGGGTCGTGGCCGAGCGCGACGAGCAGGTCGCTCACCGCCCGGGCGGCGGCGTCGAGGTCGGTGTCGCGACGCCAGCCGGCCGTGGGGGCCGGAGGGACCAACGTGGTGGCCATCCCTTGCCTCTCTCTCTAACGGATACTAGAATCTACGTTAGACTGCTCATGCATGTTTCGTCAACTGCACTGTCCGTTAGAGAGCCCTTGGAGGCAGCCGGTGGGCAATGACCTCGACGCCCGCCTCGACCAGGTCGCGGCCCTCGGGGAGCCGGTGCGGCGTGCCCTGTACCGCTTCGTCGCGGCCCAGCCCGAGCCGGTGACGCGAGAGCAGGCCGCCGCCGGCGTCGGGGTCGCCCAGCACACGGCCAAGTTCCACCTCGACCGGCTCGTCGACGGCCGCCTCCTCGAGGCCAGCTACCGCCGACCCCCAGGGAGGGGTGGCCCTGGCGCGGGTCGTCCCGCAAAGGTCTACCGGCGCAGCGACACCGACCTCGACGTCAGCTTGCCCGAGCGTCGCTACGATCTCGCCGGCCGGCTCCTCGTCAAGGCCGTCGCGCAAGCGGAGCGGACGGGATCATCCGTCTCGGATGCGCTCCAATCGGTCGCCACCCAGGCGGGGCGCTCGGCTGGAACGCGGGCCGCGTCGAACCTTGGTTGGCGCGCGCCGCAGGAAGCGGTGGAGGCCGAGGTCTTCGACGCCCTCACCGCCGACGGCTACGAGCCCCGCCGGGACGGGGACGGCATCACGCTGGCGAACTGCCCCTTCCACGCACTGGCCCGCGAGGCGACCGAGCTCGTGTGCGGCATGAACCGCGCCTACCTCGCGGGCGTGCTCGACGGCATCGGCGCAACCACCTTCGACGCGAAGCTGGACCCCGCTCGCGGACGATGCTGCGTGCGGCTGTCGCGAGCTCGTCATCCGTAACGCTCCCGAGGCGGAGGCGGGCCCCGTCGGCGTGGTTGGGTGGCGCTCGGCCGAGCCGGCGCCTCGGGGCCGCCGCGCCCCTTGGCACCACCCAACCGAGCGCCAATATCTTCATCGGCCAGACAGCCCCGCACCGAAGGGTGGTGCCCTGCGTCGATCCGGTCGGATCAGGTGCCTTCCGAAGCGGCTGCCACCAACAGGAGATGCTCATCGACCCAGCTGACCTCGGGGCCGGGTAGGCGAGCCAGGAACGCGGCGATGGCCTGGCGCAGCTCGTCGGGCTGGTAGAGCGAGAAGGTCGAGTAGTGGCGGCCCTCGACCTGGGCCCTGAGCCGTTCGGGTGTGCTGGACCGGGAGTGGCTGAAGGTCTGGGTGTGGAGCAGCTGCAGTCCCGGGGTCCGGTGGACCGCGTCCCTGAGCGTCGCCTCGCTGTGCAGGCGCTGCTCGCGCTTGGCGAAGCCGGGGAACCAGCGGCCCCAGATGGTCCGCGCGTTCTGCTCCGGCGTCCGTGTGTAGACGAACAGCCGCCCGCCTTCCCTGAGCGCTCTGGCGACCTCAGCCAGGAACCTCCCGAGGTCGAAGTGGTGCACGCTGTTGAACGCCGTGACCAGGTCGAGGCTGCCGGTCCGGACCGGCAGCTCCTCGGCGGTACATCGCAGCGGCACCACCGGGGCACGGCCGTCATGGTTGGCCTGGAGCTCCGCCAGCATGGCCGCGGAGACGTCGCTTGCGGCCAGCAACGAGCCGTCGGGCAGCATTCCGCGCAACGGCCACGAGTACCGTCCAGTCCCGCAGCCGAGGTCGAGGCCGACCACCGGACCATCGGGCAACAGCTCGCGGATCCTGCGCACCGGCGCCTCGTCGGTGGTGCGCAGCGAGTCGTAGACGGAGGCCACCAGCTCGAAATGGTCGTCCACGGTCACGTGCCCACCTCCCGCCGCTAGATTCTCCAACACATCATGCGCTCGCCTTGGATTGTTCACACTATGGACATCTGCCAGACGCGGCCCAGCGAGGGAAGCTCGGGGTGCGTCAGACGGGCAGCAGCTCGGCGAGCATCTTGGGCCGTGCCATGTAGGCCGGCCGCTCGACGCCCAGTGTCTGGAGCAGTGTTGGCGCGACTTCGAGGACGGAGACCTCGGGGCGTGCGCCGTTGACGGCCGGCCGGCGGGCCGGGTCGTAGACCGCCAGGATCCCCTCCGGAACGTGGTAGGCGGTGGTGCCCGAGCGGTCCTCGATCTCCACGATCTCCAGGCCCAGCGAGGCGATCGGCCGAGCCTCGCCGGCGATCGTCACCGCATCCGGCCGGTCGTGCAGGTTCGGCTGGCCGAAGTCGAGGGAGAAGAAACCGTTGTCGGATCGCTTGAAGTGGAGGGGCTGTCCGCCCACCCGGACCGTCCGCAGGGCGTCGCGGAACGGCTCGACGTACTCGGCCGCGACGACCAGGTTGAACTGGGGCAGCATCGCCGGTCGCCGCTGCCATGCGTCCTCGCCGGGCAGGCCCATGGCCTCGAGGAAGTGGGCCGGGTGCGTGAGGTACAGCTGGGTCTCGAGGGTCTCGGCCATGGTCGCCCGCTGTCCCATGCTCGACGCGATCCAAAGCTGGGAACCGGGGTTGGCGTCGACACGGCCCGCGAGGCGCTCGACCATGTCCGCGGCCTGGCCGGTGGCCCACAGCACCTCGTCGTGGAACGTCTCGACCCAGTCCTGGCCCAGCCCGAGCCGCTCGTAGTCCCCGGGGCGATGGGCCGCCCAATAGCGGTGCATCGCGGACGCGACGTGGTTGGTGAAGAACGTGCTGAACTGCGGCTGTGACCGCCTCAGTTGGCGGGCGAAGATGTCGAACAGCAGGACCGACTGATAGGTCCGGCGACGATTGCTCATTGCCGGCCGACGCCGCTCGGCCAGCAACTGCTTCCCGAGGGCGGCGTACGTCGTCGGGCGGATCCCCAGCCGGCGGCTGTGCCGGACCACCCCGAGGGCGTCCTTCTTCGCGATGTGGGTGTCGACGTTGCGCGCCGACTCCCGTGACATGGCGAGGTTGAACCGTTGGAAGTCGACGAGCTCCGGCGGGTGCGCCAGGGGCTCGGAGGCGAACGCGTCGGGAAGGTAGAACGCGTAGCAGCCCAGATCGTCGGGGGCCGGGTAGGTGTGGAGCGTTCCGCAGACACCCACGCTGACTCCGGCGTCGTGCAGCAGCGACCAGATCGGAGGGAACCGCCGGTCGGCATGGCTGCGGTCCTGGCCGAAGCTCGCGATCATGTGCTGCTCGTCGTTGACGCCGCGGTGCAGTGTGGGCCAGGTGGTCCACGGCGACAGGTGGCCCCGGTCGGCCGCCACCGACGTGTAGCACAGCGAACGCGCGAGCACTCGAGCCAGGCCCGAGGTCGGTCGGGCCGTGACGTAGTCGTCGAGGATCTCCCAAGGGACCTCGTTGAGCTCGAAGACCACGATGCTTCGTCGCATTCGCCAGAAGATACGAGGATCGTGTCCCGCTCGTCCAATTCGGCGCTCGGGCTCGCTGAGGATCCTTCGCCAGATCCGCGGACCGGCGACCGATCAGGACTCCTCCGTCGGTTCCTCCCGGAGTTCCTCGGCCAGTTCGCGGATCTTCGCCGCCGGGTAGCGGCGGTGCCCGCCGAGCGTCTTCATGAAGGGCAGCTTGCCCTCCTTGGCCCAGCGGGACACGGTCTTGGGCGACACATACAGAATGTCGGCCACCTGTGCGGCCCGCAGATAGCTAGGTTCCTCCGTGCTCGGGTTGCCCTTGCCCTGAGCTGCCACCGTACGTCCCTTCTCGAGTCCGGAACCCGACGGCCCTGCCGGCGCTCGGACGGCTGTTCGTCCGGCCACGGCAGAGAGGACATGCGGCGGCGGCGATCGTGTCGGTCGCCTGCTGGTGGAGTACCAACAGGACGATTATCGAGACCGGCCCAAGCGCCCACCATAGCCCGGTTGGGTTGTTTCAGCTCACCTGCTACCTAGGTACCGCAGCAGCCAAGTTGGGGAACTGGTCGTGCTTCCCGACGAGGTCGGCAGTATGCTGCCCCGCGACAAGCGGTCGCAGCCCGGCCGCTTGGTCGGCGGCCTGCATCCGGGCCAGCGGGCCGACGGCCTCCTCCACGGCTCGACCCTGGCCAGCAGACGCCGACGCACCAGGATCGCCATGCCGCAGCTCAGCGCCGAAGCCCGTGACCTCAACTGGCTCATCGGCAACTTCGCGAAACAGACCCCATCGGTCGCCCACGCGATGGTCGTCTCGGCCGACGGGCTGCCGGTCGCCGTCTCCGACCGGCTGGACCGGCCGATGGCCGACCAACTGGCCGCGATCGCCTCCGGCCTGGCCAGCCTCACCCAGGGTGCCGCCCGCCTGCTCGACCGCGGACTCGTCAAGCAGACGGTGGTCGGGATGGACCGCGGCTTGCTGATCGGGATGTCGATCAGCGACGGGTCCTGCCTGACCGTGCTCGCCGCCGCTCCCTGCGACGTGGGTGTGGTCGCCTACCAGATGGCCGTGCTCGTCACCCGCGTCGGCGAGGTCCTCACCCCCACGCTCCGGGCCGAGCTACAAGCTGCCCTTCCGGCATGACCAGCACAGACGAGGAGCCAGGGCGGGACCGCCGACGGGTCCGCCCCTACGCGATGACCGGCGGGCGCACCCGTCCCACCCACGACGACCTGGAGATCGAGGCGCTGGTCTCCACCACCTCGACCGGAGAGCGGACGCCGAAGCTGACCGTGGAGCAGCGCGCCATCGCCGCCCTCTGCCACGAGCTCCTTTCGATCGCCGAGGTCTCCGCCCAACTCCGCCTTCCTCTCGGCGTCATCCGCGTCCTGGTCGGCGACATGGCCGACGAGCACCTGGTGATCGTCTACCGGCCCGCCCACGCCGGCGACCGTCCCGACCTGGCCCTACTGGAGCGGGTCCTCCACGGCCTGCGGGCCCGCTGAGGGTGTCCTTGCAGCACCAGCAGCGACGCGCCCCGTGCTCGTGGTCCGGATCGGCAAATGGTACAGTCGGCGCTTCCCAGCCGGCGCACCCTCGGGGTTGACGCCAGCGGGCGAGCGGGGGAGACGGCATGGCCGACGAGCGCGGTGACCCTTGGGAGCACGACCCTGGCCCGACCACCGCAAGCGGCTGGGCCGCCCTGTTCGCCGACACGCCCAACTATCGCGGCCTTGGCCGTGCGGTGCTGGGACGGGAGGCGTTCCGCTGGCACCACGGCCCGATGTTCTTCCGCGGCCGGCTGGACGGCTCCGCGAAGGTCGTGGTGGTCGGCCAGGAGGGCGCACAGGACGAGTCGCTGTCGCACCGGTCGTTTACCGGCGGTACCGGCGCCCGCATGCAGCACTTCCTGGGCCACCTTGGCCTGGACCGCTCCTATCTGTTCCTGAACTCGTTCGTCTACCCGATCTTCGGTCAGTACTCGGACGCCCTGCGCCCGCTGGCCCAGGACCGGCGCTCACCGATTGCCCAGCACCGAAACCGCATTCTCGACAAGGCGGTCGTCGACGGCGACGTACGGCTGGTGGTCGCAGTGGGCCGGGCGGCCAAGGAGTCGATCGCGACCTGGGTCAGGGCCCACGGTGGCAACGCCGACCCCAACCGGCTCCACGAGGCCGCGCTCGGTTCGCTGCCCAACCGCGTGCGCCTGGTCGGGGTGCTCCACCCCGGCTCCGCAAGCGGCGGGTCCACCAGCACGATCAAGACCAACTTCCAGCGCGCCTGCAACCTGATCAGGGACTGGGTCGACGCCGACGCGGGGTGGCTACCCGCCGATCCCGGCGTGCCGCGCGACCTGGGGGCGGCCTACCAGTACCGGTCGGCCGCCATCCCCCACCGCGACTTCCCGTTCGGGGCCTCTCCTCGACTTGGCCGTGGTGGCACCTCCAGCAACCGCAGCGACGACCAGCGCGGCATCCGCCTGTTCTCCGCCAGCGGCCGCTACAACGCCGTCGGCGCCGACCTGCGGGACCCCTCCACCGCCACCGGAAGTCGCGACGGCTACCAGGACGACAGCGGCGACCTGCCGTACGAGCCGCCACGCGCCGCCGCCACCGCGGTGGACCGCGGCCCCCCGGGCAACCTCGCGCGTCTCCTGCTCGGAGGTGAGCCCGGCTTTGCCTGGCCCGACTTCACCGCCGGCGGCGTCACCGCCGACGCCTCGTTCGGCGTCGGCGCGATCTCCCGCGGCCGCTTCGAAGATCTCAGCCTGCTCGTGCTGGCCGACCAGACCTCCCACGACGACCTGTTCACCGGGCGCGCGCTGTCTGGCGACGCCGGCCAGCACCTCAACCAGCTACTGCTGGCCGCCGGCCTCACCCGCCGCTACCTGGTCCTGCGGACCCTGCCGGTCGACACCCTGGACCTGACCCAGACCAGGCGCAACAGCCTTCTCGACCAGCCGCAGCTACGAGCACTCCACCGCGAGCTCCTCCAGCGGATCCTGGCCCAGAACCCGGACGTCGCCGCGCTGTTGGCGTTGGGACCTGGCGCGCAACGCCTCGCACCCCAGGTCGCACCGGCCGGTCTGGACGTGATCGGGCTCGCCGCCCACGGCGCCGCTGGCGCGGCAGCCTCCTGGCAGGCAGCCCTGGACCAGCTCGCCACCCGTAGCTATCCCAAGGACGTCGCCAATCCCAGCTTCCAGCTCCCCGCCGGCCGCGGGCAGCTGCCACGCGCCGACTTGCCCTACGGCACGCTCCGCTGGGTTGGGACCTCCGGCGACCGCGCCGTGCGCCCCACCGACCTCGACCTCGACAAGCCCTCACCCGACTACCTCAAGCTGTTCGCACCATCCTGGGTCGCCCAGCTCCCGCCGGCACCGCTCACCCCCGCCGAGCAAGCCGCAGCCGACCAGCTCTGACGCCACTCCCGACGCTAACAACAGCCAGCAGAACGTGAGCGTGATGGGTGCACGCTCCTTCGCTCAGTACCCGCCAGTCCTCGACGCCGGCGGCCTCGTGGAACTGCCGCGGCGTGATCCGCTCGGTCATGCCCGGCCTCGGGATTGGAGCCGGAGGAGGGCCCGCGCGAGCTCCTCAGGCCGGGTGAGCTGCGGCCAGTGACCCGTGGGAAGGTCGACGTACTCGACGTCGCGGATCTTCGCGAGCTCCCGCACCGGTGCCAGCCCCTGCTCGATCCACCCCCGGAGCATCTCGCTGGTGAACTCGGTCGAGATGACGGTGACGGGCACGTCGTAGCGGCGCTCGTCGGAGAGCTGCTGCGGGTCGCTCGTGACGTGCGCGGGCGACGGGATCGCGCGCTCGCGGAAGGCCCGGCGTCCCTCGTCGTCGAGGTCGACAAGGTCCTCCTCGTCGAAGGCCGACCAGTCCGGCAGCGGGACCTCACCGTTCTCGACCGGGAACCCGTCGGCGACGGCCAGCCCGTCACCGGTGGGGAAGCCACCGATGTAGACCGCCCGAGCGACGCGGTCGGGCCGCGCGTCGACCGCGGCGTGGGCAATCCCGCACCCGGCGGAGTGCCCCACGAGCACGACCTGGCCATCGGAGCCGCAGGAGTCGATCACCTCGACGACCGCGTCGACGTGGTCGCGCAGGATGATCCGCGAGCGGTCCGCGTCCTTCGACTCCATGCCGGGCAGCGTAAGCGCGTGCGTGCGGTGCCCCGCCTGCGCGAGGGCGGGAACGACCCCGTCCCACGACGAGCCGTCGAGCCAGAGACCGGGAATCAGGATGATGTCCATGGCCCGAGGCTAGGCCATGCCACCGACATCGGACCCGCTGTGGACGGGTCCGGTCGGTCTGATGGCAGGGTTAGGGCAGGGTGATGGCAAGCTGCCTTGGGTGTGCTGGTTGGTAAGGTCCTTGAGGGCCTGGTCGGCCTGGGTCAGGGGATAGGTGGCCTGGATGGGCACCGAGTGCGTGCCGGGACCAGCAGCTCGTCGGGGCCGACCTGGGTCCAGTCGTGTCGTTGCGCGGTGGCGGCGGTCGGGTGCTAGAGGCTGTAGGGTCCGAACCTGGCCCAGGCCACCACCACGGCCAGGAGCAGCAGGACGGCGTTGATCCCGATCATCGGGAGCTCGCCGCGGCGCCGGTGGGTGCCGGCGGCGCCGATCATCAGCACGGCCAGGCCAACTGCGGCGATGGGGACGAGCACGGTGGCCATCCCGGTCAGCGCCGGCAGCAGCAGCCCCAGTGCCCCCAGGACCTCCAGGGCCCCGATGGTCCGCACGGCGGGGTCGGAGAAGTCCTCGACCCAGCCCATGGTGCTGGCCAGCTTCTGGCGTGGCTGGCTGATCTTGGTCAGGCCCGCGGCCAGGAAGGCCAGGGCCAGCAAAGTCTGGAGGATCCAGATGATCGCGTTCATGACGACGACTCCTTGGACACGTGTCTTTGTGGAAGTGGAGATATCCCTCCGATCTGCCGTTCATCTGCCACAAGGCGGAGGTGACCCTCCGTATTCCCCGTACGCTGACCCATGACGACCGCAGACCGCCCCATCAAGGGGGTGTCGACGGCGGGTGAAGCTGACCGCCAGGGTGGTGACACCTGACCGGTCGCGTTCCAGGATGAAGGGTCGATACGGCGTCGTGAGGTGTCCAAACCCGCAGCGCCCACGGCAACGCGCTGCGGGCTTGGCACCGGGGAGGGAGGTCTCGGTGGCCGACGAGCGGGAGGTCGCCGTCGGGCGGGCGCAGCAGGGCGACGATCCCACCAGAGCGTTGGTGGAGCGCCTGCACGATCCGGCCCGCGTCCTTGCCCTGACCGACGGGGTGTTCGCGATCATCATCACCCTGCTGGTGCTGGAGGTCCACGTCCCCGAGCTCACCAAGGGCCAGTCGCTGAATCAGGCGCTGGCCGAGGTCCGGCCGTCACTGACCGCCTTTGTGATCAGCTTCATCCTGGCCGGCATGTACTGGGTCGGCCATCGCGACCTGTTCGCGCTGATCCGCCGGACCGACCGCGGCCTGGTCTGGCTGAACATCCTGTACCTGCTGCCGCTGTGCCTGCTGCCCTTTGCCGCAGGCATGCTCGGCCACTACGACCAGGAGCCGGTGGCCCTGCGGATCTACGGACTGCTCCTGGTCGCGATCGCGGTCATGCGGGTGGTCATCTGGCTGTACGCCACCAACCGTCCCCACCTGCTGTGGCAGCGCCTCGACGACCGCCAGCGCCGCGCCGGCCTGGCCCTGGGCGTGTCCCCCGGGCTGGTCTATCTGCTCGCCTTCCTGGTCGCCAGGAGCGCGCCGGGGCTGAGCCTGCTGATCTACGCGGGCATGCCGGTGCTGTACTTCCTCAGCATCACGGTCCTTCGGAGCGGCAGGAAGCGGAACCAGGAGTACGCGGACTTCACCTGAGCCGCCGGTGCCGTTCGATCTTGACCTGCGGGCGGTGCGGTTCGAGGCCGACAAGCCACGAGCAGGATCCTACGACGGAGTTCTGAGGTCGGGCCGGATCAGCTCGTACCGACAATCGAGACGTCCGAGATCGGGGTGTAGTCATGGTCGGGGTCGCCTGGCAAGGTGGCGACGATCTCGATCAGCACCGAACTGGCGGTCACATCGACGGCGAGCTGCTGCATCGTCGGCCGATCCTGGAAGCGCTGACCGATGACGGTTCCGTCGCTGAAATGCCAGCGGACCTCACGGATGCGGCGGTTCTCCCGGAAGCGATCCTTGCCGCTGGTGGGGTCGGTCTTGGCATAGCCGGGGATGAGACCGACCTGGGTGATTCGGGCCGCTGCAGGCAGCCTCAGCGACACGATCGCGCCCCGGCCGCTGCCCTTGACCCGCCAAGCGGTTGACGGGTCGCCATCGAGCACGTTGCTGGCGTCGTAGCCGACCGGGTTGCCGGCGTCGTCGACGCTGGCGGGCGCGGTGGCCGAGGCAGACGCGCTCGCGTTGGAGATCAGCTCTGTCGGAGGCGTGATCGGCGCAGTGGTGGCCGGGGTCGGCTGTGACGGGTCGCCTGGTGCGATGCTCGGCTCCTTCCCCGCCACGCCGGTTGGCTCCGGGACGGGAGTGCCGGCGGCGGCCAGCAGGCTGGTCAGGCCGGCCTGCCAGGTGTCGAAGTGGCGTCGCTCCTCTTCGCGCTTGGCCTGAGCGGCGGCGAAGGCCGCCGCGTCGTTTGTTTCGAAGGCGGCGGCGAACGTCTCGAACGCCTCCACCGACGCCTGCAGGAAGGCCACACAAGCGAGGTGGACCGCTCGGATCCTGGGCGTGGGAGGGTGGTATGCCTCCGCGTCGCCGAGCAGCGCCCGCAAGGGCACCAGGACCTCGGCGCGGATGCGGGCGGCCCGAGCCGGCCCGTCAGCGGTCTGATTGCCGTCGAGCGTGGCCACCGCGGCCTCCACCGTCTGGTAGCGCCGGAAGACGTCGGACGCGGTTGCGGCATACCGGGTCACCTCGGCCAGGGCCAGCTGGTGTTCGCGCTCGGCGGCGACCTGCGGGACAGGGATGGACCCGAAGCCTGTGAGCGTGTCTCGTCCCGCGAGCACGGCCAGGACGGCGACCAGGCCCAGGGCCGCCGCGGCCGGCCAGACCCGTGTGCTGGGTCGTTCCCGGTGCCAGGCGAGCAGGCCGGCCGGCGCCACCAGCACGGCCAGCACCAGCCCGAGAGCGAGGGGCAGGCGAGCGACCGAGATCACGAAGCCGGCGTCGAGCCTGCCGCCGAGGACGGTGTTCATGGCGACCCACCCGGCCACGGCCACCAGGCACGCCAGCGGGCCCGCGAGCGCCCCAACGCCCACCCCGCGCCGCGGGACCAGCAGCGCCAGCGCCAGCGCGGCGGCGGCGCCGGCCACGGCCGCCACCCAGACATTGGTGTAGAAGCGCTGCTCAAGGTCCCCGGAGGCCGGCGCCCCAGCCAGCGCACGGAAGGCGATGATCGCCCCGGCGCCGGCGAGCCCAACAGCCACGGCGGGCACGACAGCCTGGACCAGGCTCGCGCGGCCGGGCGCCGGCCACGGCCGTGCTTCGCCGTGCTCCAGCAGCCAGGCCGGCGGCGGGGCGCCCTGGCGGGATGCGCCCAGCGCCCAGGCGGCCGCGACGGCGAGCACGGCGACGGCCGCAAGGGTTGGCCAGGAGCTGAGCACGGTGACCAGCCACAGTCGAGCGATCAGCCAGCCACCCTGGTCGAGCGCCAGCTCCAGCGAGCCGGCCGCCCAGAGGACGATCGCGAACACCACCGAGCTGACGGCCAGAGCGGCCACCCAGGAGGTGCGCGCGCGCCGCTGCGCCGGCACGGCGTCGGCCCACAGCTCTCCCAGACCAGCGGCAAGCACCGTGGCTCCCAGCCCGGCCAGCGCAATCACCGCCAGCATCGGCGGATGCGTGACGCCACCAAGGGCTCCCGTGCCGGTCTGGGCGAGCGAGGCAACCTGCCCGAGCACGAGCCCGGCAGCGACACCGAACCCGACCGGCGCCGGACGTGCGGGGGCGCCCGCGACCCGCTGGACGAGGGCCGCGCGCCACAGCCCCAGTCCGACCGAGCCGCCAAGCAGCGGCCCGACAACCAGGACGGCGAGCACCCGGGCGAGGTCGCTGCGGCCGCTCCCCATGAGGAACGTCATCGAAGCCTGGACGATCAGCGGGATGGTCAGCGTGGCCAGGAAGGCGGCGGTGAAGCCGTCCAGGAAGGTGACCTCGGCGGCCAGCTCCGGCCGCTCCAGCACCGCCAGTCGCCTGGCCGGCGATGGGTGGTTGGCCAGCAGCCGCCGGTGCCAGGGCACCTTGCCGGGGTCGCGTGCGCGGGCCACGACGGCGGCGACCGCCTGCGGTCCGCCAATCGCCCGGGCCGCCCGCAGATCGGCGTCGTGCTCGCGGGAGCGCAGCAGCGCGCTCGACACCAGTTGGACCACGACAGCGAGCACGGCGGCCCGCCAGACGTAGTCGGGCAGCAACGACCGGTCGCTCGACAGCAGCATGACCACCAGCGGTGCGGCCAGCAGCGGCGCCAGCGCATACCACACCGAGCGGGCCAGCCACGCCAGCGCGACGTCGCGGTGGGCGACGTGGGCGAGCTCGTGGCGGACCAGCGGGTCGAACAGCGTCGTGCTCGCCCAGCGCACAGCCACCGCCCGCGGCAGCGCGATCCGGTAGCGTCCGGGGGTGCCGTAGCTGAAGCCGTCCCGCTGTGTCGCCGCCCCCAGCACCAGGGCCGGAGGGCGTGCCAGCCCGGCCTCGGCGGCCAGGGTGGCCACGCGCTCGCTGGCCGGCTGCAGGCCCGGCACCAGCGGTCGTAGCCGGCGGCGGCGCTCGAGCACGCCAGGGATCAGGTAGAGCACGACCAGCCCGGCCGCGCCCGCCGCACCTGCGCCCCCGAAGGCGAAGACGGCCCGGCGCCGGTCGGCGACCGCGCGGCATCGGGCGGCCGCCTTCTCGCGCGCGATGGCGGCGGCGAGGGCGGGCTGGGTGGCCGTCTGCTCGAGCGCAGCTTGCTCGCAGCGGGCCGCGACCGCGAGCCATTCGTCGCCCAGGACCTGGTTGTGGACCCAGTTGCCGACGAACATGCCCGCGCTCAGCAGCGCGGCCAGGAAGATCAGGAAGCGCGAGGTGGTCGGGGACGGATAGGCCAGGACGTCCGGGCGCGGCCGCTCAGGCGCGGCCGGTACGGTGGGCGAGGCCCCCTGGGTTGTCATGGCTCATCCGACGATCAGGCCACCGACCACCGAGTCGGCGAGGAGCACGGCCTGGTCCTCGTCCAGGCCAAGGCCCTTGGCGCGCTGATAGGCGATCTCGCGGACCCGCCGCGCCTGGTCAGTGCTGACCGGCGCTGGCGCCTCGCCCGCGGCCTCGGACACCGGGTCCGGCCGCCGGAGCAGGCGGCGCACGATGCGGGTCACCAGCGGCTTGGCCTCCTGCCCGGCGGCCTCGGCCACCGTGGATGCCAGGAAGCGGATCACCGGTGTGGCCACGGCCAGGACGTAGGGGGTGAGCATGGCGACGTCGAGGCCGAAGCCGAGCGCCTCGTCGCGGCGCTTGGGATCCAGCACCGCCTGCGGGTCCTTGAAGTACTCCTCCGCAGTCTCCGGGAACAGGACCAGCTCCTCGGGGGCCGCCTGCTCCAGCACCAGCCGCGCCAGCTCCGCGACCAGCTCGTTCTCGGCCTCCGGTGGGAGTCGCTCGACACTGCCAGCGGTCATGGCGACCAGCCCCCTGTGCTCCGCGGAGCAACGAACTCTCGAAGCCAACATTAACCGCAACCCAGCCGGCTCACCTGTGCCGGGCGTCACCGTCTTCCTGTGTTGGTCATCACACCACCGCCGCTGTCGACGGCTTCCCCGACCGACCGCTGGACCGGGTGACGACCGGCTTCCGGATCTTGTGGCCATCCCCATCCTGATCGTGCTGGGGACCGTGTCCGGAGGAAGCTGGCAATGGAGCTACGACAACGCCCGCACCACCAGCGCGGCGGCTGGCGGGCTGCTGTTCCTGGGGCCGCTCCTGCTGATCGTGTTCCGCCAGAAGTACCCGCGGTGGTGGTTCGACTGGAACCTGGAGCTGCAACGGTTCGGCAACCGGGTGAGCGCCTACGCGCTGGTGCTGGTCACCGACCGCTACCCACCCTTCCGCCTGACCCAGAGATGAGGCGGCACGCGCCGGGACGCGCTCTCCCTTGTGGAGGCCGCTAGGCGTAACGTCGCGTTGTGATGGACCTGCTCGAGCGCGCTTCGCTGCTGGAGGAGCTGAGCGGCGTACTGGCCGCGACGGCGGCGGACGGCGGGCGCGTCGTCCTGCTGGCGGGCGAGGCCGGCATCGGCAAGTCGGCGCTGGTCAAGCGGTTCACTGAGCGGCAGTCGGCGGATGCCCGGTTCCTGCTGGGGGCCTGTGACCCGCTGCTCACGCCCCGTGCGCTGGGTCCGCTGCACGATATCGCCCGCCAGACGGACGGCAGACTGGCCGAGCTGCTCGCCTCTGGGGGGCCGCGGGAGGCTGTCTTCGCGGCGTTCCTGGACGCGCTCGCGCAGCCGCCGCGGCGGCAGGTGGTCGTGGTGGAGGACGCGCACTGGGCCGACGAGGCGACCCTGGACCTGCTGGTGTTCCTGGGGCGGCGGCTGGAGCCCACTCCGGTGATGCTGATCGTCACCTACCGTGACGACGAGCTGGGCGCCGACCACCCGCTGCGCGGGGTCCTGGGTGCCCTGCCTCAGGGGGTGGTGCAGCGCGTGCGGCCGCAACCGCTGTCCGAGGCGGCCGTGGCGGAGCTGGCGCGGCGAGCCGGCCGCCCGGCCACGGGGCTGCGCGCCCTCACCGGGGGGAACCCGCTGCTGGTCACCGAGGTGCTGGCCGCCGGCGACGCCGGCGTTCCCATGACCGTCCGCGACCTGGTGCTGGCCCGCCTTGCCGGCCTGCCAGCGGGCGCGCAGGAGGTCGTGCGGTTGGTGGCCGTGGTCCCGACCCGGGCGGAGCTGTGGCTGCTGGAAGAGGCCCTGAGACCGGAGCCGGCGGCAGTGGAGCGCTGCGTCGCGGCCGGGTTGCTGGTCGTGGGCGAGGAGGCGGTTGGGTTCCGCCACGAGCTGGTACGGCAGGCGGTGGAGGGCTCGCTGTCGGCCCTGGGCCGCAAGGAGCTGAACCGGCGGATCCTGCGGGTGCTGTCCGAGGCCCAGGGTCGGGGGGTGGATCTCGCCCGGCTGGTGCACCACGCCCGGCAGGCCAACGACGCCGAGGCGGTGCTGCGGTACGCACCCGCCGCCGCCCGGCAGGCGGCGGCGGTCTCGGCCCACCGGGAGGCCGTCGGGCACTACCGGGCGGCGCTGGCGCATGCCGACCGGCTCCCCCCAGCGGTGCAGGCCGAGCTGCTGGAGGGCTACTCGTTCCAGGCGTACCTCTCGGGGCTGGCCCAGGAGGCGCTGGAGGCCCGCCAGGCGCGCCGCGGCGACCCGGACGCCAACGGCACGCTGGAGGAGGCCGCGGCGCTCGCCTTGCCCACCGGTGAGCTGCAGTGGATCGGGCTGGTGGCCGCGGCGCGCGCCGAGCACGCCTGGCTGCACGGTGCGCTGGACCGCACCGCGACCGAAGCCGCCACGGGGTTTGCGCTGGCGGTACAGGCCGGTCACCCGTGGTTTGCCGGGGAGCTGGCCTGCTGGCTGTGGCGGGCTGGCGAGCTGCCGGAGGTCCCGGCGGTGGCGGCCGAGCCGTACCGGCTGCTGCTGGCCGGCGACTGGCGCGCGGCCGCCGGCGCCTGGCAAGCGCTGGGGTGCCCATATGAGCAGGCGCAGACGCTCGCCCTCGGGGACGAGGAGGCGAGCCTGCAGGCGCTGGGGTTGCTGGACGGCCTGGGCGGCCGGCGGACGGCCCAGCGACTACGGCGCCAGCTTCGGCGCCGCGGCAACCTCCGCGTCCCCCGCGGACCGAACCGGGCGACGGCCGCCAACCCAGCCGGCCTCACCGGCAGGCAGGTCGAGGTGCTCGGGCTGCTGGCCGAGGGCCTGACCGACGTCGAGATCGCCGCGCGGCTGTCGCTGTCGGCCAAGACGGTCGGCCACCACGTCTCGGCGCTGCTCGCCAAGCTCGGCGTCGGGTCGCGACGCCAGGCCGCCGCGGCCGCCCGTCGGCTCGGGGTCAGCCCGGCCAAAGATAGGGAGCCGGGCGGCCAGAGTTGAGGAAGCGCTCCCGATTCCTCCGCCCTGGAGGCGTCCTAGCGTGGCAATGGATCGCAGTTCACGCCTACCGGGGGAGTCCCCATGTCGGAGTCGAAGGTCAAGGTGGCCGCGATCCAGGCCGCCCCGGTGTTCCTGGACCTTGAAGCCAGCCTCCAGAAGGCGTTGGTGCTGATCGAGAAGGCGGCGGCGAACGGGGCGAGGCTGCTGGTCTTCCCCGAGGCGTTCCTGCCCGCCTGGCCGGCCTGGGTGGACGAGGTGCTGCCGGGCGAGGACGCGGCTTGGCATGTGCGGCTGCTGGAGCAGTCGGT
>Ga0307278_10000069_pt1 | contig 47481 bp, 45 predicted proteins | sample ER_DNA_117_FD_194482 | JGI IMG/M metagenome (GOLD analysis project Ga0307278, IMG submission 194482) | Bulk soil microbial communities from the East River watershed near Crested Butte, Colorado, United States - ER_DNA_117 | ecosystem: Environmental > Terrestrial > Soil > Floodplain | place... | reverse complement strand
AATCGTCAGCGTCCTAATGCTCCGCGAGGGATGGGATGTTCAGAACGTCACGGTGGTCGTCGGCCTTCGTCCCTACACAGCGAAGGCGAACATCCTTCCGGAGCAGACGATCGGTCGTGGCACTGCTTGTCGCATCCCTACGCTCCGGTGCGGTCGCACCCGGCCACATCAGGGCCACCAAGCCGGGCCTCAGTAGGGTCTAGAGTCGCGTCCGACTCTCGGGTGGGCTGGCTCACCTCAGGAGACATTCCCGCACACTCGGGCAGGTCAGGTCCCTTTCACTCGTTTTCCGTCCTCGGCGTTCGAGGGAGGGACACCGTTACGCGGGCGACGCCCCGACTGCGTGCGCAGTTTGTGTTCCGCCCGCGTGCCACTGAGTCCTGCGTCAGCGTTAAAGAGTTGCGTCGCGGCGACCGCGTCGGCGATCGCTAGAAGCTCGGGATCGTGGCGCAGCAGGTCGAGCACCTCGCGATCGAGCCGCAGCTCCTGCGCGCCGGGCTTCAGGTCCCGATGCCCTGCTGCTCGAGATCGGCGCGGAGACAAGTCAGTGCCCTTTGAAAGCGCATCTTTGCGGCCGCTTCGCTCACTTCCATCGCACTCGCGATGTCGCAGAAGGACGAGCCTCGGAGAAGCTTCATGCAGATGACCTGCTGCTGGTTCGGCGAGAGCCGCGAGATCGCTTCGCCGAGCGCTCGCGCGAGACCTGCGGCGTAGTCGGGCGCCGGCACGTCGTCGAGGAGGTCGTCAAGAGGTACGCCGTTGTACGAGTGTCGGCGACGCCGGACCTCGTCGGCGAAGCGCCGCTGCGCGATCGTGTAGAGCCACGCGAGCATCGACGCGGGGCGCCAATCACCCCGCGCGAGTGCCGAGGCCGCATCGGCGAACACTTCTTGGGCGAGATCCTCCGCCCGATCGGCATCGCCGGTCTTGCGGCGGAGGTAGCGGTAGATCTGCGCATGGTGTCGCCGGAAGGCCAGTTCAGCGAGGCCTTCCACCTACTCTCCTTGTCGCTCCGCGACGCGGAAGGTAACGGGCTTCGACGACGGCGGCTCCATCGCCCCGGTGTGTGGAGGTGGACTCCCTGCGAGGGTACCGTGCGAACAGAGTCCGTGCCGCGATGCCCGAGCAACTCCGCTGTCTCGAGGACGGGGCGCGGACGGCGGCGGGTGTGATCGCAGCTGTCGAGAGGCGCGGAGGTGCCCGAGCTACAGACCGCGTCGACGACCGCCGAACTCACGGGCGGCGCAGCGCGGACAGTAGAAGACAACCTCGTCCTCGCCGTCGTCGTCGACGTCGACGTCGACAAGGTGGCCCTGCCAACCTCGCGCGCTCGCATCTGGGCTCGTTTCGCACTCGACGCAACGAAGCTTGGCGCCGCTCACCTTCGAGATGATTGCGCCAGCGGCCGCCGCCGGCTAGTGACGAAAACGGACCTGGCTCGAGCCATTATGGCTCGTTGCATCGGCTCGGAGCACGCACAGACGATGCCGGCAAAACGCGCGCCGTCTCGACCGGTCAAGTTGGCCACTCTGGCGTCGCCCGCAACGGCTCGACCCTGCGCACGCCGACGAGAGAGGGCGGCTTCGCGGTACCGCTGAACGTTCGCTGCTTACCTGCCGCGGCGCTTCCCGGTCGCGGCGGGAGCGTATGGGTCAAGCCTCGTGCCGGGGCACGCTCCCCAGAGGCCGCGCTTCGCGGCTCTCGCCGCGCGAGCTGCACTCATGAGCCGAGAGGCGTAGCGCCCGCGATCGCCGCCATAGAAGTAAGGCGTCGCCGCGCCACGGCGGACGAGCTCCAGATTCACGTTCGATCCGCTGCGGCGGATGTAACGGAGTAGCCGCCCGTAGCGATCAACCCTGTCGAGAGCGACATCGACTTCGAGCACGACGCGGCCGCCGGGCGGCGCGAGGTTGCGGAGGGCCGTCCGTGCCGCCCGCGAGTAGCACTCGCCGCTGCCGAGCTCGGGCGTGTCGATCTGGACTAGGCGGACGCGGCGCCCGTCGCGGAGCGTCAGCGTGTCCCCGTCGTACACGGTGGCGACGATGCCTGCGCCGGATGATGAGGCGGTACCGGCTTGCAGGTAGACCCCGCCCAGGACCAGTGCGGCAATTGCGGCCGCAGTCATGAGACGCATTGACATGCCTACCAGCGTAGGCCGGGCCGAGGACGAGACCTGCGGCTCGCGCGCCGCCCCGGTCCGTGCGAACATCTGTTCGTGACCAGTCAGGGCTCGGCGTCCGGACGGTTCCAGCGCGCCTGCGACCGCGGACAGGTTCAGCAGGCCGAGATGGCGGCGCGCGAGATGGGACGGCTGAGTCTGATCCACGCGCTCTCTCTCGTCGTGCTGTACGCGCGGGCCGGCTCGCCGAAGTTCGAGCCGGCCGCCGTGCGGTGGCTCGCGCGGCTCGCCCTGGAGGGACGCGAAGTGCGGATCAACGAGATCCAGCTTGCCGCTGCCGCGTTTGCGTGCCTCCGAGGCCGCCGACACGACCGGGCCGAGAAGACGCTCCTTCGCCTGCTCTGACCGCAGCGTGTCCGCAGGTCGCCAATAGCTCGCACGCGGTCTTCACGACGCTCCTCGCCTTGAGTTGCGTGCGTGGCGAGTTCGTGGCGAGTTCGTGGCGAGTGATTGGCGACCTCCCCCCGGCAAGCTGCGGGCGTGTCGATGCGAGCGACAGGAGCGCGTGCGGAGCCCGATCCGGTTGACCAGCTCGATCTAGAGATCCGAACTGGTGCAGCCAAGCTCGCGAGACGTGAGCGAGCGTCGTCAGCTCACGCCCCCGCTCGCGCAGCGCCGTCTCTCGGACCTCATTCACTGCTTTCCGTGACCCTCGCTTCGTACTTCGTGGCGATTGCTGTCGCCATCTACGGGGTCGAGATGGGCCAAAAGAGCGTCGCGATGGTCGGCTTGGCCTTCACGGCTCTCATCGCAGTTGTTATGGCAGTCAGGGCCTGCACGGCGGTTCGTGCCGAGGTCCGCTCTCGTGACGTGTGCGAGCGGGCGCTGGCCAAGTCCGAGCGCGCCTGTGAGGAGCTGCATCTCGCCAACGAGAGGCTGCAGCGGAGGAACGCCGAACTCCAAACGTTCCAGCTCGCCGTCGTGCAGGGGTTCGACTGGATCGACGAACGGACGCAGGGGCGCCTGAAGGAACTCGTCGAAGAGGCTGGTGACGAACTCGCAGCGCTCGTCGAGGACGCGCTCGACGACCCAACCGAGGCGGCGTGATGAGACTCGAACGACACCGCGCCTCCCGACCGCCGACCGTATGCGCTGCTGGCGTCTTGAACGGCGTCAGGCTGGTCAACGAGTTACGACGTAGGGCGTACGCCGAGGGCTTCAGCGGCGGCGGACAAATCAGCATTCCGTGCCTTGCCCGACTTCATTGCGTCCACGAGCGCGACATTGACAGTGGTCGTCAAAGCCATGTGCTGGGCGATGTCCATGCGCTCGTTGCCGCGGCGCCAGGCCCGCACCTTTGCGGGGGTGACTCCCAGCGCCTCGGCCGCGTCGCTTTCGTCCCGCCACCCATAGAGCCGGAAGGCGGCCTCAAGCAGGGGCACGGCTCCGAGGCGCTTCTTCCGCCCAGCTTTCTTTCTTTCAGGCGCGCCCGGATGCTCGTCGGCGTCCGGCACCGTGCCGGAGTCGGCGAAGACGGCTCGCTGGATGTCGTCGAGCGGGATCCGCAGAAAGGAGGCGATGCGCATGACCTCATGGAACGGAGGCCGCCCGACGCGGCCGAGCTCCCAGCCCTCGATCGTGCCGGCGCTGATGCCAATGATCTTCCCCAGCCTGGCGCGCGAATAGCCCGCCGCCTCGCGGCGTTCCTGCAGAAGTCGGGCAACCGCTGTCTGTTCGAGAGTCATCGTCGTGTCATCCGTGGATCGACCGCATCGCAGGATACGCCTCTGATCTGCGGGATTCGTATTTCCGCAAATCGACGGAACGGACGGGCTGATGAGCGCTGAGCGACGCGACCTCCAATCGCTGTGGCCGCGGGAGGACGACGTCGTGCCGATCGCCCAGGCGACGCGAAGCGCAGCGTTTGCAGCGAACAGCGACCGGCCGGAAGCCCACGCTGGTGTCGGTCCGCGTCCAGCCCGTCTGACCGCCGCCGACTTCACGCCCGAGCGGATGCTCCGACCCACGGCCCAGGCACCAGGCGGCGGCTGGCGCCGCACGCTCTACTCGCTCTCGGGAGGTGTGGTCGCTATCCCGCCAAGCGCGGCCGAACTCCATCGGCGCGAGCTCATCGGTCGGGTCAAGACTCCGATCACCGGCTGCCGCAAGGTCGCGTTCATTTCCCGCAAGGGCGGCGTCGGCAAGACGACCACGTGCCTGCTCGTGGGCCACACATTCGCTTCCTTGCGAGGCGACCGTGTCGTGGCGCTCGACGGGAACCCGGACGCCGGAACACTTGGGCACCGGCTCCGACGCGAAACAACGGAGACGGTCGCCACGCTGCTGCGCGATCGGCGGGCGATCGGCAGGTATGCCGACGCCCGGGCGTACACGTCTCAGGCGTCGACCCGGCTAGAGGTAATCGCCGGCGACGAGCGCTCCGAGATCGCCGACGCGCTGGGCAGCGCCGACGTCGACCGGGCGGTCGCGCTGCTCGAGCGCCATTTCAACCTGCTCTGCCTCGACACGGCAGCCGGGGTGCTCGGTTCGGCCGCACAGGGCGTTCTCGAAGTGGCCGATCAGGCCGTCATCGTCAGCGCGGCGAGCCTCGACGCCGCGCGCGCGGCGAGCGCGACGCTCGACTGGCTCGAGGATCATGGCCATCACGAGATCGCGTCATCGGCCGTGGCAGTCCTAAATGGGATCAGGGTCGACTCACGCGGCGTCGACGTCGAACGGATCCAAGAGCACTTCGCGGCCCGGTGCCGAGCCTGCATCCGCATTCCGTGGGACCCGCATCTCGAAATCGGCGCGGAGGTTGCGCTTGAGCAGCTGCGGTCCGACACGCGTCAGGCGCTCTTGGAGCTCGCCGCGGAGATCGCCAACGGCTTCACCGAACCAAAGCAAAGGAGGTCGTGACATGTCGCTCCTCTCTACCCTCATCGTCGCCGCCACGGGCGTCGGGGGGAAGCCGAACCCGAACGGGCTGCCTGGCACGTCGGCGCTTCAGAGCCTGATCTCCGGCGTCGCCTTTTGGGCGTTGCTCGCAGCGCTGGCCGGGCTGCTCGTCTCGGCGGCCGTGTGGGCGCTCTCGTCGCACTCGGGCAACTACCACCACGCGTCGATGGGCCGGCGCGGAACCCTCATCTCTGCCTTGGCGGCCTTTCTCGTGGGTGCGGCGCCGGCGATCATCGCGTTCTTCGAGGACCTCGGTCGAACCGTTCAGTAGTCGTGCCCGGCCGCAGAGTCAGCAGCCCGGTGGTCGCTCGCGAGACTCGGGGCACTAGACGCGTCGTCGTATTGGTTGTCGCCGTCGTGGCCCTGCTCGCGTTCGGAATCGCGATCGGCAGCCGCATCGCCGCGCCGCGAGAGTCATCACCGCGTGTAGTTGACGCGACCTCGCTTCCCGGCACGAGCCGCACGCCGAACCCACCAGCCCGCGCAGCGCTACTGCCGACCCGTGCGGGCGCGGTCACAGCTGCGGCTCGGTCGATCACCGCATTCGACGGCGACATTCTGCTCGAGCCGGTGCGGCTTCGCGCTGTCGTCGGGCGCATCGCCTCGGCCCCGTCGCGCGCGCGGCTCGTCGAGGCGTTCGAACAGGCCAGCGCGCAGACACGAGCGAAGCTGGGAGCGGACACGGTCCCCAAGCCGGTGATCGTTCTTCGCTCGATTCCCATTGGCTACCGGGTCGAGCGCTTCTCGGCGGGCGCGGCCACGATCGCAGTCTGGTACGTGGGGATCGTCGGCAGCGGCGCCACCGTCCAGCCGCAGCAATCGTGGCGCACGCAGATGGTCACGCTCGTCTGGGAGGGGGGCGCCTGGAAGGTCAGCTCGTTCGAGAGCTCCGCCGGCCCGACCCCACCGCTCTCCACCGCCGAACTTGCGGAGCCGCCCGGCGAGCTGTTCGCCGCCATCCCGCGTTTCGAGGAATTCGAACGTGCCGAACCCTGAGCGAACCGGCTCCAGGTCCACGCGATTCGCCCTGATCGTGACGGTCATCGCGCTGCTGGCGCTCGTGATCGTGCCGGCCGCGGTCCCCGCACCGTCGACCCAGCGGGTGAAGGGCGCGATCGTCGTCGTCGCGGGGAACATCGACCCGCGCCTGCTCCGGCAGGCGGGCGTGACGCACGTCGCTGTCGCGCTTACCCAGGACAACCTCCGCGACTTCGCGACGTCACGTTGGGATGGCTTTGTGCGCGGGGGCTTCCACGTCGCCCGCGACACGACTCAGGAGTCGATCCTTACGACCGCTGGAATTACCGCGTCGCTCGTCTCGTCGCACCGGCTCGCGTTCCTGATCGAGGACACGGAGGCACACAAGGCTGATCTGCCGGACGGTGTTCTCAAGCCGGAGCGACTCCAATGGACTGAGTGGTTGTTCTCGGAGCTCCGATCACGGCTCGGCCCGTCGTTCCCCCTGTACAACGTGACGCTCGGGATTCATTCGTCGCCGGCGGTCGTGAACCATGATGCGCTCCGCCGTCACAACGTCATCGCGATTTGGGAGGCGTACGACGAGAACGGTGTCACTCTCGGCGTCGAGCGTACGGCGGCGAAGGCGGCGGCCGAGGGCTGGTCGAGCCCGCACATCGCGATTGGGGACAAGAGTCTCCAAAGCGATCTGCCGGAGAGTGGCACCCAGGGTCTTGGGGGCGTCTGGCTATGGGCGCCGGATAACGGGCCCGCACTCGCAGCCGCGCCCAAAGGGAAGACTCAGCAAACGTCGCAGCTCGCTGCGGCGCGCACGCCGGCACAGGCAGGGATCATCCCAGTCCCCAATCCGTGCGAGCTTCCAGTCGTCGGAAACGTCTGCGACGCCGTCTCTGGAGCGGTCACCAAGGTCGCTGCGGAGGCGGGCGAGTTCGTCATGCGCGGCGTCACGGCGTGGGTGACGAACGCCGCGGTGTGGGTGACAGGCAAGGTCGGCGACCTCATTGAGAAAACGACCAGCCCGGATCTCACCGCGAGTTGGTTCGAGGGTCAGTACGGCGCAATGGTCGGGGTCGCCGGTGCGCTCGCGCTCCTGATGCTGATGCTCGCGATCATCCAGTCGGTCATCCGTCAGGACATCGACTTGCTCGTTCGCTCGGCGTTCGGCTACCTGCCAATGGCGTTCGTCCTCGCAGGCGTAGCGATCGCGGCAACCGGTCTGCTCGTCGCCATCACGGACGACATCTCGAGGGCCGTCGTCAGTGGCCTCGGGACTGAGCAGTCAGACAACCTGTTGCAGTCGGTCGGCGACGCCTACAAGAGCGCGCTCGACGAGGGCTCGGGCATTCCCCTCTTCGGGGTCTTTCTCGGCGCGATCATCCTCGCGATCGGAGCCTTCGTGCTCTGGCTCGAGCTGATCATCCGCGATGCGGCCATCTACGTCTGCGTCTTCTTCCTGCCGCTTACGTTCGTGGCCATGATCTGGCCGGCAACAGGCCGCTGGGCGAGGCGGCTGGTCGAGCTGCTCATTGCAATCATCCTTGCCAAGTTCGTCATCGTCGCGATTCTCAGTCTCGCGAGCGCGGCGATCGCCAACACGACCGTCGCCACCGGCGAGGGAAACACGTTCGAGCGGATGATCGCCGGCGCCGCGCTGCTCGTGCTCGCGGCCTGGTCGCCGTTCGCCCTGCTTCGGTTGATCCCGATGATGGAGGGAGCGGCAGCGAGCGTCGTCGGCCAGCGCTCGGCAATGTCCGCGGCCGCCGGATCGGCCGGCGTCCACAGCCCCGCCGCGTACATGCGGCAGGCGATGGACCGAAGCTCCCGACCCTCGAGTCCACCCGCGTACCCAACGACCGGCGGGACGACCTACGCTCACGCGCGCGCGACCGAGCGGACGAACAGCGACCGTCCGCCGGTCGAGTCGGGCACGGACGCACAGTCCGGCCGGCCCTCCGACTCCGATGGTGGAACCGTCGACCCGAGCACGCGCGGGCCGAGCGCGCCGTCCACAAGCTATGCGCAGCCGAGATCGCCGACGGCGACCGAGGCGCCGCCCACTCGCCCCGTGCCTTCGCCTCCTCCTCCCGCCGAGCGGCCGCGACCGCCGGAGCCGCCTCCTCCCCCGCCGGCCCGGCGGTCGCGGCCACCAGAGCCACCGCCCGACCGAGGCCCACCACTCGACGGTGGTGACGGGTGAGCTCGGGCGAGTATCAGCGTTACCGCTTCGGGCCACTCGACCGACGTGGACTGATCGGGTCGCTTCGGCCGGCGCAGGTGATCCTCATCGCGGCCAGCCTCACCGGAGGCGTGATCCTGATGCGCACGCTCGCCAGCGGCACGGGGGCTGTTGCGGCGCTCGCCCTCGCTCTGCTCGCGTGTGGGTTCTGCTTCTGGCCGATCAGCGGGCGCTCGGCCGAGGCATGGCTCCCGATCGTCGGCGGGCAAGCGGTCCGGCGAGCCCTGGGACGCCACGTCCAGTACTCACCCTCCCCCCAAGCTGGGACGCGCCCGAAGGATGACGGGCGACCGGAGCCAATCGCCGCGCTCCCCGAAATCGGACACGAACTCGAACTCCTCGAGGCACCGTTCCACGGCGAGACGGTCGGCGTGCTCAAGGATCGTCGCGCCCACGTGTACACGGCGACACTGGCCGTGAAGGTGACTTCGTTCGGGCTCCTCGACCGAGCGGAGCAGGAGACCCGGCAGGCGGGCTGGGGCGGCGTCCTCGCCGGGCTCGCCCGTGAGGGAACACCGGTGAGCCGGATCCAGTGGCTCGAGCGAACCGTGCCGGCCGACGGCGACGAGATCGGCCGTTACCTCGGCGAGGCCTGGTCCCGCGACACCGTTCCCGTCGACTCGCTCGCCATGCAGTCCTACCTCGAGTTGACGAGCACCGCTCCCGCCGTCACCACAGATCACGAGCTTTTTCTCTGCCTCCAGATAGACGCCAACCGCGCGTGGCGGCAGATAAAGCGCACGGGCGGGAAGCAGGGAGTGGATGCGGGCGCGTGCGCCGTCCTGCTCCGCGAACTCGAGGCGCTCGCCGAGCGCTTGACCGCGGCGGACGTGCGCGTGGTGGGCGCGCTTCGCCCAGGAATGCTCGCTGTCGCCCTCCGCGTCGCGTTCGACCCCTGGTCTCGTCCAGGACTCGCGCGCCTGGCCGCTGCCGATCCTGACCGCGACGGCATCGACGAGGCTGCCGCCTGGCCGATGGGCGCCGACGAGTCATGGGGCATCTACCGCACCGACGGCGCATTCCACGCGACCTACTGGATCGCCAGTTGGCCGCGCGTCGACGTCGGCGCCGCCTTCCTCTCGCCCCTGCTCCTACACGCGCAGATGGTCCGCGCGATCGCCGTCACGATTCAGCCGATCTCGCCGCTGAAGGCGATCCGCGAGGTCGAGGCCGCCCGCACCTCCGACGAGGCCGATCGGGAGCTTCGCGGGCGCATGGGCTTCATGGAGACGGCGCGGCGCAGGCGTCAGACGGAGGCGGTCGCCCGGCGAGAGGAGGAGCTCGCTGACGGACACGCTGCCGTCCGCTTCGCCGGTTACGTAACGGTCTCCGCGCGCACGATGGAGGAGCTCGAGCGGCAATGCTCCGAGGTCGAGCACGCGGCCCAGATGGCCAGGCTCGAGCTGCTCCGTCTCTACGGACAACAGGAGCAGGCGTTCACGTACACGCTGCCGCTCTGTCGGGGTCTGCAATGAAGGCGAAAGGGCAGCCCGGCCATCGCGCGACGACGGCGCACGTCCAGGCGGCGTATCCGTTCGTCGCCGAAGGCGGCCTCGGCGGCCGCGGCGCCTACATCGGTCGCGACGTCTACGGAGGCTCCTTCTGCTACGACCCATGGGAGCTGTACGGCAAGGAGCTGACGAGCCCGAACGCGGTCGTGATCGGGATCGTCGGACGCGCGAAGTCGAGCCTCGTCAAGACCTACGTGTTGCGTCAGTCGGTCTTCGGGCGGCAGGCGTGGATCGTCGACGTCAAGGGCGAATACGAACGGCTCGCCGAAGCGATCGGCGTGCGGGCGATCGCGCTCTCGCCGGGCGGAGAGGTCAGGCTCAACCCGCTCACACCGCGCGGCGGAGCCGAGCGGCAGCTGAACCTCTTGTACTCGGTCGCGGCAGCCGCACTGGAGCGGCCGCTGACGCCGGAGGAGAAGCGGGCCGGCCAGGAGGCGATAACGGTTTTGGCGCGGCGCTCGGACCGCGAGCCGACGCTTCCCGCCGTCGTCGACGTCCTCGTCCACCCCAGCGCCGAGATGGCCGAGGCGCTCGCGATGGACATCTCCGAGATCGCAAACGCGGTCCGGCCGATGGCGTTTGCGCTCGACCAGCTCTGCACCGGCAATTTGCGCGGCATGTTCGACGGGCCGACCACGTCCGGCCTCGACCTCGACGCGCCGCTCGTGGTTCTGAACCTCCGGGCGGTCCTCAACACCCACACCGCCGCGCTCGGGATCCTGATGACGTGCGCCACCGCCTGGCTGCAGGCGATGATCGAAGCGGAGACCGACGCGCACAGCGCGAAGCGAATCGTCGTCGTCGACGAGGGCTGGCGCATTCTTTCCAGCCTCGGTATCGGCGAATGGCTGCAGCAGTCGTTCAAGCTCTCCCGTGCCCTCGGCACCCAGAACGTCGTCGTCCTCCACCGGCTCTCCGACCTACGCGCCGCGGGCGCCGAGGGAAGCCGTGAGCTCCGGCTCGCCGAGGGACTGCTTGCCGACGCGGAGACGAAGGTCGTCTACGCGCAGCCGCCCGACCAGCTGGCGGAGGCGCGCGAGTTGCTCGGCCTCACGGACACCGAGGCAGAACTGCTGCCCCACCTGCGGCGCGGCTGGGCGCTCTGGAAGGTGGGCCAGCGCGCCTTCCTCGTCCAACACCGCCTCTCCTCGCTCGAGCGCCAGATCGTGGACACGGACGCGCGCATGCTCGTGACCGCCGCGGCATGAAGACCGGCGCGAACGCACTCCGCGCGGCTGGGGGAACGCCGGAAACGCATCCGCTCGAGGCGCTGGCCCTCTGGCTGCTTGGAGGAATCGTCGCCATCGGCGCGCTCCTGTGGCTGACCGGCCAGCTCTCGGGCCGGATCTTCGGCGGCGCCTGGCCTCCCGCTCGCGCCTCGGAGATGGCCTCGGTCGTTATCCAGTACCCGAAAAACATCGGCGATCCCGCTCAGGCCTGGCCCGCTCACGCGCGAAGCCTGGTGCCGGGGCCGGTCGAGTTCTATGCGACGTTCGCGACGCTCGTCCTGCCAGCACTCGCGGCGGCCATCGGACTCTCGGCCCGCCGCGCGGACCGGGGAACCGACGCGCGCAGCGCACGCTGGGCGCGATCGCACGACCTTCGCGCGCTCCGCGCGCACAAACACGAGTCCGGCCGCCTGATCCTGGGCCGAGTCAGAGGTCGGCTCGTCGTAGCCGAGCCGAGGCAATCCGCGATCGTCATCGGGCCGACGCAGACGGGCAAGACCACTGGCTTCGCGATCCCGGCGATCCTCGAATGGCAGGGGCCGGTGGTAGCGACCTCCGTGAAGACCGACCTTCTTCGTGAGACGCTGACCGCACGGTCGTCACTTCGGGGTGCGGAAACCTGGGTGTACGACCCGACTGGAAGCACGGGCCTGCCGGGAGCCGGCTGGACGCCGCTGATGGAATGCCTCAACTGGCAGGGCGCCCAGCGCACCGCCGACTGGCTCGTCCGCGCCGCGCGTCCCGGTAGCGCCACGAGCGACGCCGCCGACTTCTGGTACGGCGCCACCGCAAAAGCACTTGCGCCGATCCTGCTCGCAGCCGCGTGCAGCGGCGGAACGATGACGCAAGTCGTGCAATGGGTCGATGGTCAAGAGGACGAGCCGTTGCGGTTCGCGCTCGAAGCGAACGGCGAGGAAGAAGCTGTCGCCGCATTCGAGGCAATCTCGATGTGGGACGAACGGACGCGCGGCAGCGTCTACGCGACGGCACAGACGGTTCTAATCGCCTACACCGACCCCGGCGTTCTGGCGTCGGCCATGACCGCCGAGCTCCGCGCCGAGCGCCTCCTCGACGGCGGCTGCCATACCGCCTACCTCTGCGCTCCCGCTCACGAGCAGCGCCGGCTGCAACCACTCTTCGCAACGCTCGTCCAGGAGATCGTCGGCCATGCCTACGACCGCAGCACGGAAACCGGAAAGCCGCTCGATCCGCCGCTGCTACTCGTCTTGGACGAGTGCGCCAACATCGCACCCCTGCGCGAACTCGCCACGCTCGCCTCGACCGGCGCCGGTCAGGGGATCCAGCTCGTCTCCGTCTTCCAGGACATCGCCCAGATCAATGCCGTCTACGGTCGCGACCGCGCGCCCACCATCGTCTCCAATCACCGCGCAAAGGTCATCCTCTCGGGCATTGCGGACCCGCCGACGCTCGAGTACCTCGCCCGGCTGCTCGGCGACGAGGAGGTGCGCCAGGTATCGGCGACCTCGGGCACCGAGGGTCGCCACTCGACCACCGAGTCCGTCGCCTACCGCAAGCTCGCGCCCGCGAACGTGCTCCGCGAGATGCGGCCAGGAAAGGGAATCCTCGTCTATGGCCACCTTCGCCCGACGCAGATCGCGCTGCGTCCGTGGTTCAAAGAACGCCGGCTCCGTCGACTCGCGAGGCTCGGACGGCGCCGGCCGGAGGCCGCGCTATCGTGAACCGCATGCTCGAAGACCTGAGCACACTGCCACCCAAGCGGCTTGAGAAGGAGCTGGAGACGCTGGCCCACGAGGCGCTTCCATGCGACGCGGTGACCGTGTTCGATGGCGATCCCGACGCCGGCTTGACCGTCGCAATCCATGTCGACTCGCGCGGACGAGGTGACATGCTCGACCTCGCCCGAGTCGTCGAAGATGATCCAACCGTGCAGGCGTCCTGCGGCTGGTCGCTCCTCCCGCCGACGCGGCGGCGCCCCCAGTGGCGCTTGCTCCTCCGGGTGGGCTTTGAACGCCCTGTGCATTGCGACTTCACCGTCGGCTTCGACGTCCACGACACCGCGAGCGACCCGCTGCGCGCAACGCTCCCACTCATCCTCGCCGCCAACCGCCTCGTCTTCGCGTTGGACGGACCGCTCGACCCTGAAGGCCCACTCGTCTGGATTGCGGCACCGGTCGTACGCGAACCCGTCCTCGACCTGCTTACGGCCGTCGGCCTATAGCCGGCTGCCCGACCGTTCATCGCAGGTCATCGCTCGAGTACGAGTGCACGCGGTTCGCGGGTACGCTCGCCGCGCGGCATCTCGGCATCCATACGATCAGGGACGCGTTCCGACCCGCGGTCGACCGTGCGGAACTGGAGCCTGGCGCTCTCAAGCGAGGAGATGGCCTCGGCGATCCGCTCGTCCGCCAACGCGATCGCATGACGCTGCAGCTCGACGTCAACGCAAAGGCGTTCGCGGCGGCGGCGGCGCAGTGGGCTGTAGCGGCCTAGCTCGCGCTGAGCGGTCACAAGCTTTCGCTCGGCCGCGTCGCGCGTCTTGACGAGCGCGACGCGCTTCTGCTCGAGCAGCCGGAGCTGAAGTTGCTCCTCCGGGGTGAGCGCTGAGCGCTCGATCTCGGGCCGTGTCTCGTGCCTCGGTCCGGATGGCAGCGGTCGCTGGTCGACAGCGAGCAGCTCGATCGCGGATTCCTCCAGCGCGCGACCGAAGCGGGTGAGCGGGTCGCGGTCGTCGAGGACGTGGAAGTCGCTCTCGTGCTCGCGTGGCGTACCGGTGACGTAGAGGCGCGTCTGCGACCGGGCACGGGAGAGCGCGACGTAACCCCACTCCTGCAGCCGTGCCTCGCCGGCGCCGAGGACGAAGGCGCGCTCGACGGTGAGCCCCTGGGCGGCATGCCCGGTGAGCGCGTAGGCGTGGCGGGCGTTCCCGGCCTCGAGGTAGCGGCGGCTCAGCTCGACAGTCGGGCCTCGATCGGTGGCGACTACAAGCGTGCGCCCTCCAACGTCCGCCCGCTCGACCGTGCCGGTGGTGCCATTCTTGACGCCGAGCACGGTGTTGTTGCGTAGGCAGACGACGCGGTCGCCGACGGCGAACTCGCGCTCCGCGAAGGTCAGGCGCTCCTTGCCGAGGCGTCCGTCGGCGTCCATGAGCGAGCGGGCGAGCTGGTTAAGGTCGGCGACGTCGCGGCGACGCAGGGCGAGCATGACGTTCGCGGCAAGATCGTCGCGGGCGTGCGCCCACCAGTCGGCAAGAAGGCGCGCCCGCGTGGTCACGGGGCTCTCGGAGACGACGAGCCGCTGGCGCTTCTCGGCGTAGGCGAGATAGTCGCGGCCAACGCCGGCACGGACCCTGGCGAGTGCGTCGCGTTCGAGCTCGTCTCGCTGCCGCCGGTTCTCGCGCAAGACGACAGCGCCTTCCCGCTCGGCGATGCCGGCGAAGAGGCCGCCGGCGCCGACGGCCGGGAGCTGCTGCGGATCCCCGATCAGGATCACCTTCCCCTGCGCGTGTTCGACGAGCTCGAGCACCGGCGCGAGCACGCGCGTCTCCGCCATTGCGGCCTCGTCGACGACGAGCACGGACGCGTGCGGCAGGCCACCCTGGCGACGGGCCTCCTCGAGCAGCCGGTGGAGCGTCGCGGAGGGGATCCCGGTCTCGTCCTGGAGCTTCTCAGCGGCGACGCCGGACGGTGCCGCACCGAGAACGTCGATGCCCATGTGGGCGAAGACCTGCGCGACGGCGTGCGTGGCGGTCGTCTTGCCCGCACCGGCGAGCCCGACGACACACACGACCCGGTTCTCGCTCGTCGCGACCTCGCGGACCATGCGCTCCTGCTCGCCGGAGAGGATGATCCTGTCCGCCCGCTCGATCTCCTCGAGCTGCTGCAGAGTGATTGACGGAGCGTTCGCGCCCCGGCCGTGCTCGACCAGCGCGAGCGCGGCGCGCTCGACGGCGACGAGCTCGGTTGTCGAATAGCGGGCCGGGCGGCCGGGGCTCGGCCGCTCGCCGACAAGCTCGACACCGTCCGTGCCGCTGAGACGAGCGGCGAGACGCCGAACGCGGTCGGCCGAAGCGCCCTGTGCGTGCGCCTGAGACCACGCCATTACGATCTCGGGCTCCGAGAACGCCGTCTGCCGCGCCGTCAGTCCCTCCGGCCCGAGCAGCCGCTGGGCAATCCGCAGAAGCTGCTCGCGGGAGAGGTCGCGCCGGCGAACCCGCCCGAAGAGCGCGCGCAGCTCGCGGTTGCCGAGCCCGTGCTCGGCGGCGCGGGCGCGCCAGTCGTCGCGCAACCTGGCGAGGTCGGCGTGCTCCTTGCGCTCGCGCGTTTCGACCGCCGCTACTTGTGCTGCGTAGAAGCCGCCGCCGCCTTGGCGGGCGAGTTCCTCGACGACTTGAACTCGCCGGGTCGAGAATTCGCGGATCACCTCGCGCGGCACGTGCCGCAGCTCTGCCATCCCCTTTCGCGGCTGCTCCCACTCGACACCCAGCACGCGCGTCAGCTCGGCGCGCAAATGGGCTTGGTAGAGGTAGCCGGCGGCGAGTCGGTAGCCCTTCAGGATCGGCTCGCCGTCAAGCGCCCGCCACTTCCCATCGCTCGGACTCTTTGCCATGTTGGCGACGATCACGTGCGTGTGCAGGTGCGGGTCCTGCGCCCGGCTGGTGCGGTGCTGGTACGCGGCAGCGACGAAACCGACCGCATGTTCACGGTGGCGTCCCTGCGCCCCGCGACGGATCACGCACGCCTCGTCCTCGAGATAGGCAAGCGCCGCCTGCCAAGCGGAGAGATGCGCCTCATTCACCGCGCGCCGCGTCTCCTCGTCGCCAAGCGCGTGCAGCAAGCTGACGCTCTTCGGCACGCTGAAGACGAGGTCGAAGCCGGCCACAGGAGCCAACTTCTTCACCTCCAACTCGCGCTCGCCGCTATAGGGGTCGATCCGCTCGACCGTGATCCGCCGCGCCTTCGGATGCCTGCGCAGCTCGTCCTCAGTGTGCGGGTGGATACCGCGAATCAGCCGGCCAAGTTCCCCCTCGTGCACGAGCCCCTCCAGCTCGAGCTCCCGGGCGCCACGACCCGTCCAGACGCCGGGCGACTCGCCGCGGCCCGCGTAGTAGTCGTCGAGGCCCGAAGCGACCGAGCGCTCGTAGTAGCCCTCCTGCCCCGGCGTGAGCTTGGCGATGCTCAACACAGTGGCCATTATAGCGCACTCGACCCATTTATGGGTCGAGTGCATCTGTGTCTCGCCTGTTATCTAGGTTAGTAGATGAGGCGGACGGTGTTGTCACGCTGCCTCGTCGAGCGCCTCCTCGTCGGTCTCGTTGGCGTCGGCTGCGTTGTAGGCGCTGCCCCATTGCTGTTCGCAGTCTCCGGCATGGACGAGGGTGCCGTCTTTCTCGGCGGCGTCGTTGGCCGTTTCGATCATGCGGAGGCAGCATTCGCAGCGGATCGGTTCGCCTGCGGCGAGCTTGTCGCGCTGCTCTTGGAGCCTCGCCGCGTGCTCGTCCCGCCATGCCCGCTCGCGTCGCTCCTGCTCGGCCTCCTCGGCGGCGAGGTGCTGCTTGACCGACTGCGGCGCAACCCGCTTGGCGAGCTTCGCGAGCACCTTCGAGCCCGATAGCTCCTGCGGCTCGTAGATGCCCTGCCGGTCGGCGTTCGGCAGTCCGACGGTGTCCGCGAGCCGCTGCGCGAGGAGTAGGCGCAGGACGACGGCGAGCGCGGCCTCTGGTGTGCGGGCGCGCATCAGTGCGGCGGCTGCTTCGGCGTGGAGTTGCTTCTCGGCCTGCGCACCGCGCGGATAGCGCATGGTCACCTTGCCCTGCTTGTTCGTCGTCGTCGGCTGCTCGACGCAGAGCCGCTGCGCCCAGGCTGCCGCCTTGCCGTAGTGCAGCAGCACGAGCGAGCCGAGCAGCTTCACCGCCTCGGTGTCGAGCTTCGGCTGCCACTTGGCCAGCGCGGCGCCGAGCTCCAGATTGCGCGCGCGGGCGGAAACGCGCGCCTCGTAGTCGCGTTGGCGCTGCTCGCGGCGGGCCTGCTTCTCGGGGTCGTCGTCGCTGACGGCGCGCTTGCGCGTCTCCTCTCCGCGCTGCTTGCGCTCATCGTCCGCTGCAACGTGGGCGGCGATCTTCTGCACGAGCCGATCCGCGAGCCACTCCGGGTCGGTGGCGTAACAGTGCTCGCCGCGTCTGTTCCGGTCGGGGAGTTCGAGCAGGCAGCCGAACGCGCGCGCGGCGTCGGCGTCCTGATCGTTAAGGGCGAAGCAGTCGCGTTGTCGTCGCTCCTCGCGCTCGCGCGCCTGCCAGTCGTACTCGGCCGCGTGCTTGATCTCGGGTAGCGCGCCGAAGGCGGCCTCGACTGCCTCCGCGTGTGCGCCGAGCTTCGCCAGCAGAGCCGGGACCGCGTCCACTCGCGTACGGCCGCGCGGGAGGATCGGCCCGTAGTACCCGCCGACGCTGTAGGCGACCGGGTGAAGCGGCTTGCCGTCGTCGCCTGTCCACTCGGCCGCAAGCACGACATCCACGACCTCGCCCGGATCGGACGGGAAGCCCGCCGCGTCCTGCGGGCGCTCCGCAAGCCACGCGGCGGTCAGGTCGGCGAGCAGCGGCTCGCGCTCCGCGATCTGGATCAGTGCGGGCGCGCACGCGAGCGGCAGCTTGCGCGCGGCGAGCAGGTCCTGCGTCTCGTCGGGCAGGCGCAGGAGGTCGAGGCGCTCGCTGACCAGCCGCTCGCTCTTGCCGACGAGCTTCGCTACCTTCGCCGTGTCGCCGTGCTCCTCGACGAGACGACGGTACGCCCGCGCTTCCTCGAGCGGGCTCAGGTCGGCGCGGATCACGTTCTCGGCCACAGCGAGCGTGAGCGTCTCGCCGTCGACCTCGCGTACTTGCGCTGGCACCTCGCGCAGCTTCGCCGCCTTCGCCGCGCGGTAGCGGCGTTCCCCGGCGATGATCGCGTAGCGGCCGTCGCCGTCGCGGGAGAGCGTCAGCGGCGAGATGATCCCGTGCCGCTTCACAGACTCGATCAGCTCCGCCATCCGCTCGTCGTCGAACTCCGCGCGCGGGTTCGCCTTGCTCGGACGGATCTGCGCCAGCGGCACCATGCTCAGCGTCGCGGTCATGACTGGTTTCCTCCTTCCGTGAGTAGCGCGAGCGCGCGGTCCTTCAGCGCGGCCGGCTCGGTCGCGCGCTCGAAGCGCGCCTCCTGGTGGCTGCGGCCCGCGGTCGCGCGTGTTGGCTGGACGTGATCGACGTAGGTCGTGACGGCTTGCAGCGCGCCCCAGTGCGTGCCCGTGATGTTCGCCAGGTCGGGCGTCGTGCGGTAGGCGGTCGCGATGGCCTCGCGCACCCGCTCGACGTTTCGTACCGCGCGTCCACCGTTCGTCGCGTCGGCCCGCGGCTCGGGCAGCGGCACGAGCCGCGCGAGAAAGCGCTCGAACTCGGCCGCGCTCATCCGCTCGCGAATCAGACGGCCGCCGATTTCCTCTAGCTCGTCGTAGTAGCGCCAGGCGATCCCAAGCGTCCGCCGCGCGTCCGCGAGCCGCGCGTCCAGGTTCGCCGTGTGGCGCGCTTTCCACGTCCGCTCGGCCCCGTCGAGCGGCAGCATCATTCCGTTCAGGCACGCGAGCCGAAATGGGGCGACGCTGATCGTGACCGCCAGGCCACCGTCGTGGCCGTTGCGAAAGGACAGCAGCGGCAAGACGTCTTCCCCCTCCGCGTTTCCGATCCGGATCTCGCGGTCGAGCTGCATCAGCGCGTGGACGCGCGCACCGCCGCGCGTCTCGGCCACCCCGAGCCAATGCGCCTCGCCCGAGTCCGTGATCGCGTCGCAGAACGCGAACGCCGCCGCGTTCTGCAGCGGCTCGTATCCCTCGCCCACTACACCGAGGACGGCCCGCGTGTCGCTGCGCACGTTCGCCACCACGCGCGGCACAGGCACGCGGGACGGATCGCCACCGTTCCGCTTCGTCAGTACCGCTTCGAGCGGGTGCTGCTCCACCGCCCAGGCGAGACCGGCCGCGTCGATCATTGCCGCCGCGGTGCGCGCCTCGCCGCGATCGACGCCGTGCACGACGTCGCCCCACCCGGACGGCCAGCGCCCGAGCCACAGCGACGAGGTCGCGTCCTCGATTCGGTAGCTCGTTGTCTCTCCTGTCGTCATGTCTGCTCTCCCTTCGTTATGCGGCGGGACGGTCGCCCGCCGGGACGATGAACCGCTCCGGCTCGTCCGCGATCGCCTGCCCGATGAACGTCGCGACCCCGGCCGCGAGCCAGACCGCTTCCCGCTCGGAGTCGTCGAGGCCATCGCTGTAGCCGTCCGCAGCCGCCTCTACCGCCTCGACCGGCAGCCGCTCGACTAGCCGCGCCTGACGGGCGAGGAACTCCCACAGTTGGTCCTGATCGATCCGGTACCTCATTGCGTCTCCTTCCGATGTGAATCCGAGTTAACCCCTCGGGCCAAGCACCGCCGCCTCGACGGGCGTCACCTTCGGTGGCTCTGTGTCCGCGAACTACTCGGCAGAAATCAGGCGGCGCGTGTCCCGCGCCCAACGCTCGACGCTCGCCCAGCGCCAGACGTCAGAGCGGCCGAGGCGCCCAACCGGCCGCGGGAAGTCAGGACGAGTCGAGAGAACCGACACGCGCGCGCGGGAGAGGTGAAGCCGCTCCGCAATGTCAGCAGCGATCACGAGCTCGGTCCGAGCGTCGACCCGCACCGCTGCTAGGTTAACTCGGATGAACCCCGACGCCGTTGACCTCGCTTTGAAGAGGAGGCCGCGACGCCAACGCAAGTCGTTGAGAATCTCGTTCAGACCGAACGAATCCAGGCTGTCCTCCGCGTCCGGCAGACTCATGCAGTGACCGATTCGAAGCGGGAACTCGTCGAGACGGCGCTCGCGCTTGGGGCTCGGGACGTAGCGGAGTGGTCGCGGGCGGAACTCGCGCTCGTCGAAAGTCTCGCGCCGAAGCGTCGCCGGAGCGAGTCCGTCGCTCCCCTCCGTCGAGCAATCGCAGCCGGTGAGGACCCGCTCGGGGAAGCCTTCTGCTCGATCAATACGCCGCAGCAACGGCGGCCCGCAGGTGCGACCTACACGCCGCCCGCCATCGTCGAATCGATGGTGACATGGTCCGCAAGCGAAGCGTCGCCGGCACGAGTCGTCGACCCGGGAACAGGGTCGGGGCGGTTCATCGTCGCCGCTGGCCGCAGGTTTTCGCGCGCGAGGCTCGTCGGTGTTGAGCTGGATCCGCTCGCAGCGATCCTCGCGCGCGGGCACGTCGCCGCGGCGGGACTTGCCGACCGAACTGCGATCGTTCGATGCGACTACCGCGACTTCACCGCTCCTCCGATCGACGGTAGGACGCTGTACCTCGGGAACCCGCCGTACGTGCGGCATCACCAGATTTCTGCCGTCTGGAAGGAGTGGCTTGTCCTGACTGCGCGAACGCACGCGCTGAACGCGAGTCAGCTGGCAGGGCTCCATGTTCACTTCTTCCTCGCGACGGCGACGCACGCGGCGCCCGATGATGTCGGAACGTTCATCACGTCAGCCGAGTGGCTCGACGTCAACTACGGGTCGCTCGTCCGCGAGCTTCTTCTCGACGGCCTAGGCGGCCTCGCCATCCACGTTCTCGAACCAACCGTCCTGGCGTTTGAGGACGCGGCGACGACGTCCGCGATCACGTGCTTCCGGATTGGCTCGAGCCCGAAGTCGATCCGCATCCGCCGCGTCAAGTCGATCGAGCAACTCGGGAGGCTCGACACAGGTCAGCTTGTCAGGCGCGAACGCCTGATCGAGGCGCGGCGCTGGACGCCGCTCACGCGAGCGCCACAGAAGCTCCCACATGGTTACGTCGAGTTGGGTGAGCTCTGCCGCGTGCACCGCGGCGCAGTCACTGGCTCGAACGCTACGTGGGTCGTCCCGCCTGATTTCGACATGCTTCCGGCCGACGTCCTCTTCCCATCCGTGACACGCGCGCGCGAACTTTTCGCCGCGCGCGCGTTTCTCGCAGACCTGAAACACCTTCGCCGTGTCGTCGACCTTCCGCCCGATCTCGACGTCTTTGACGGCGACGAACGCAAAATGATCGACCGCTTCCTCCGCACCGCACGGCGCAGCGGCGCGGCGAAGGGCTACATCGCACGTCACCGTGCCGCGTGGTGGTCGGTTGGCCTGCGACCACCTGCTCCGATCCTTGCGACCTATATGGCGCGCCGGCCGCCCATCTTCGTCCGTAACCCGCGCAGGGCGCGGCACATCAATATCGCTCACGGCCTCTACCCTCGTCAGCCAATCCCTGCGCGCGTCCTCGACAAGCTCGCGGCGCACCTACGCGATACCGTCACCATTCACGGCGGTCGGACGTACGCAGGCGGATTGACGAAGTTTGAGCCGCGCGAGATGGAACGGATTCCGGTTCCCGATCTGTCGCTGCTGACAGCTACCGCCTAGTGCCGCTCGCCCCACCTCGCTGGACGGACGACCAACTCGAAGCTGACCGGCTCGCTGCGATTGAAGCGTTCCGCGTCGAGCGGATGCAGGAACCCCTGGAGGCGTACCTCGAAGCCTTCGACGAGTACCGCGGCGCGGTCGAGGATCTCCTCGAAACGACAGTTGATCTCACGCAACTCTCGGATTCGTCCCTGCAAGTGCTCACTGATTCGGCGCTGCTCGAAGCCGTCCGTTATGTCGCCGGCCCACCAATCTCGACCGACGACCTCAAGACGCTCGCAAATGTGGAGAGTCTCGCCCCGGGCCGACTGCGCTCCGACCCCGACATGGCGCGTCGCGTGATCGACACGGTCCTTCTCGCTCTCGATCGTCGCCGGTTCCCATGGGTGACGGAGGATCGCGAGCCGAACGAGGCGGAACGCGAGGCTGCCGCGCTCGCGTCGGCGGCGCTTATGGCATCGGGCCGTGTGCAGACGAACCGGCGGAACGAGGCGAAGGACGTGCAGGAGCAAGCCGTCGAGGACAGACTAATCGTCGCCGATTTCGAGAAGATCCTCACCCCCCGGACGGTGCCAACGCTCGCCGACGCACCGGTTCCCGGGAAGTTCTGTCGGGAGACGCTATTCGGGTCGCGGAAGGCCGACCTCCTGATCGGGCTGTGGGACAACCGGAAGATGCCATGCGAGTGCAAGGTGAGTAACTCGGCGACGAACTCGATCAAGCGTCTGAACAACGACGCGTCCGTCAAGGCTCGGACGTGGATCGCCGAGTTTGGGACACAAGGCGTTGTACCGACCGCCGTTCTCTCGGGCGTCTACAAGCTCGGCCACTTGTCCAGCGCGCAGGCTTCGGGACTGACTCTGTTTTGGGCACACAACCTCCACGCGATGAGCGAGTGGATCGAAGAGACGCGACCATGACCATCGCCGCGCACGTAGCCTCGCGGCCGCGAAAAGCAACGCATGGACGTGTGGGCTAGAACTGGCGAGCCCTACCGCAGTAGTCGATCCGGTATGGCGTCATCGGCTTCGGTTCAGGCTTCACCCAATCCGGATGGAATTGGCGTCGATGGTCGTCCATCGACTTCTTCATCAGCTTCGGCGAGGCAACACTCCAGAGGCCCCGCACCCATCGATCTCACAGCTGAGTTGAACTGCCGCCATCTCTCTCCTTCACGCGATCGCCCCTGGCCCGCCGTCGCAGCGTAGCCGCGAATCCTGCGGCCGCCTGAGAAGTTGCGCGGCCGGAGTCACGAGGTCTGGACGTCCGGCGCGCGCGGCTGATCTCGCCGGCGAACTTATCCGGATCCCGTGAGTGCGCGGCCGACGGAATCCTGACCGGCTTCCGAGAAAGGCCCCAAAACACCTTCTTTAGCCTCCTCTCGGCATACGATGTGCCCGGTTTGCGGCGAACGAAAGGGTCGTGATGACAGACGAGCAGCGGAAGAAGCGGATCGAGGAGGCCCTCGCGGCCTGGCACGAGATCAAGGGGGGCGAAACGCTGACGTTGCCGTGGCGTGGCAAACAGGAGGTGTTCCCGGTCGTCAAGCTCGACTTGGGGGTGCCACTCCTCAATGCCCGCAGCCACCGCCTCCGCTCGCAGCTCGAGTCGCACGAAAAGCGGGAGGTCGTCGAGAAGAACCCCTGGAGCGACGAGGGTCAGGAGATTGTCAGCGAAATCATCCGCAAGTCCCGTTCTGACAAGGACTTCGAGAGGTTGCGCGAGAGCCTGCGCGACGAAGATCAGCGCGACGCCGGCGTCATCACCCGCCCCGGGATCCTGTTCAACGCGAACTCGCGCCTGGTTGCTCTCCGTGACCTCGACGCCCCCGACCGCCAGTGGCTCAGGGTGGCGGTGTTGCCTGCTGACGCCAGCGCGAAGGAACTCGCGGAGCTCGAGTTCGAGTTGCAGGTGCAGGAGGAACTGCGGGCCGACTACACGCTGACGAACGAGATGCTGTTCATCGAAGAGCTGTCGCGCGAGCACAAGATGTCGACCGAGAACATTGCGCTGCGGATCCGCTGGGCGACAAACGACGCGAAGAGCAAGAAGGACGGCGCCGAGCAGGTCGCCCAGCGCCTCCGCATCCTCGCTTTGATCAGGAAGATGCAGAAGCTGGCGACGCCTCCGATCAAGCTCACCGTCTTCGATGGGAAGCTCGAGCAGCTCAAGGCGCTCGAGAAGAAGTACAACGCAATGGTCGGCGACGATCCTGGGGCGGCGGATCGCTTCCTCAAGGCTTGGCTCGCGGCCACGCTCGCCGGCGTCGACAGCGTGCACGATCTCCGACCGGTCGACGAGTTCTTCGTCGACGATTACCTCAAGCTACGGCTTGGTGAGCAGGACGTTCTCCGCGAGAACGCCGACCAGTTGGTGGCTGCGGCGGGGGGTGATCCAGCAGGTGAGGATCTGCCCGGGCTCGACCTCCTCGATCCGGAGGAGGCTCAGGAGGGGGACGAAGGGAGCAACGGCTCTTCTGACGTAAGCACGATCATCAACATCCTCGCGTCCGAAGACGCCACTGTAAAGCTGCCGGGCAGCGACACCGAGGTTGGCCGCGAGGAGGTCAAGCAGGCGATCTTCAACGCGACGAAGGGCGCGGTCGAGGACAGCAAGCAGGAGGGCAAGACCGAGAGTCGCCTTGAAGAGCCTGTGAACCAACTGCGGCGGGCAGTGCAGGCGGCGACGAAGGCGCGTGAGAAGTACAAGGACGTGAAGGACTCGTCCGAGTTCAAGCACGGCGCCTTCGGCTACCAGCTCAAGCAGTTGAAGAAGGCGGTCGAGGCGCTCGACAAGCTCGTTGGCAAAGAGACGTCGGACTAGGTCGTGGCGGCGCCGCTGCTTCGTCTTCGGGTCGTCGGACAGCCCCCGAAGATCGAGTTCACTCGCGAGACCGATGTCCCTGACGACCTTTGGTTCAGCATCGGTCTGCGGCTCGCGTCGAACGCGCATGGCGAGCGGGCTGGCGGCCGGCTCGAGGTTGCCGTTGAGCGCTTCCTCGCTGAACGCAGATGGCTCGCTCACGAGTGCGCGTCATTCCAGGTTGGCATCGACTTCGACGACAGCGTTCGTGCGCTGCTCGCTCGCGCGGCCGCCGAGCAGGAGAAGGTCAAGCAACTGCTCGCACACGGTGCCGACGCAATCGACGCGGTACCGTCGATCGGAGCAGACGGCAGCCGTTTCAAGCGCGAGCTGAGGTCGTTCCAGGAACGCGACCTCGCGAAGGTCTTGCATCTCGAGCACGGGGCGAACTTTTCCGTGCCTGGCGCTGGCAAGACCAGCGTTCTTTACGCCGTCTACGAAGCCGAACGGGTCGCCGGTAACGTCGTACAACTCCTCGTGGTCGCACCCCTTTCAGCCTTCGACGCCTGGGAGGTCGAGGCCGAAGAGTGCTTCACAGACCCCCCTCTGATCCATCGCTTTAGTGGCGGGCACATCCCTGCGGAGACCGAGGTCTTGCTCGTCAACTACCACCGATTGCCGAACAACTACGAGCAGCTCGCCAACTGGATCCAGAAAGTGCCGACGCATCTCGTTCTCGACGAGGCTCATCGGATGAAGAGCGGTAGAAACGGCGAGTGGGGCAGCGCGTGCCTCGATCTCGCGCTGCTGGCCGAAAGACGCGACATTCTTACCGGGACGCCCGCTCCGCAAAGCGCGCGGGACTTCATCGCGCTGATCGATTTCCTCTGGCCCAACCAGGCGCGCAAGATCCTTCCGCCCGACGCGCTTAGGTCCACCCCTCCCGACGGGGCGATGGCGCGCGTCAACCAGCGGATTCACCCGCTGTTCGTACGCACGACGAAGAGAGAACTCAAGCTGCCTCCGCTCGAGACCTGGGTCGAGCGGGTCGAGATGGGAGCGTTACAGCGCGAGATTTACGACGCGCTGCGCAGTCGCTACGCGGGAATGTTCGCGCTTGACCGCGCCAACCAGACGATGTTCAGTCAGATGGGCGAGGTCGTCATCTACCTGCTGCAGGCCGCCTCGAACCCGGCCCTTCTTGCAGACAGGGCAGCTGGCCGTAGCGCCGTTGAGCTTCGCTACCCCTCACTCGAGATTCCGCCCAGCTCAACTCTCGCGCAGCTCGTTGCCGACTATATGGCGCATGAGATCCCGCCCAAATTCCAGAAGCTCGGCGTGATCGTGAAGGCGAACGCCGATGCAGGTCGCAAGACGCTCGTCTGGTCGAACTTCCCCAACAACTTGCTGGAGCTTGAAAATCGCCTCGCTCGTTACCGCCCGGCGCTGATCTACGGCGGGATTCCGTCAGACGACGGCACACTGCCGCCTGGCACGCGAACTCGGGAGGTCGAGCTCGATCGCTTCCGCAACGACGACGATTGCAGGATTCTGCTTGCGAATCCGGCGGCTATGGCTGAAGGCATAAGCCTCCACACCGCCTGTCACGACGCGATCTACCTCGACCGGACGTTCAACGCCGGACAGTACCTGCAGAGCCTCGATCGCATTCACCGCCTTGGCCTAGCGCCCGAGACCAACACGCGCGTGACCTTCCTCGTGTCCGAGGACACGGTCGACGAGCGGGTAAACGACCGCGTCGCGTACAAGGCGCAGAAGCTCGCCGAGATGCTGAATGACCCCGACCTTGTTGAGATGTCGCTCCCAGACGAAGATGACTACGGCGAGGCGATCGAGGACGTTGGCGATCTTGAAACGCTCTTCGAGCATCTCAGTGGCCATTGACGAAACGTTCTCTTGGGTTGGCACCGCCGGAACACCACCGGCGCACGTCCTAAGAGCCGCGCTTCACGTCGCACGCCAAGTCGATGCCGAGGGCGCTCCAGTGCCGTCGGTACACGCCGGATACACGCACTACTCAAGCGGAGGCGTATATCCCCCTGAGGACCTGCGGCTTGGCGAGCAGCTCCTTCTCGCCCTCCGCCTCCTGCGCGAAGAGGACGGCCACCTCTATCCGTCAGGGGATGTCGGGGAAGTCATAGCCGCTGCCGACCCCGATGCCCACGAACTGCTGCTCGTCCGTGCCCTGGAGTTCACTCAGCCGGCGTGGTTGACGGAGCACGAGTCAGCGCCCGAAGAAGTCGCTGCAACCGTCGCCCAGCTCATCCCTGATCCTGAGCGAAGAGAGGCGTTCCTCCTCGCGTTAGGAGCCACGTTCGATGACTCAGCGCGCACCGCGCTCGGATCGCGCGGTGAAGACGCGGTTGTCGAACTGCTCAAGGACGAATTGATCGGCTTCGGCCGGGAGAGCTTGGCCAACGATGTCCGCCGCGTCAGTCTGGTCTCCGACGCTCTCGGCTACGACATAGTCGCACCGCGACTCGACGAAACTAAGCGCCGGATCGAGGTCAAGACGTCCGGCCGCGCCGGCGAAGGGCTCGTCAGGATCTACCTCAGCCGCAACGAAGCCGAGGTAGGTCGCCGTGATCCAGCGTGGTCGCTCGTCGTCTGCCGCCTCGGTGCTGACGACGCCATCCTCATCGTTGGATGGTGTCGGGGAAGTGCTCTCGAGCCGTACCTTCCAAGCGATCGCCCGGCAGGCCGCTGGGTGCAAGCAGAGTTGGAGATTCCGGAGGCGATCCTCATAGCTGGTCTCCCATCGGCCGTTTAACCCGCCGCGTCCAATACGGATTAGCTCGTCTCCGAGGCGAGCTCGACGAAGCGGCAGAGCGCGTTGGCGAGTCGGAGGTGCTCGACGGTCCGAGATGAGCGCGGGATGCTCATCCGCGATCAAGCGGCAATTAAGGACTCAAAGGATCGCGTTCTCGGTCGATTTGCATGAGCCGATCATCGTGCCGCACCGAAGAACCCCGCCGCGACCCGTGGCCGTCCGGAGGCTAGAAGTCGCGCGCGTCCAGAAACCCGTCGGCATCACAATGGCAACGTGGCTGGTGATCCGTCGGCGGGGGCCGAGGCCCATGCGGTTGTCCGCGCCTCAGAGCCGTATCAGGCTCAATTGCGTGAGCTCGCGGCACTGACGAAAGGCTTCGTTCACGCTGTCCGCCTCGCCTGGTTCGCCTCAACGCGAGATCCATCTTCGCCGGAGTGGTTGTTCTGGCGCTTCATCGACGACCTCGTTGCATCGGCGATTGGGATCGCGCTCCTCGTTCACGACGGCGTCGACCGCCCTGCTCGACGCGAGCTGCGATTCATGCTCGAACTCGTGGTTCGCAATCTGTACGTGGACACGCAGTTCGCCACGCGCGAGACGCCTCTCAGCACGCGTATGGCATACGTCGAGCACAAGTTGGGCAGCGACGACGTCGCACTGCTCGCCCACATGCCGTTGTCGCGTTACCTAGGTGACCCCGAAGCGTTCAAGCAGGAAACGCGGCGCCTTTACGGCGAGCTGTCCCGGTTCACGCATCCGACCCATGAACAACTCGCCCAGCAGCTAGACGAGGCCGACCGCGGCATCTACGTCGGTTTCGAGACGGCCGCCGAGTTGGAGTCGTTCACGGATCTCCTGCGGCGCACCTACGACATTTTGCTCGTATTTGTGTTCGAGGCGCTTGGCCCCACGTCAACCGGCGATGTGTACACCCAGGCTCTGGACGACTGGGCTGAGTGGCCATTCCACGCCACCACGTACACGCCCGAGGTCTCGCGTACGTTCGACTACAAGGTCGAGCGTCAACGCGGAAAAACGCAATGAGGTGCCCATCGCCTTCATCAAAGAGGCGAAGGCGGAGAATCAGCGACCGTGACTGACCGCGAACGAGTGTGCGCTTTCTGCGGTGACCGCTTCGTCACGCGCGAGCACGTCTTTCCGTTCTGGCTTCGCGCGGCTGTCGGGGGCGTTGGCGCAGCGACCCACTACCGCGCGACCCCGACTACCCCAGCACCGCCGATAGCCGAGGAACTCGACTACGACCAGGCGTGGTCAGCGAACAACGCTGAGGTCGTCGTTCGCGTTGTGTGCTCTAACTGCAACAGCACATGGATGAACGACCTCGACCACGCCGTCGAGCCGATGATTGTCCCTCTGATCCGGAACCAGGAACAACTAATCGATGAGGACGAGCGCAGGCTGCTGGCCACCTGGGCCACGAAGATCTCATTCCTGCTCGAGCACACACGCTCGGTCTCGGACCTCACGCGGCGCCGCGCCCTGGTGCCGCCCGCAGCGCACCACGAGCTATACGAGCTCCGACTGCCACCCGCCTTTGCGCGTCTGTGGATGCTGCGTGTCAGCCCGCCCGTGATCGGCGCATGGTGGCGGACCGGGCCGGTCCCGGTAGCCTGGTTCGATCCTGGTGCCGCGCGCGACCTCGGCGCGCCTACCGGCTCTCTGACGACATTCGTCGCTGGGATGCTCGGGTTCCAACTCCTGTACGCGCCACTCACGGAGCCGTATCAACGTCTCGTTCGGCGTCGAAGCGACCTCGGCGCCAAGTTCATGCGTCTGTTGTGGCCTTCGTCGGAACCGTTTGACTGGCCGCCTGATGCAGCACTCGATCGGGACACGCTGGAGGTCGTAGCGCACTTACGCTTCGCTTAACAACGGGCCGCTCCTCGGCCGTGAGGGGTTTCAAAATGCGGTTTCATGCTGCAGCTTGGTGGTATTCGTGGATGAGTCCGCCGAGTCGGTCGCGGCGTTGGATCTCGTTGGCGTTCGGTGGACTGGCAGCGTTGGCGGGTGTGGGCGGAAGCAGGGCGAGTCCTCGGTGTGGGCGCTCGCGGTTGTAGTGCGTCGTGTAGGTACGGAGCACGTGTTCGAGGTGGCGGCGGCCGAGGATCAGCAGCCAGTCGAGGCATTCGCCACGTACGCTGCGGACGAAGCGCTCGGCGTAGGCGTTTGCCTGGGGTGCGCGGACCGGTGTGTGGATCACCTTGATGCCTTCGCTGCGGAAGACCTCATCGAAGGTGGCGCTGAACTTGCTGTCGCGGTCGTGGATCAGGAAGCGCATCCGCTCGAGCAGGCCGGAGAAGGTGAGGTTGCGCGCTTGCTGCGTGACCCAGTCGCCGGTCGGGTTGGTCGTGCAGCCCGCCAGGTGGACGCGTCGGCTTTCGAGCTCGATGAAGAACAGGACGTAGAAGCGACGGAGCGAGATCGTCTCGACGGTGAAGAAGTCGCAGGCGATCGTGCTCGCGGCTTGCTGGCGGAGGAAGTCGCGCCAGCTGGGGCCTGAGCGCCGCGGCGCCGGCTTGAGTCCGGCCGCGAGCAGCAGCCGCCGCACGGTGCTGGGCGAGACGCGCATGCCGAGCTTCAGCAACTCACCCGCAATCCGTGGGCAACCCCAGCGTGGATTCTCGCGCGCGAAACGCAGAACGAGCTGTCGCACCCGATCCTCGACCGCCGGACGACCAGGACGCCGCTGGGGCTGCGTCCACCTCCGCCGTACGAGTTCCCGATGCCAGCGCAGAAGCGTCTGCGGCGTCACGATCAACCCATGTCGGCGCCGACGCGGGAGTACGCGGGCCAGCGCCGAGAGGAAGGCACGATCGGCAGCTTCCAACGAGGGGCGCGTCTGTTGGCGCCCGAGCACGACGAGCTGATGCCGTAACACGAGCAATTCGACGTCTTTGGCGAACTCGCTGCTCCGGCTTCGGACGAGCAACCGCAGAACAGTCTGAGAACGCGAGGTAGGCGAAGGGGAGGAGCATCGGCCGATGCTTCCAGAGCCCACGACCGGCAGCAGCAAGACGGGAACCTAGGTTTTGGAACCCCTCAGGCGCAATAGGCACATCCTCAGCCAGACCTCCATAGGCCGAATACGCGAGACGACCCAAAAAACGACCAGCGCCCTGCGCGACTGTCAGCGAACTGTCACAGAACTGTCACGCCCGGATTCGGGACAATATGACGCAAAAAGCGTTATTTCGTCCAAGACCTGCGGAGTGGACAGAATGACGCAAAATGCGTTACACTGTCCACCATGCCCGGTCGGAACTTCAAGACGCTCTACGAGATCGCCGAAGACAACTACGGCTTCGTCACCGTGGAAGAGGCGCGGCGGGCGGGTATCCGTCCGCAGCGGCTGGCGGAGATGGCTCGACGCGGCGCGCTTCGCCGTGAGGGGCTCGCGCTTTACCGTCTCGATCCCTTCCCCGCCCACGAGCTCGACAGCTATCGGAAGGCGACGCTGTGGCCCTATCCGGTCGAAGGCGTCCTAAGCCACGAGACGGCACTCGAGCTCTACGAACTGAGCGACGTCAACCCGGCGAAGATCCACGTCACCGTGCCGAGCGGTTACCGCATCCGTCACCGTGAGGTGCCGGCGCTCTACGTTCTGCATCACGACGACGTCGACGACCAAGACGTAACCCGCCACGAGGGCTTGCCGATCGTGACGCCCGCAAAGGCGATCCGTCAGTGCCACGACGCTCACCTCCGTCGTGACCTGCTTCGCCAGGCGCTCGAAGACGCCAAGCGCCGGGGTCTCGTCACGCGCGCCGAGTACAACCGGCTCATGCACGAGCTCGACTTCGACCAGGCGGTCGTGCCCACGCGGTGAGCGCATACCGGCCGCCCAAAGGCCAGCCGAAGACCGAGAAGCACCTCGGCCAGCTCGTCTCTCAATACGCGGAAGCCTCAGGGCTGGGCGTCAGGCGGGTGCGACAGCGGGTGTCGGTGATGGCGTTCGTCGGTGCGCTTGAGCGCGTGCGCGAGGAGGACTCGCCTGCGCGCTTTCTGATCAAGGGCGGCATGGCGTTTGAGCTCCGCTTCCAAGGCAAGGCACGGGCGACCCGGGACCTCGACGCCGTCTTTCACGGCTCGCTCGACCAGCTGCTCGCCGACCTCGACGCGGCCTTCGCCGAGAGCTACTCGGGCTTCTCCTTCAGCTACTCGGAGCCGGACGCAATCGCTGAAACCGGTTCGCATCGCTTCGCCGTCAAGCTGCAGTACGCCGGCCGAGGCTGGGCGACGCTCCGCGTCGAGGTTTCACCGCCGGAGGGCCGCGCGCACGAGCCTGAGCTGGTACCTGCGCTGACAGTAAGCGAGTTCGGGCTTACCGGACCGGTCGAGGTCACGTGTCTCTCGCTGCGCTACCAGATTGCGCAGAAGATCCATGCCTGCACGGAGCGCTTCGAGGGGCGCGAGAACGAGCGCGTGCACGACCTGATCGATCTCTTGCTTATGGAGGAGCTGATCGAGGACGACGCTCGGTTGAAGGAGGCCTGCGTCGAGGTCTTCGAGTTGCGCGCGACCCACGCGTGGCCGCCGATGCTGACGGTGGAGCCGAGTTGGGGTGAGGTCTACGTCGGTCTCGCCGCCGAGATCGACTTCCCGATCACGGAAGTGGGAGAAGCCGCAACAGGCGTTCAGGCTCTCATCGACCGCATCGACGCCGGATAGCTGGGCGCTGTGGTCAAGAGGATCAACGGCGCGCGTTAGGTCACGGGGCGGGCCATGAGGTTGTCGATGTCGATCACTACCTCGCCGCCGGACTCAGCCTCAAGGTGAGCAACCCAGGCCGGGACGCGCTCGGACCGAGCATTGGCGGTTCGCTGCGCCGCCGCCACCAGTTCGGCGGCCAAGCGCTGCGCTATGAGACCTGCGGCCGTCTCGGCTCTCATCTCTTCCCTCGTAAGCAGAATGGCGGCGATCGCTCGAAGCGCTGGGTCCTTTGCAGTTTCGATTGTCTGTTTGTAGAGCTGCCGCCCGAGCGTCAGGTCGCCCTCCCGGAACGCGATTAGACCGCGCGTTGCCGTAAGGACCTGCAGCTCCTCCTCGTTGAGGGTTGAAGGTTCGATCATCCCAAGCTGCTCGGCCGCGGCTTCGACTCGACCTGCGCTCGCGAGAGCGAAGGCGAGGTTGTTTCGAAGCAGGAACTCGTTCGGATTCGCGATTAGCCCCAGTTCGGCGAAGCGGGCGGCCTCGTCGTAGCGGCGAGCGAGTGCAGCTTCATGCGAACCGAAGATCGCGGGATTGCTCGCGAAGGATTCGCTACGGAACCATTCCCAGGCGTTGAGGATCGCTGCGTCAGAGTCCCCTTCCTCTGCCAGTACTTGCGCGCGCGCCTCGTAGGAATCCTGAACATCATTCAGTAATTGCCCACCGACCTCGACCCGGGATCCGCGCCGAGCTGCCCACGCAGCTTGGGCAACAGCGTTTTCCGTTGGTTCGTCGAGCGAGGAGCGAAATAGGCGTCTGGCATCACGGTCGCTTCCGGCGGTGAATGCCTCGGTCGCGAGCGCACTCTTTAGCTCGCTAAGAGCATGCGGTCGGAATTGCCCAGACTCCAGGAGGCGCTTGCCGTGCTTGATCAGTCGCGAGCGGCGTCCAGCTAGAGGAGCCATCGCGATTTCAGCCGCCAGGAGCCAGGGGTCAGACTGGGTCGTCGAGGCGGATGACAACAGATTGTGCCCTCGCTCGGGCTTCTCCAGGTGGAGGTTTAGTCGGGCGGCACTCCGCAACATGAAGCGGTTTCGAGGTGCAAGCGCAAGGGCGATGTCCATCGCCTCGGCCGCTTTGTGTCTCTGCCCAAGCGCGGCGTAGCGACGCGCAAGCTCGGCCCAGAGCAGCCCAGCGCGCGGGTCGCTGCGAATGCTGCGCTTCAGCTCGCGGATCTTCGCGCGCACCTCCTGTCGCTTAAGGGGGTCGAAGTCCTTCTCTTCGTCCAGTGAAACCTGACCAAGCAGCCGCTGGACAACGTGTTCGCCCAAAGCGGTGGGGTTGGAGGTGAGCAGGAACTCGGCGGCGTCTCGAGCTTCCTCTGGGGAACCGACGACAAGTGCAGCAGCAACAAGGTCGGCGGCAAACGAGGGTGAGCGATGCTGCTCCCAGTCGCTCCTGAGCTCCTCTAGACCGAGCGAACGTGCTTTCGGCTGGTCGGCTTCGAGCGTGCGATGCTTTGTCCCGGCGGAGCCGGTCTCGCCTTGCTTGGCTGCGGCCGCGAGACTGTGGAAGCGTGGGACGACCTTGCGGTCGACGTCCTTGCGCCGAGCCGTCATCCTGCGTCTCGGTACATCCCGATCTCGGCCCGGCGTGCGAGGAGATCGAATTCGCTGACGTACCGCTCGAGCGAGTACGGGTTCCCGCCGGTGATTGCGCGCGTTCGCGGATGGCCCCGGATTGCTGGGTCCGGATCGCAAAGCTGTCGCACCATCGGCACGACGGCGGCAGCGAGTTGCTCGGGGAGTGCTTCCTCGAATTCTTCGATCGCCCGATCGAACGCCACGCGTACGTACGGCAGAACTGCCGCATACGTGTCATCCCAGTCGTCGGGATGTTGCGAGTCGTCGAGGAACGAGAGGATCGCTGCGGTTGCCGTTGCTCCGGAGAACACGAACATCGTCAAACTGCCGAGCAGGTAAACGTCACAGGCGTGCCGACGAGCGATCCAATCCGCCGCAATCTGGCCGTAGAGCAACTCCGGCGGCGCGTAGTGTCGATCGCCAGCAAACTCCATCTCGTCGTGCGGGGCGGAGGAACCACGGCGTGACGCGCGGCCGAGGTCACCGATCTTGGAGAGATCGCGGCCGAAGGTGAGAACGTTGGAGGGCTTAACGTCCTGATGGGCCATGTCGGCACGGTGCATCTGCCAGAGTCCAGTCGCGGCGTGGTGAAGCATGCGGCACGTCCATGCGTAGTCGAAGGCCGCTCCGATCGAATCGAGCGCGGACCGGATGTCGCCGTCGGCTTCCTCGAAGATCAAGTAGCTGACGTTCGGTACGTTCTCGGCGCCCTCGACCGAAATCTCTCCTCGGTCGAGAGCCCGCACGACTCGGTCCATGCGTGAGGCGGCGCAGTCGTCGAGCAGATCGGCCTCGAAGTTGTATGCGCTCGTCATCCACTCCAAGACTCGGGCGGCATCGCCCGAGTCGAAGGCGATCGAATAATCGAGAGCTTTGAGGTATCCGCGGCCCCCGTCGCGCTGAACGATGTAGCCGACCGAGAAGTACCCGCCCGTGGCGTCAGGGCCGCGCTCGATCTTCTCGACGACTTGCCAACCGCCGGGCAGCTCACGGCCTTCGAGCATGTGGGCCGCGATGCGCGATGTATCGCGTGTCGCCATCCTTGAAGACGGTAGCCCAAGTATCTGCGGCCTAGAGCCTCTTCTAGTCGGCTGGCTAATGGGAAGCACACGCGGTCGGGCTGTCATCGTCTCTTGCTTGCCCGCACGGGCAGCGGCGCCCGCTCGCCGGCTGCAAAGCGGCTGGCCTCTCCGCGGCCGCAGAAATTGCAGTCGGGGTCGCGCGCAAAGCGTACGTTGCCGAAGGTGCGGCTTCGCGGCTCGAACAGCTGATGGGCGAGATCGACTCCAGGGTCGTGCAGCCCGGTCAAGTAGAAAAGGAAGTCGGTCGTGGCGTGTGCAGCGGCGATCGAGTTCAGCGATATGACGCTTGGTTCCTGAACATCAGGGTCATCGACGTAGCGCTGGGCCTTCTGGTCCAACTCTGTTAGCGCTTCCGCATTGAGGAGCCGCTGCGATATCGCTCCGGCACAGACGAGGCAACCGGAGTCCGGTGTCACGAAACGCACAGCGACGTGAATGGGCCCGACGTGCCCCTGCAGCGACACGGGGATCTTCGTTCCGATCTGAATGCCCGGGATCAGGAACTGGTACGCGAGGATGTTGAAGAGCAGCCGGCTCTTCATCGTGTCAGTCGCACAGAAGATGAAATCGCAGTCGAACAGCTCCCCGATTGCCTCGGCGTCGCGGACGTCACCACGGATCGCGCGGAAGCGCCCGCCGTGGTTCGCGCGGCTGGCGACCCGGCCGGCGACAGCGACCTTCGGCCGCGCGATCCGCCGCGCGAGCCGTTTCGCGGCATCGAACGGCAGTTCCGCGAGCCATGCGGACGCGTCCGCGCGTGTCGAGCCCGGAATGCGCGAAAGGTTGGATGTGTCGATCCGCTCTGGATCGATCGCGACGACCTCACCAAGGCCGAGGTGCGCGAGCTGCTCTAGCACGAGGGCTCCGCCGCCTCCGGCGCCGATCACGCCAACTTTTGTGTGCCGGAGCAACTCCTGTCCACGCGGTCCGAGCAGCATCGCCTGCCGGTTCCACGCCGTGCCGATCGCTTGTGGCGGTGGAGGAGGCGCAGGAAAGAGCCACTCCAACCGTTCGCCCACCACAACGCACTCATCGAGGTCCCCCATCTTGAGGCCGGGCATGAGCAGCCTGCCCGCAACTGCGTTCGAAGCGAAGACGAGCGCTCCGACGGGCTCGCCGGTCAGATCGAGAAGCGTCGGATAGAGCCGGGAATGGGAGCTCTTGTCGATCCTCGAAAAGGCAACCGCGTTCCCGTCCCCATGGTTGTGCACCGATAGCCATACGCAACCGTGGTCACGACACCAGTCCGAGGTCTTCGCAACGAAGAGTGCGCTGAACTGGAATCCCGAGGGGCCAAGCGTGAAGTCGACGCCGTCGCGGGCGACGAAGACGTCGCGGACGAGCAGACGGAGCCCGCGCGCCGTTTGCAAGGTGCGACAGGCGAGGACGACTCCGTGCTCGACGCCATCGTGGCGGAAAAGATGCGAGCGGACGAGCGCTGTATCCGAGCCGCTAATCCGGAGCTGGACGTGCATCACGGACACCGCTGGTCGAGGAACTCGACAACCTTGAGAAGCTTGAGCAATGCGGTGTCAGTGCCCTTGCGCCAACAGTTGGAGCTACGCGATATGACAAGGGAGGCTGTCCCATTCCACTGGCCCTGACCGAACCCACTTCCGCTTAGCTCGCCCCCGCCGGCGCAGCGGAGCTCGGCAGGAAAATGGTGGCCGTAGACCTGAACGTCGTCGTAGTCGTACGGAATCATGAACCCGACCCAGGTTTCGCCTCGATCCAAGCCCGCCGGGAGCGGCACGCGCGCCACCGTCACGCGCGCGCCGCCGTGCCCGTCGGGCTCGAAGGTCACGCTCGCTTCACCGAAGCGCTCCATCAGCTCGGCGATCGCCTTCTGGACCATCGGGGTCAGGCCCTCAAGCGACGTCATCGGGTGCGACGCAGCGGAACTCCTCGCCCTTGTGTGCCTCGATCGTCTCGTCGTCGGCGATCTGCTCGTAGTCGTGCCCGTGCTTGAGGAACAGCACGAAGTCCAGCTCGATTGGCACACCCTGGTCGATCGCTGCCTGCTTCAAGCCTTCGCCGCTGATCTTGTGCGGCACCGAGACCTGATGGCCATTCACCGAGACCACGATGGTCCTTGTCTGGACTGCTGACTCCTGCTCGGCGTTCAATTTCTGCCTCCTCTTAGTTGTTGTATCGCCGTCGATACGGAGCTATCATCTCCGCAACAAGGTGTAGCAGGCCCGTCCGCTTGTGTCAAGTAAGATAGGAATGTGTCGCCTACGCAACAGGAAGGAGGCTCATGCAGGCCAAAGAGCCGAACTACGAGCTGGTGCGCGAACGCCTGACAAAGCAGAGAAAGCAGCGAGGTCTGAATCTCCGGGACGCAGCCGCGGAGATTGGCGTAAGCGCCCCCACACTCTCTCGAATCGAGCGGGGAGCGAGCCGCCCAGATGTTCCAACCCTCGATGCGCTGACCACCTGGCTCGGGCTCGACCGGGGCGCCGTCTACAACGCGCAGGCATCAAAGTCGCAGACGACGCCCGAAGAGGTGGAAGTGCTCCTACGAGCCGACCGTAACCTTGACGGCCACACCGCTGACGCATTGGCGGCGATCTTCAAGGCCGCCTACAAGGAGCTAGCGGGTGATCAGAGGAAGCGCACGCGATGAAGCTAGCCTGCGACTTCGACGAGGCCTATGTCGAGGTTGAGTCATCGCCGCAGTTCCTCCCGTACGTCGGAGGTGAGCCCGCTCGGTTGGAGTTGTGCGCCCTTGCGGCCAAGAGGTCTCTTGGTTTCGCGCTCACGGCCGGACTCGATCCGTGGATCGCTGCGGAGCGGATCGACGTAGACGTGCGCGGAGCGGAGTACATCGACTCGTTCCCAGGGGAAATCCGGCTTCAGGCAGTCGGCGACGGAGCGAGCCATTGGTCGGCTGGGACCGTGATCCGCGACGGCGGGGCGATCATCGTCATGAACCCGCTCCACACCCGCGAGCGTCAGAAGGTCACACTCGCCGAGGAGCTCGCGCACCTCGTTATGGGGCATCCACCTTGTGCGATCGACGCGGCGCGCGGCTTTCGGACCTTCTACGAAGATGTTGAGGACGAGGCGTATGGAGTTGGCGGAGCAATGGTTGTGCCCTACGCGCAGCTCTTCTGGCTCGCCAAGAAAGGCGTTCGAGCGGCCGATATCGCGCGGCAGTTCGGCACATCAGCGCGCTTCGTCGACTACAGGATCAACCGCGCAGGGCTGCGGAAGATGTATCGCAAGCAACTCAGAGGAGTCGCTTGATATCTCGGCAACGCCCTCTACAGCGAGGTCCGTGCCCGTTTGTGCCAGACCTCGGTCGTTACGGTTCCGATCTGAGGCTCTCGGCGATCGCTGCGAACTCGCTCAGTGCCGCCTCCAGGTCTTCGACGATCTCCTGAGCAATCACGTCTGGGACCGGCAGGTTCTCCATGTCCTCAAGGGAGTCGTCTCGGAGCCAGACGACGTCGAGACTGACCTTGTCGCGCTGGATTAGCTCGTCGTAGCTGAAGCGCTTGAACCGCTCTGACTCGACGCGGTCGCGGCGGTTTTCGGGCTTGTACGCGTCGATGAAGTCTTGGAGGTGCTCATAGCGAAGTGGGTTCTGCTTCGGCGTGAAATGCATGTTCGTGCGCAGGTCGTAGACCCACAGCTCGCGTGTCCACGGTGTCTCCGCCGCAGGCCTGCGGTCGAAGAAAAGGACGTTCGCCTTCACGCCCTGCGCATAGAAGACGCCTGTCGGCAGGCGAAGAAGCGTGTGGACGTCGCACTCCTGGAGGAGCTTGCGGCGGACGGTCTCGCCGGCCTCCCGCGAGTGAGTCGAGCAGCGCGGCCGCGTGCTCGCGCCCGTCGCGGGCGAGGTGGCCATAGTGGCGGTCGATCATCGTCAGGCTTGAACCCATGAAGCGGGAGAGGTGAAAGGTGGCGATGCCCGCTCGCAATGCGAAGGTCGCGCCCCAGGCCTGCGAGCCGCTCGGCGTCGAGTCGATCCACCCCGACGACTTCCTGCTCGACCTCCACGACCTCAACCCCGGAGCCGTCCGCGCCGCCCTCGAGCAGCAGGCCGCCGACCTCACCCGCCCTGGCCGCTCGAGTAACTGCTCGGCGCACGCACCACGGCAGGCGTTCCTCCGTTCGTCGAGGCCATCCGCGGCAGGCGGTAGCCTCCCATGCCTGATGAGCGACAAGTCCGCCCACACGAAGCGACCCTCTGACCAAGCCGAGCGGCGTCCGCTTACCGAGATCGGTTTGGGGACAGGTTTTGGGGACAGGTTCGAGGGTTCTCGGGGAGCCTCAGGGGTCTTCGAGGGAGGGATGCACCTGGGAGACGAAACGGCGTAACTGCAGGGAAAACGCCGTGACACGCGCTGTTCCTCAGTCCCCTCCCGCAGCGCGAATCCTCCATGGTAAGGAGGGGGTCGACGGTTCGAGTCCGTCAGAGGGCTTCGATAAAGTGCCTGCAAATCGGTACTTTGTTGTTGTCTGTTCGAAGAACACGCGGACACATTTCGGACACATCTGCGGTACGCGCGACGCACCGCGACGTCTTGCGACGCCTTCCGACACACCCTCCCGTGCGAGACACGATCGCGTCGATCGACGAAATCCCTGCAAAGAGAATCCGATCGTTGTCTGAGCGAGCGAGAGAACGACCCCCTCTCCACAGGGAGGGGTTCATCGGGATCAAACTCCATGACTCTCGAGCGTCGGCCTGTCACGCGGAGGCCGCGGGCTGGAGTCCGTCGCTCCGGATCAGTTACCCCCACGCGTTGCACCCACCTGTGCTGGCTGCGGCCGCGCCTTCTTTCCTTGCGGTCCGCGGCCTAGACTCCGCGCATGCCGGCTTGCCCTTCCTGCGGCAAGGAGCTCCCGGGCGAGTTTCCCTTCTGCCCGTTCTGTACCGCTCCCCTGAGCGAGAGACCCGCAGCCGTCGGTCACGAGGAGCGCAAGATCGTGACCGTCCTCTTCTGCGATCTGGTCGGCTTTACGGCTGCCTCGGAAGCGGCAGACCCGGAGGACGTCCGCTCGCGTATCCGTCCCTACCACGCGCGCCTGCGGCAGGAGATCGAGCGCTACGAGGGGACGGTGGAGAAGTTCATCGGCGACGCGGTCATGGCCGTCTTCGGTGCGCCGGTCACGCACGAGGACGACGCCGAGCGTGCCGTCCGCGCCGGGCTGCGTATCCTGGAGGCGATCGAGGAGCTGAACGAGCAAGACCCGGCGCTCTCGCTGCAGGTGCGAATCGGCATCAGCACGGGCGAGGCGGTGGTGGCCCTCGGTGCTCGCCCCGAGCAGGGCGAGGGGATCGTCACGGGCGACGTCGTCAACACGGCCTCTCGCCTACAGGGGGCAGCCCCCGTGAACGGAATCGCGTGTTCGGAGCCGACGTACCGCGCCACCGAGCGCGTCTTCGAGTACGAGGAGCTCGAGCCGGTGCAGGTGAAGGGCAAGGCGGAGCAGCTCGCCCTCTTTCGCCCGCTCGAGCCCCGCGCCCGCTTCGGCACCGACGTGACCCGCACGCACGCGACCCCGCTCGTCGGGCGCGAGCTCGAGAAGCCACTTCTGATCGGCACATTCGAGCGCTCGGCGCAGCAACGCTCCTGCCAGCTCGTGACGATCGTAGGCGAGCCGGGAGTGGGGAAGAGTCGCCTCTGCGCGGAGCTCTTCGGCTACCTCGAGGACCGCTCTGGGCTCGTTCGCTGGCGGCAGGGCCGCTGCCTTTCCTACGGGGAGGGGATCGCCTTCTGGGCGCTGGGGGAGATCGTCAAGGCGGAATGCGGCATCCTCGAGTCGGACTCTCCCGAAGAGGCGGAGGCGAAGCTCGAGCATGCCCTTCCTCCGGAAGATCCCGACCGGCCCTGGCTCAAGTCCCGTCTCCAGCCGCTCGTCGGTGCAGGCGGAGAGCCCGCCTCGCAGGAGGAGTCCTTCAAGGCCTGGCGGCGGTGCCTCGAGTCGTGGGCGGAGGCGCGGGAGACGATCCTCGTCTTCGAGGATCTGCACTGGGCAGATCAAGCCTTGCTCTCGTTTCTCGAGCATCTGGCCGACTGGGCGGAGGACGTGCCGCTGCTCCTTCTCTGCACAACCCGCCCGGAGTTGTACGAGCGGCATCCGACGTTTGGCGCGAATGCCAGAAACGCGCAGCGCATCAACCTGGCTCCACTGACCGAGGAGGAGACCGCTCGCCTGATCGCTTCGCTGCTCGAGCGGACGGTGCTGCCGGCGGAGACGCAGCGGGCGCTGCTCGAGCGCGCGGGCGGCAACCCCCTCTACGCGGAGGAGTTCGTGCGCCTGCACGCCGACCGTGGGCAGCTGCGCGAGGCGGTCGAAGAGGTGCCGGACTCGGTGCAGGCGCTGATCGCCGCGCGCCTTGACACCCTCTCGCAGGAGCGGAAGAGCCTGCTCCAGGACGCGGCTGTGCTGGGCAAGGTGTTCTGGGCCGGGGCGGTGGCGGCGATGGGCGGCCGCGAGTTGCGCGAGGTCGAGCACGCGTTGCACGAACTCTCCCGCAAGGAGCTCGTCCGCTCCGCTCGTACGAGCTCTATGGACGGCGAGGCCGAGTATGCGTTCTGGCACGTGCTGGTCAGGGACGTGTGCTACTCCCAGATCCCGCGGGCCGATCGTGCCAACCGACACCGGGCGGCCGCCGCGTGGATCGAGCGCAAAGCAGGAGAGCGGGCGGAGGACCTGGCCGAGGTGCTGGCGTACCATTACCTGACCGCGCTCGAGCTCGCCCGCGCCGCCGCGCAGACGGAGGAGAGCGAGGAGCTCGAGGCCGCGGCAATCCGCAGCCTCTCCCTCGCTGCGGAAAGGGCACTCGCGCTCGACGTCCAGAGCGCGGAGGCGAGCCTGGCCAAAGCGCTCGAGCTCGCTCCCACCGGCCACCCGGAGCGTGCAAGCCTGCTCGAGCGCTGGGCGCACGCGGCGCAACAGCAGGGTCGCCTGCGAGAAGCGAAAGCGGCGCTCGAAGAGGCGATCGCGCTCTACCGCGAGCGCGGGGACAGCGTCGCCGCCGGACGGTCTCTGACTGCTCTACTGATCCCGCTCGCGAACCTCGGTGACCCGCATCGTGAGGAGCCCCTCGCCGAGGCGATCGCGCTGCTGGAGGCGCAGCCACCCGGGCCCGAGCTCGTCGCCGCCTACGGCGATCTCGCGGCCCTGCACGTCATTTTCCTCAGTGACTACCACGGCGCGATCGCGCCCGCGGAGCGGGCGCTCGCGCTCGCCGCCGAGCTTCGGCTACCGGAGCCTGCGCGCGCGCTGGGGTTCCGCGGCACCGCCCGAGCCTCTCTGGGTGATCGCCAGGGGCTCGACGACCTGCGGCGGGCACTTGCTCTCTCGGTCGAGCGGGGCAGGAGTCGCGACGCTGGGATCTTCCATATCAACCTGTCCGAGGTCCTCAGGTACTACGACGGCCCCGAGGCGGCGATCACAGTCGCCCGCGAAGGGATCGAGTTCTCCGGACGACGGGGCATGGCGGCAGTGAAGCTCACGCTCGGCGCCCAACTCCTGGGCGACCTGGCGGACGCCGGCCGCCCGACCGAGGCGCTGGCCGAGTCGGGGCCGCTTGCGGCCCAGCTCGAGGCAGCCGGGTCGGTCGGTTGGATCAACGTGCTCTCCGCGCAGCTGCGCCTGCTCGCGGAGCGTGGCGAACCGGAGCGTGCGGCGGGCGATGCGGAACGGCTCGCCGCCCGGGCGCGAGACACCGCCGAAGCCCAGCAGATCTCGATCGGGTTTGCCGCGGCAGCGCGCATGCTGCTCGCCCGCGGCCGGCATGACGAGGCGCACGCGCTCCTCCTGGAGCTCGAGCGGACCTCCGGCGTCCGCGGCGACGCGAATGTCGCGAAGAACCTGCCCGAGCTCACGCGCTGCGCGCTCGCCGTCGGAGATGCAGCGCTCGCCCGCCGCCTCGTGGACGGCGTCGAGCCCCTCACGCCGATCCACGAGCATGCGCTCTGCGCGGCCCGCGCCCAGCTCACCGAGGCCGCCGGCGACCACGCCAGGTCCGCCGCGCTCTTCGCCGAGGCGGCGGAGCGCTGGCGCGAGTTCGGGAACGTGCCCGAGCGCGCCTACGCGTTCCTCGGACAGGGTCGCTGCCTGGCCGCACTCGGACAGGCGGAAGCAGACGAACCGCTGCGCGAGGCGCGCGAGCTCTTCACGTCGATCGGCTACAAACCCGCGCTCGCGGAGACCGAGGCCCTCCTCGGCGAAAGTGAGGCCGCCGCCGTGTAGGTCGCCGTCGCAGGTCAGGCGACCAAGCTCGTGTCCGCTACCCAAGCGCACAAACGTCGTCGTTGCCCAGATCAGCAACGAGCCGCGGACACAAAACGGACACATCAGAAACGACACGCGCGACGTCTCGCGACGCACCCCCGACGCCCAAAAACGGCTGAATACCAGGCGAAACCGTGTCGCGCATGCACGCGCGTGTACGCGCGTGACGCGATGGTAAGGAGGGGGTCGACGGTTCGAGTCCGTCAGAGGGCTTTCAGTTTCCTCCTGCTTAGACGCTGTTTCAGTTGTCTTGATTGGCGACGATGGGCAGCTGCGGCGTCCATCGGACGTCCAAGGCTTGGACGTCGCCGGCTCTGATGTCCGCGTAGCCGTCGAGGAGCCGGATTGCGTGCTCGCGTCCGTCGCACGCGAGATGGCCGTAATGGCGGTCGATCATGGTCAGGCTGGCTCCCATGTAGCGCGAGAGGTCGAAGGTTGAGATACCGGCACGGAGCGCGAACGTTGCGAACGTATGGCGAAGATCGTAGACGCGACGCAGCGGCACGATGCCCGCCGCGATTTGGGCGGGTTTCCAGTAGCGGTTGCGGAAGTTGTGGAGGTCGAAGTAACCGCCGCGGCGCGACGGGAAGAGAAGCTCACTCTCGCGGTCGGCTCGGAGCTGTCGAGCGCTGCGAGCGCGATCGCTTGCAACGGCACCGCGCGGGTGCTCCCCTCGGTCTTCGTGCTCTTGAGCCGGCCGTTTCTGAGTGCGCGACGGACGTAGACGACTCGTGCTTCGAGGTCGATGTCGCGCTGCTCGAGCGCCATCCACTCGCCGGGCCGCAATCCGGTCGCGGCCGCGAAAAGTACCGGCGGCCCGTAGCGCGGCCCGAGCCGCACAGCGAGCTCGTCGAGTTGAGCCCACGACTCGAACGGTCGCTTCTCGGTGCGCCGAGGCTGCGGGTTGTCGACTCCTTGCTTGGCCGGGTTGGAGTCGATCATTCCCCAGACGACTGCGCGTGCCAGCACCTGCCGCAGCGCCTGGGTTGCCTCGAAACGGTGCCCGGGTGAGATCGTCATCCGCCAGGCCGCGATCTCTTGCGAGCGAAGTTCGGGAAGGCGGCGGCCGCCGAAGGCACGGAGCGCCTTGGCGAGCAGCCAGCAGAGCTTGTCGATCGTCTCCGGTTCTGCGTCGTATTGGGCGAGGTACTCCTCGACGAGCTCCTTCAGCGTCAGCGTGCTGCCGACGCCTTTCTGTCGACGGAGATGTTCGAGCGCCCGTTCGAGTGATTCCGCCGCGTCACGCTCGGAGGAGAAGCCTCCCCGCTGCAACCGTCCCGAACCGGGACCGTCGGTCCGGTACCGGTACGCCCATACCGGGCGGCCGTCGACGGCGCGCTTCTTGAGCTCGAATACTTGACCCTGCTGCATCGTCGATCACTCCCTTCGCATGTCGCATCGGTGTGATCGTCTCCGCTGTCAACAGGTTGGAGCCGCGACCCTTCGAATCAGGCGACAGGACTCGCGCGCAGCCTACGGTCGTCTGCGTTGAGCGGATCGACCACTGGCCTCGACTCGGTGTCTCACGATCGGACGATCGCGTCGCTTGCGGGCAGGCCGCCGTCGGGGGGCACGGCTGCGATGTCCCACTCGACCTCGACGCCGTCGCGGATGCCGCGCATGAACGCGGCGAAGCCCCCGTCGCGCGCGTGGATGGTGAGCCAGCGCGCGGGGCGGTCGCTGTCGTTGCGGAGCGAGTGGGCTACCTCCGGCGGCGCGGCGACGAATCCGCCGGAGGAGACCGTGATCGTCTTCGCCTCGCGCCCGATCTCGAAGGTCAGTTCGCCTTCGAGGACGTAGAAGGCATCGGTGTGCTCGTGGTGAACGTGCGGGGCGGCTACCTGTTCGCCCGCTGCGTACTGCGCGTGGGTGATCGTGACTTCCTCGCTCGCGACGAGGATGCTGATCTCGCGCTTCTCGCACCGAAGGATCGGCTCCCCGCCGATGATTGGGACGATCACCTCAGGGTGCAGGGGTAAGGCCGTGGCGCCCCATCACCGCTGCGATCGCGGCGAAGTCGGGTGGGCGGCCTCCGGCCGCAGCGTCGAGGATGGCCGCAACCTCGCGGAAGTAGTCGGGGCCGAGGATGCCGGGTGTCACGACTGCCAGCGCCTTCGCATCGACATCGCCCGTGTTGTCGAACTGGTGGACGGCTCCGCGTGGAATGAGAAGCGCTTGTCCGGGTCCGACATCGATCGGCGTGCTTTCGATCGTCCAGGTCAGCACTCCCTCGACCCCGTAGATCGTCTCCTCGTAGCCGTCGTGGCTGTGGCCGGCGGCGACCTTTGTCCCGGTCGGAACGTCGAACTCGAAGACTGCGACCGACCCTCCCGACTCCTCGCCCTCGACCAGGAAGCGAATCGCCATCCCACCGACCTTGATCTCGTCGCGCATCGTTGTTGCCATCATGCTCCTCCTCCTCCTACGTGTTTGGTAAAGTGACTTGACGATACATGGCGAAGAGCAAAGAGTCAAGTGTCTTTACTACCTCGGAGCATGACGAGAAACCGTTTGGGCCGCCGCTCATCGGCGCCCTCCTGCGTATGCCATGGGATGCGGTGCAGCAGCACATGCTCGATCGCTTGCACGAGAGCGGCTTCACGGACTTCGACTCCGCCTACCTGACCGTGTTCCAGTACCCGGGACCACAGGGGGCCCGGCCGTCGGAACTGGCCGCACGGCTACGAATCAGCAAGCAGGCCCTGAACTACCTGCTCGGCGAGCTCGAACGGCTCGGCTATCTCGAGCGTCGAGCGGATCCCGACGACCTGCGCTCCAAACGCATCGCCCTCACTCCACGCGGCATCGCGTCGGTGGGCGTGATCCGAGAGGCCGTCGGCGAGGTCGAGACCGCCTGGGCTCAGCAGCTCGGAGCGGAACGCTTCGACGAGCTCCGCAACCTTCTGCTCGAGCTCAACAGGTTGACCTAGCTGCGTGCACCTTCAAGAGACATTTCCGCACACTCGGCCACTGAAGAGTTCATTCGCTGGCGACTGCGCGAGCGCTGAGGGCGTTTGGCGGCCGACGATCGCCGGGGCCTCGTGGACGAACTCGTCGTTCTCGAGGGCCTCCACCATGAACAGGGCGAAGTCGACGCGGCGCGTGAGGTTGCTCTCGAGGATGGGGTCGCCCACGTGCCGGCTCCACACAGGCAGGCCCTGGCTCTCGCCCTCCTCGAGGTCGCTCCCTCGCACGACCGTCCAGCGCGTGTCGCTGGCGAACACCCGCCGGCAGGCTTCCACCTGGTCGTCGAGGTCCGCGAAGCGAGCGAGGCGCGCCAGCGGGCCGGCGATCTTCACGAGCGCCTTGAGCTTCCACGAGTACACGTCCTGGCCGTCGAGCGAGATGTGCCACCCGCACGAGAACACGAGACGCGCCCCCGAAGGCGCGTGGTCGAGCACCGGCTGTGCCGTACCCGTCGAGTACCCGTGGACGCCTCGCGGGACGAGCACGACGAGCACCCCGTCGCACCCCGCCACCGCGCGCTCGATGACCTCGCGGTCGTCCGTCGCTCCCGGAATGACGGCGATGCGCCCCCTGAACGCGTCGAGCTTCTCCACGCTCTGCTCGCGGCACACGCCGACCACCTCGTAGCCACGATCAAGCGAGTGCTGCACCATGTACCGCCCGAGCTTCCCAGAGGCTCCGACGATGCAGACCTTCATCGTATGCGTCCCGTGTCGGACTCGAGGCGTGAGTCAGTGGGTGTGGCGCGCGCTCTGAAGGAGTTCCTCCAGTGCCTTGTGAGTCGCTCGTGCGAACACATTGCCGGCGGTATGTTCGCACCAGAGCCTCAAAGGTCGTCGTCCCCGACGCAAGGGTTGCGTCCACCCCGAGGCCGGGATTGGGCGCGGCAAGCCGTCACACGGAGCCCGCGCTCGATTGGAGTACGCCGGATCGAGAAGCAACCCAGCAGTGTGGATGCGTTGTCGCGCTAGGCACCAGGGCGCGGACACAAAACGGACACATCAGAAACGACACGCGCGACGTCCCGCGACGCATCTCCAGCGCCTGCAACAGCGCGATTTGCAGGAAAAAGTACGTCGCGAGTGATCGCGCGTGTACGCGCGTGACGCTCCAAAACTTCCATGGTAAGGAGGGGGTCGACGGTTCGAGTCCGTCAGAGGGCTTCGAGTTTTCTCCTGCTTAGCCGCTGCTTTCGTTGTCTCGGCTAGCGTCCGTCAGCCGCTCACGGTTTCCAGGCACTCGGGCCCGTTCTCGTAGGTGTCGGTGACGACGAACCACGACTCGTGCTCGAGTTCGTAGAGTCCGGCGGCGATCGTCTCGGCGAAGCGTTCGTCGACTGCGTGAATCGTGTCGAGCCAGTCGCGCATGTCGAGCGTGCCGAGCTCGCCGCCATTCGACGCAACGGGTGGCCGAGCCGACACAGGTTGGGTGTCGACGAGAACTCCATCGGGAGCGAGCGCGACGTGGATGTTGCGCAGGGCGTGCACGACGCCCTCGAGAGGGACACATCACAACGACCAGCCGCAGAGCGCGATGTCGAACCGCTCCCTGGCCACGTCGAGTGCATCGGCGTCGTGAACTGCGAAACGGACGCGGCGACGCTGCTCGCTCGTCAGCGCAGCCCTTGAGGCGGCGACGTTCTCGGCGCTCGGATCGAAGGCGTACACCGACGACGCGCGGGCGGCAGCGAGCGCGGTCAGGCGTCCCTTGCCGCAGCCGACCTCGAGCACGCGTTTCCCGTCGAGCGGAACGAGCGCGGCGATCGCTGCCGCCTCGACCCCCTCGTCGTCGCGCCGCTGCATTCGCTAGGGACCCGGTTTGTAGGCCT
>Ga0307278_10000068_pt1 | contig 47790 bp, 44 predicted proteins | sample ER_DNA_117_FD_194482 | JGI IMG/M metagenome (GOLD analysis project Ga0307278, IMG submission 194482) | Bulk soil microbial communities from the East River watershed near Crested Butte, Colorado, United States - ER_DNA_117 | ecosystem: Environmental > Terrestrial > Soil > Floodplain | place... | reverse complement strand
GGTTGACCGAGGAGCAGCTTGCATTCCTCGCGTCCTTGCCGCACCCGCTGTCCCGCGACGTGGACGGCCTGGGATCCGTTCTCTTCTGCCACGGGTCTCCCCGCAGCGACGAGGAGATCATCACGGCCATCACCCCGCCCAAGCGGCTCGATCCGATGCTGGACGGCGTCCGCGAGCAGGTGATCGTCTGCGGCCACACCCATGTCCAGTTCGACCGGATCGTCGGCGACCGGCGGCTCGTGAACGCGGGCAGCGTGGGGATGCCCTACGAGGGAGAGGCGGGCATCGCCTGCTGGGCGCTGCTCGGCCCCTATGTGGAACTGCGTCGAAGCCACTACGACATCGAATCCGCGGCGGAAGCCATTCGCGCGAGCGGCTATCCGGACGCCGAGGAGTTCGTGCAGGAGTACATCCTCGCGCCGGCATCGGCCGAGGAAGCGACCGCTCACTTCGAAGGTCTGGCCGACCCTTCCTTGTAGGCGCGCCAGATCAGGTCCGCGTTCACGAGCACGAAGGCGGCTGAGAGAAGCGGCAATGCGGGCAGACCCGCCACATCGAAGCCGACGGCGAGTGCGAGCGTCGTCCCAAAGGACAAGGCCATCGCCAGCCACGTCCACCCGACCCGCAGGCCGAAGCGAGCCGCGGCGCCGAGGAAGAGCGAGAAGAAGAGGATGTCGGGGAGGCCGAGCTGCGCCGAGGAGTGCTGACCCGGAAGCGGGAACGAAACGCTGAGCGCGTTGAAGACCTGCGGCTGGTTCTCGACGATCTCCTTCGTCGGCCCGCGGGCGACCGAGAAGGAGTCGACAGGGATTATCAGAAGGGCGACGAGCAGCACCCAGGAGAGCGCCTCGAAGAGGCCGAGGAACCACCAGCCCGCCGCGGCGACGGCCGCGAGCTTCACGAAGTTGGCCGCGATATCGAGTCCCGCCCACTCGAGGATCACCGCCAGGACGACGAGCGAGACCGCGGCGACTGCGAGCTCGCGCGGACCGGTCTCCCGAAGGGGCAGGGCCAGCCAGACCAGCAGGAAGGTCAGCGGCATGAGCGCGAGGCCAACGAACGCCACGTCGCCCCATTGCGGCAGCTCGGGAAGGTGCTCCGAGACTCCGTAGTAGACGCCGAGGACCGCTAAGACCGCTAGTACGGCGGCAGCTCGGACCACCACGGTCCGATCGCCTTGAAAGCGTCCCAGAATGCCCTCTTCGCCGGGGCCTCGTCCAGTGAAGCGTCGACGTCCGGGCAGACGAGCGCGTCGATCGTCGGCGTGAACCGCTGGATCGTGCCCGGTTCGTTCGTCACCTCGGCTGCCAGGGGGAAGCGGACTGCGTTCAGGCACGCAAGGGCATCTTGCCCCATCGAGACGATGAGCTTCGGCTGCACGATATGGAGCTCGCGGGAGAGCCACGTGTGGGCCTGCTCCTCGTCGGCGCCGGCGAACTTGAGGCAGTTCGTCCCGTAGATCGCGGTCGGGTCCACGTGCAGCCGCTGGAGCGATTTGAGGATCGCCTGGCCCGTGCGCCCGAAGAACGCGACGCCCTCGTGCTGCTCCGCGTCCTGGGGGCCGTATTTGAGGAGGAAGATGTCGGCGAGCGGGTGGCCCGAGCCGAGCACGGGCGCCTGCTCCTCGCCGGCCGCTTGCACGATCTCACGGCCGAGCTCGTTGATCTCGGCGATCGCCTTCTTCAGGTAGCGCTCTGAGATGTCGTCGACGGGCACGGTCAAGGGGTGCCTTACCTATTCGGGGTCCGCGGGCGCTCCTCCTACACCGCGGCCTTGCGCCGCTCCCGCGCCTGCGCGACCCACTTGAGCCCCTGGAGGTAGACGAGCGACTTCGGCCGGCGCAGGATCTCCGCGGAACGAAGGCTGATGAGGAATTCCTCCGGGGTCTCGAAAGCCCGCATGCGCACGAGGCCCGTGCCCACTCCCTGGAGGACGTGGGCGTCGGAGCCGGCTCCCATCGTCAGGTTGTACTTGCGGGCAAAACGGAGCGCCTCGTCGTTGAACCCTTCGAACAGGAGCCGGGCGTTGTAGACCTCGAACACGTCGATCTCGGCGAGATGCCGGTGGAGGGTCCCGGCGTCGGCGATCGTGTGTAGACGATCGAAGGGGTGGGGGAGGTAAACAACTCCGTTCTGGTCCCGGATGGCGGCGATCGTCTCGCCCATGGACATGCCGCGCGGGATCTCCCGCTCGAGGAAGAGCCCGATCACCTCCCCGGACTCCGTCATTACCTCCTCGCCGGGGATGACGACGAGCTGGCGACGGCGCGCGAGCTCGACGGCCTGAAGCGCTCCGCGGAAGACGTTGTGGTCCGTGATCGCGATGGCGCCGAGCCCCTGCGCCTCCGCGTAGTCGAGGAGAGCGTCCACTGGCACCGCGCAGTCGTGGGAGTGTTCCGTGTGCATGTGCAGGTCGCAGAGCACGAGCGGCCGGTCGGCGAGCGGGTCGGTTCGGGCAGGAGCCCGGCGGCGGCGACCCATGACGGATCCGTAGATCGCTTCGAGTTCGTCGCCGAGAGTCGAGACGCTCTCGCCCTTCGTCGCCTCTCTCGCCTGCTCGGAAAGCTTCATTCGCCAGTCCGGGTTCTCGGCCAGGCGAGCCATCGCCGCCGCGACGAGCTCGGGCTGCGAATCGGACCCAGGCGGGTCGAGCAGCGGCACCCCGGCCGCCTGGGCCTCCAGCGCGAGGCGGGCGAGCCCGCGCTGCGCGGGAATGAGCGCGGCCGCGTCCGCAATCGCCTTCGCGCGCGAGTCGAGATCGAGAGCGGTTCGAACGTGGACGCGTCCGCGGACGGCCAGCGGCACGTAGGGCCGCCCCGCCAGCGGACGCGTCCGCAGGAGCACGAGCTCCCAGCCGAAGAGCTCGCGAAGACCGCGCAGGGCCGCACGGGCGCGTGCGAGCTCGTCGGCGCGCCATTCCAGCAGGAAGCGGCGCGCGGGCTCGCCGGTTCGTCCTTTCGCGGGCTCGACGCCGTGCGGCAGCAGGCGGTACTTACCCGGAAAGCGGGCGCTTGCTGCGGAAAGGGTCTCCTCTCCGACCGCGGTCAGGGCATCGACACGCGCGAGCAGGCGCTCGCGCTGCTGGCGGCCCGGCGGATAGCCGAGACGCTCTGGCGAGTGAAACGTGGCCACCGTCAAGGCGCGGGCGTGCCTCAGGGCCAGATACGACAGGCTGGGAAGGCCGGGCTCGTGCGCGTGGACGACGTCGAACGAGTCAGCCGAGAGTGCCAGCTCGAGGTTGGCGCGGACCCCGAGCGGGACGCCCATGCGGCTCCGCCGCGAGACGGGGATCGCGGGGCCGAGTGCAACCGTTCCCTCGAGCGGGACGCCCTCGCGCCCGAGGCGTCTGAGCGCGCGCCGCCCCGCCGCGAGCTCGACGGCCCGATTCGAAGGCGCGAGGATGACCACGTCGTGGCCTCGGCCCCGCAGCTCTTCGGCGGCGGCGGCTACGTGTTCGTTGACCGGGTGGGGCTGAGACCACGCGAACGGCGTGACCATGCAGATCCGAAGGCCCATCGAGGCGAGTTTAGACCGGAGGTCAGAGAAGGGCGCGCGTCTCGGCAGCGTGCCAGTCGAGCCCGAGCGCCTCGAACCGCCCGAGAGCCTGCGTAACCAGTTGCTTTTCCTCGCGCACGAGGCCGAGTGCTCGGAGCGCGAACGGCTCGAGGTAGGTGTTCGGGCGGATGAGGGCGGGACTCTCCGCTTCGATGCGTCCGCGGTCGCGGAGGGCGACGAGGCCGTCGAGCCGGGCCGCGACGGCCGCGAGTAGGGCGAAGTGCATGGCCTCACCGGGCTGAGCGAGGAGTTGTTCCACCGTCTCCAGGTCGCCCCGGACCAAAGCGAGTCGGACACGCGGAGCGTCGATGGTGAGGCCGTAGCCTTCCATTCCCAGAGCATCGGCCGAGCTCTCCAGTCGGCGCGACTCCGCGTGGTCGCCTGCATGCATGCTCGCGAGGGAGCAGACGAGGAGCGAGCGGGGATTGAACGTGCAGGGAGTCGCGACGTTGTCGGCCACTGCCAGCTCCGTCTCACCCGTGAGCGCGTCGATCGCTTCCCAATTTCCCGCCAGCTCCTCGACCATGAGGCGCATGGCGACGCCGTGCACGACGTGGTGTGGGCTAAGTCGCCTCGCCAGCTCTTCTTGCAGTCGAGCGTGCTCGCGGGCCTCACCGAAACGTCCACATCCGAGAGCCGTGTACACGCCTGTGAAGTGCATGCCCGCGAGCATGTCGGGATTCGAGATCTCGTCGGCGAGCTCGAGTCGGCTTCGACCCAGAGCGAGCGCTTCGTCGAAGCGACCGGCCACGAACGCCGCCTCGGCGAGGACGCTCCGCGCATCGGCCCGGAGCTCGGGATCACCGATCCGCTCGGCCAGCCGCATCGCCTCGCGCGCTGGCTCGGTCCCGTGTTCCGGGTCCACGGCCGCAAGGGCGATGAGCGCTTTGACTCGACCTGGGCTCCCGTCTTTCGTGAGCCTGAGCGCACGGTCGACCCACGACTTCACGAGCGCTCTCTCGGGCCGCCGCTTCCACATCCCTGGGCGTCCGGCCGTCTCGAGGGCGAGATCGCTGTATAGGTCGGCCGTCGTCTCCGGTTGCGATGAAAGGTCGATCGCCTTCAGGATCGCCGTCCAGAAGGCTTCACCGTCGAACTTGAGCGCATTCGCGCGACCGATCGAGCGCCAGAGCTCGACCTGGTCGGATGTGTCCGGTTCGAGGGCGACCGCACAGTGCAGGAGTTCGAGGGCCTCGTCGATGTCGTAGCGCCCGACGGCGAGATCTGCGGCTCGTCGCACCCAGGTGATCGCAACCACCCTGAGCCGCTCGAGCTCCTCGTCGGCGCCCGCCCACGCGAGGTCGGCGTCGGCCGGCCGTACGGCCTCGGCGTAATGATGAGCGAGGAGCGGCGCGTGCTCGTCCCGTCCGCCGCCGAACCGCTCGAGCCAACCTGCGAAGTTGGCGTGAAGCCGGGCGCGCTTCGCCTTTGGCAAACCGGCGTACGCCACCTCCCGGGTCAGCTGATGCTTGAACGCGTACTCGGTCTCGCCGGCGATGGTCGAGCCCGCACGCCGGCGGACGAGGTCCCGGTCCTCGAGGACGCGGAAGTCCGGTCGCCGGTCCGGGACGAGCTCGTAGACGGGACCAGTCCAGAAGACACGGCCGATGACCGAAGCGGCCTGCAGCGCGGCCTTCTCGTCCGGAGGGAGAAGGTCGATTCGCGCGGCGAGGACAGCCTGGACTGAATCGGGGATTGCGAAGCCGCCAGGCAGCTCGGAGACCACCCAGCCTCCGTTCGCAGGTATGAGGACGCCCTGGTCGATGAGCGACTCCAGAACCTCCTCGACGAAGAATGGGTTGCCCTCCGCCTGCCGGACGATCATGGCGCTCACGTCGCCGGGGAGCTCTTCCGCGAGAAGCTCGCTCAACATGCGCGAGGCAGCCTCGGCGGGCAGCGGCTCGAGCTCGATCGTCGAGGCGTCCCGGCGGGCCCCACCCCACGCCGGGCGAAGGTCGAAGAGCTCGGGCCGCGTGGTCGCGATGAGGAGCATCGGCCCGTGCATGTCTCGGAGGAGGCGGTCCAGGAGATCGAGCAGTGGGTCCTCCGCCCAGTGGATGTCCTCGATGAGCACGACGGCTGGACGGTCGGCGACGAGCTCTTCGATGAACTCAACCCAGCCGGCGTGCAGCCGGTCGCGTGCCGCGAGCGGATGCAGATCGCGGGCGACGTCGAGGCCGATCGTCAGGCCGAGAATCTCGCGCTCGCCGAGGCGCAGGCTCAACGCCTCGGGAGGGTCGCTCTCGAGGATCCCGAATTGCTCCTTGAGGATCTCGCCGAGAGGCCAGTAGGTAATCCCCTGCCCGTAGGGGAGGCAGCGTCCGGTCCGCCGCAGCGGCTCCGGCGATTCGCTGCCGAGGGTTTCCCAGAACTCGCGGACGAGGCGGGTTTTGCCAACGCCGGCTTCGCCGCTGATCGTCACCAGGTGCGGGCTGCCCTGGTCGACGACCTGGCGGTACGCCCCTGCTAGAGCGGCGAGCTCGGCGTCGCGGCCGACGAACGTGCGGTGCAAGCCACTGACGCCGCGTGGCCGCATGAGCGAGAGCGCGCGGAGAACGCGTCGGCATGAGACTCCCCCTGGCTTTCCCTTCGCTTCGACGCTCGCGGGTTCGGCGAACTCGAACGCGCCGCGCACGGCCGCGACGGTCCGCTCGCCGGCGAGGATCTCCCCGGGGGCGGCAGCCTGCTCGAGGCGGGCGGCCACGTTGACGGCGTCGCCGGTGGCGAACGAGCTTCCTTCGCGAGCTCTCCCGACGACAACCTCGCCCGTGTTTACCCCGATGCGAAGCGCGAGCGTCTCGCCGAAGAGCTCCTCGAGGCGCCGCTGCATGGAGAGAGCGGCGTGCAGCGCGCGCTCCGCGTGATCTTCCTGAGCTGTCGGCGCTCCGAAGGCGGCCATGACGGCGTCGCCGACGAACTTCTCGACCGTGCCGCCCGCGCCTTCCACCTCGGCCGCCATGGCGTCGTAGAAACGATCGAGCAGCGCCCGCGTCCGCTCTGGATCCTGCGCGGCGCCGAACTCGGTCGAGCCGACGAGGTCGGCGAAGACGACTGTCGCGAGCTTGCGTTCCTCGCTCGCCGCGACGCCCTCGCTCTGAGCGGGGGAACTCCCCTCCTCGCGGAGCTCGAGCGGCCTGCCGCTCCCCAAGTTCACTTGCGCCCCTTCCTACGCGTGGAAAGTAACACGAGTAGGGAGGGAAATCGTTACGACGCCTTCGAAGAGACCCGGCCGCGTTCTGCCGCACGCGCGTTCTTCTTGATGAAGTCTTCGACGAGGTCCATCGCCTCGTCGTCGACGATCTGCTTGGGCGGCGACTTCATCAGGTAGGCGCTCGGGCCTTCGAGCGCGCCGGAAATGCCGTTGTTCAGCGCAAGCTTCGCGAGGCGGACGGCATCGATGACGATGCCGGCGGAGTTGGGCGAGTCCCACACCTCGAGCTTGAGCTCGAGGTTCAGCGGCACGTCGCCGAAGGCGGAGCCCTCCATGCGGATGTACGCCCACTTGCGGTCGGTCAGCCAGGGCACGTGGTCCGAGGGGCCAACGTGGACGTTGTCCTTGCCGATGTCGTAATCGAGCATCGACGTGACCGCGTTCGTCTTCGAGATCTTCTTGGACTCGAGCCGGTCGCGCTCGAGCATGTTGAGGAAGTCGGAGTTGCCGCCGACGTTCAGCTGCATCGTCTTGTCGAGCTTGACGCCGCGCTCCCGGAAGAGGCTCGTGAGCACCCGGTGGGTGATCGTCGCGCCGACCTGTGACTTGATGTCGTCGCCGATGATCGGGACGCCCGCCTGCTCGAAGCGGCGCTGCCAGTAAGCCTCACGCGAGATGAACACCGGCATGCAGTTCACCATCGCGCAGCCCGCCGCGAGGATCTGCTCCGTGTACCACTTCGTCGCCTCTTCCGAGCCGACGGGGAGGTAGTTGACGACGACGTCCGTGTTCGTCTCCTTGAGGATGCCGACCACGTCGTCCGTCTCGCCGGGCGCCTTCTCGGTGATCTCGGAGAGATACTTGCCGATGCCGTCGTGAGTCATCCCGCGGGAGACCTTGATCCCGGTCCTGGGGACGTCCGCGAATTTGTAGGTGTCGTTCGGGTGAGCCCAAATCGCATCGGCGAGGTCCTTGCCGACCTTGTCCTTCGTTACGTCGAACGCTGCGGTGAACTCGACGTCGCGGACGTGGTAGCCGCCCAGGTCGACGTGCATCAGCCCCGGGACGAACTGGTCGGGATCGGCATCCTTGTAGTACTCGACGCCCTGGAGCAGTGAGTTGGCGCAGTTGCCGACGCCGATGATCGCAACGCGCACGCGTTCGTCGGAGCGCGTTCGCCCGTTGCCGGATCCGTTCTTCGAAGCCATCGTGTCCTTTCTTAGGTCGTCGAGGCGTTCGCTGAGTGTCTCGACGATGAGTTGGGTGACCGAGCGCTTTCTCTCGGATGCACGCCGCGCGAGCTTGGTCTTCAGCTCCGAGGGCATGCGCAGCAAGACGTCCCCTTTCTCGCTCGGACGGCCGGCGCGGCGGCCAGAGCCCTGGAAGGGAACGGCGAAACGGGAGGCGAGAATCTCGACTGCGACGTCGTTCAGGTTGCCGCCACGCGCATCGACCTCGCGGGCGAGGCGACGCTTGAGCTCCGCAGGCATGCGGACGAGGACGTCGCTGCGCTTCTGTGCCATCGACTAAGTGATAGCACAAATGTGCTATCAGATGCCGCGGAGCTGCTTGCGCACGAACAGAATTCGCTGTAGCACTGTGAGCCAGGCGGTTGCCGTGAGGAGCGCGATCGTGCTCGGCAGGATCAGGTCGTGCAAGGGAGCCAGGCAGAGGCCGGTTGTGATCACGACGACGCGTTCGGCGCGGCTCCCCAGGCCGACGTCCCCCCTCAAGCCCAGCGCTTCAGCGCGGGCGCGGGCGTAACTGACGAGGAAGGAGCCCGCGATCGCCGCGAAGGCCAGGGCGACGGCCCACATCTGCCCGTGGCGCACGAACACGAGGCCGATCGCGCCGAGCATGAAGCCCTCGCCGACGCGATCGACTGTCGAGTCGAGGAACGCGCCGAACGGGCTGTCGGCTCCGCGTGTGCGGGCGAGCGCCCCGTCGAGGATGTCGAGGATCGAGCCGACCACGAAGAGCACTGCGCCGATCCAGTAGAGGGCCCAGCCCAGGTACTCGAAATAGACGGCCACGGCGCCCGCGATGCAGAGGAGGACTCCGGAGATCGTGAGCGCGTCCGGAGTCAGGGTCGACTGCTCGAGCTGCGTCATGGACTGCGTGGCGAGTCGCCGCGCTTCGTCCGTGTAGACCTGCTTCACGCGCGCGAGCGCCGGATTCCGGGCCATGACCGCTCAGCCGCCGATGTAGGACATCTCGATCTTCGGCAGATCGGCCGTCTCCGCCGAGCGTAGCTCCGAGTAGCGATCGCCCCGAGCGCGCCAGACGCGCCCGATCTCCTCCGCGAGATCGCTCTCGGACGCGCCTCCGCGAACGAGCGCCCGCAAGTCGTGACCCTCGGTCGCGAAGAGGCAGGTGTACAGCCGTCCCTCGGCCGAGAGGCGGGCGCGCGTGCAGGCTCCGCAGAAGGGCTCCGTCACCGAGGCGATCACTCCGATCTCGCCGCTGCCGTCGCGATATCGGTAACGCCGCGCTACCTCTCCCGCGTAGTTGGGCTCGATCGGCTCGAGGGGTAGCTCCGCGCCGATCGTCGCGACGATCTCGGCCGCGGAGACGACATCGTCGAGGCGCCACCCATTCGTGTGGCCCACGTCCATGTACTCGATGAAGCGAAGGATGTGACCGCTGCCGCGGAAGTAGCGAGCCATGGGGAGGACGCTGTCCTCGTTCACTCCCCGCTTCACGACCATGTTCACCTTCACAGGCGAGAGGCCGGCGGCCGCCGCCGCCTCGATTCCAGCGAGCACCCGCTCGACCGGCATGTCGACGTCGTTCATGGCCCTGAACACTTGGTCGTCGAGCGAGTCGAGGCTGACGGTCACGCGCCGCAGCCCCGCGTCTGCAAGCACGCGCGCCTTCTGTGGGAGCAGAGACCCGTTCGTCGTCAGCGTTAGGTCCACCCCTGGAATCGCCCCCAGCATCTCAACGAGGCGCTCGAGCTCGCGGCGGAGCAAAGGCTCGCCGCCGGTGAGCCGGATCTTCTCGAGGCCGAGCGAGGCGAACACGCGCGAAAGGCGCTCGATCTCCTCGAACGTGAGCAGCTGGCGGCGCTCGAGGAAGCGGTAGCTGCGGCCGTAGACCTCCTTTGGCATGCAGTAGACACAGCGGAAGTTGCAGCGGTCCGTGACCGAGATGCGAAGGTCGCGGACCGGGCGGCCGAGTGTGTCCAGAACCGGCACGATCCGTAGGGTAGCCCGTCACCTCCCGTGACAGTTCGCTGACAGCTTCTGCTGTTGGATCGGGCGCGTGCGCCGCCGCGCTCTCTTAATCCTCGTAGTTCTCGTCGCCGGCGCGGCCCAGGCGGCTCCCGCGACGGCGGCCCCGGAGGTGGTCGTTCGGCACGCGCCGCTCGTCCGACTACATCCAGATGAGCAGGCGTTTCCTGGAGGGCCGATCCGCGACTTCGTCGCTAAGTCCAAGCTCTTTTGGTGGCACGAGTACAACTGCGGATCCTGCCGCGACCTCGTCGCCGGGGCCGGTCGTGTCGATGCCCGGCGTCTCGGGCGTCTGAGCGACTCACCGTACCGCTGGCACGCTTACAGCACCGATCGGTGGTTTTCGGCGACCCAGTACACGAGGCCGTTCGGCACCGAGTCCGACCGAGCCGGTCTCTCGACGTACGAGGGCTTCTCACTCGACCTGCCGAACACCGCACTGGCCCGCGGAGGCCAACCGGACCTGACGCAGGACGCGGTCTTCTGGGAGTACGTCCCTGGCCGGTTCGTGACCTATTGGTTCTTCTATCCGTACAACGACGGGGTCCTGGGCTTCAACCACGAGGGAGACTGGGAGCACGTAACCGTTCGGCTCGACTCCTCCGATCAGCCGCTCGCAGTCGCGTTCTTCCGGCACGGCTCCTCCTGCACGAGCATCCGAGCCTGGGGGGATGTCCTCAAGTCCGGCTCCCATCCCATCGTCTTCAGCGCCAAGGGAACGCATGGGAGTTACGAGAGCGCGGCGCGCTTTTCGACGAGTTGTGCCACCTGGCTCGCCACTTATGACTACACGGGCTACGGGAAGGCGTGGCGGACGTGGATGGCGCTCGCGTCCGCGTCGGGACAGCCGTGGTACGGCTTCGGCGGGGCGTGGGGGGAGGTCGGTTACTTGGCCGACACAACGGGTCCCCTGGGACCGTCGCGCTTCAAGCCTCCCGCGCCGGCCGGCTGGTAGCGCAAGCGCGCCGGCACGCTCTGCGTGAGCAGTAGCCTGCCCGCCCGTGCTTCCGCTCCTCCTCCTGATCGCGGTCACGGCGGTGTGGGGCGTGACGTTCGTCCAGGTGAAGGATGCGCTCGATCTCTACCCGCTCTTCGCCTTTCTCGCCGTCCGCTTTGCCATCGCCGGCGTCGTGCTGGCGGTGCCCGCGCGAGGCCGCGTCCGGTCGCTCGGCCGGGAAGGCGCCCTCGCCGGCGTCGTCCTCGGCGTCCTCCTCGCGGCGGCGTACGGCTTCCAGACCGCGGGGCTCGAGCGGACGACCGTTTCGAGCACCGGCTTCATCACCGGTCTCTACGTCGTCCTCACGCCACTGCTCGCGCTCGTCCTCTTCCGTCAGTCCACGGCGGCCGTCGTCTGGATCGGCGCCGGCCTGGCGGTGATCGGCTTTGCGCTCCTGTCGGGGATCGACGTCGGGGCGCCGACCGGGGACCTGCTCGTGCTCGCGAGTGCGTTCGCCACCGCCCTCCAGATCCTGATGGTCGAGCGCTACGCCTCCCGGCATGACGCCGTGGCACTGACGCTCGTGGAGATGGCGACCGCGTTCCTCGGTTTTCTGCTCATCGCGCTGGTGCTCGGCCAGCTCGCGGTGCCGCGCGGCTGGACGGTATGGGGAGCCCTCATCGTCACGGGGGTCTTCGCCAGCGCGCTCGGCTACCTGATCCAGGTCTGGGCGCAGCGGCGCATCAGCGCCACCCGGATCGCGCTCGTCTTCTCGCTCGAGACGGTGTGGGCAGGCTTCTTCGGCTACCTCCTCGCCGACGACCGGCTCGGGCTTCTCGGCTGGGGCGGCTGCGCCCTCATCCTGGCCGGAATCGTCGTGGCTGAGCCGGCTGCGGCCGACGTGCTGCGCCGCTTCGTCGGCCCCAAAAGCCCGTCCCTGAAGGCAAAAACATGCTATAAAGGCACTTAGATTTTCTTAGCCAGCTAAACAAGCACGGAGGGTTTCACAGATGGCAAAAACAATCGGAATCGACCTGGGGACGACCAATTCATGCGTCGCCGTCCTCGAGGGCGGAGAACCAACGGTCATCCCGAACGCGGAGGGCGGGCGCACCACGCCTTCCGTCGTCGCGTTCACGAAGGACGGCCAGCGGCTCGTCGGCGCGCCGGCGAAGCGCCAGTCGGTCACGAACCCCCAGAACACGATCTTCTCCATCAAGCGCTTCATGGGACGCAAGTACTCGGAGGTCAGCGAGGAGATGAAGATCGTCCCGTACGAGGTCGTAGCCGGTCCGAACGGTGACGCACGAGTCAAGGTGGGGGACAAGGAGTACGCGCCGCCGGAAATCTCGGCGATGATCCTGCAGAAGCTGAAGACGGACTCCGAGGCCTACCTCGGCGAGACGGTCAACGACGCCGTCATCACCGTCCCGGCGTACTTCAACAACGCACAGCGCGAGGCGACCAAGGACGCCGGCAAGATCGCCGGCCTCAATGTCGTCCGCATCATCAACGAGCCGACTGCGGCCGCGCTCGCCTACGGCCTCGACAAGGAATCCGACCAGACGATCCTCGTCTGGGACCTCGGCGGGGGCACCTTCGACGTCTCGATCCTCGAGCTCGGCGAAGGCGTCTTCGAGGTGAAGGCGACGAACGGCGACAACCACCTCGGCGGCGACAACTTCGACAAGGCGATCGTCGACTGGATGGTGGCCGAGTTCAAGCGCGAGCAGGGCATCGACCTCGCGCAGGACAGGATGGCCCTTCAGCGCCTCTACGAGGCCGCGGAGAAGGCCAAGATCGAGCTGTCGTCGACGATGTCGACGCAAATCAACCTGCCCTTCGTCACGGCGACGCCGGAGGGCCCGAAGCACCTCGACCTCCAGCTCACCCGCGCGAAGCTGAACGAGCTGACCCACGACCTGATCGAGCGCACCGTGCAGCCGACCAAGCAGTGCCTCGAGGACGCAGGCCTCACCAAGGACAAGATCGACCACGTCATCCTCGTCGGGGGAATGACCCGCATGCCGGCCGTCCACGACAAGGTCAAGGAGCTCATCGGCAAGGAGCCGCACAAGGGCGTCAACCCGGACGAGGTCGTCGCCATCGGCGCGGCCATCCAGGCCGGCGTGCTCAAGGGCGAGGTCAAGGATGTCCTCCTGCTCGACGTCACGCCGCTTTCCCTTGGCATCGAGACGAAAGGCGGCGTCTTCACGCCTCTGATCGAGCGCAACACGACCATCCCGACGAAGAAGTCCGAGACGTTCACCACCGCGGAGGACAACCAGCCGTCGGTGGAGATCCACGTCCTCCAGGGCGAGTCGGAGATGGCTGCTTTCAACAAGACGCTGGGGAAGTTCCAGCTCGTCGGGATTCCGCCGGCGCCGCGAGGCATGCCCCAGATTGAGGTCACATTCGACATCGACGCGAACGGCATCCTCAACGTCTCCGCGAAGGATCTCGGCACCGGGAATCAGCAGCAGATCCGGATCGAGGGCGGCTCCGGCCTCGACGAGAAGGAAGTCGAGCGCCTGGTGCGCGAAGCCGAGTCCCACGCGGACGAGGCGCGGCGCCTGCGTGAGCTCGCCGACGCTCGCAACCAGGCCGAGTCGCTCGTCTACTCGACCGAAAAGAGCCTCAACGAGCATCGCGACTCGCTCGACGAGGCCACCGTGTCCGAGATCGAGTCCAAGCTCGCCGAGGTCCGCACGGCGCTCGACGGCGAGGACGCCTCTGCCATCCGCACGAAGGCGGAGGACCTCATGCAGGCCTCGCACAAGCTCGCCGAGGCCGTCTATCAGCGCGTCCAGGCGGATCAGCACGCATCCGCGTCCAGTCAGACGGACGGCGGCGACGGAGCCGGCGAAAGCGACGACGAGGTCGTCGAGGAGGCCGACTACGAGGTCATCGACGAGGAAGCCAAGAAGCCGTAATGACCGAAAAGGCCGAAAGCAAGCCCACACGCACCGAGCTGGAAAAGCAGGTGACTGCTCTCGAGGAGCGCGCAGCGCTCCTCGAGAAGGAACGGGACGAGCATCTCGACGACCTGAGGCGGGTCGCCGCCGAGTTCGAGAACTACCGCAAGCGGGTTGCGCGCGACCAGGCGAGCCTGGCCGCGCGCGCCCACGAGCGGCTCGTCAAGGAGCTCCTCCCGGTGCTCGACGACCTGGAGCGGGCCCTAGAGGCATGTGATTCTGAACGCGGACGCGTTGAGGAAGGGGTCCGCCTCGTCCAGCGTGAGCTCCAGGAGGCGCTCGGCAAGGAGGGTCTCGTCGAAATCGAGACGAACGGCAACTTCGACCCGCACGTCCACGAAGCGCTCCTCTCGCAGCCGTCCGAGCAGGACGACGGCGCCATCCTCGAAGTGCTCCAGAAGGGCTACCGCCTCGGCGACCGCGTCCTGCGACCGGCGCGCGTGGTCGTCTCCCAGGGCGAATGAAAGATCTCTACGAGATCCTCGGGGTATCGAAGGGCGCGTCGCAGGACGAGATCAAGAAGGCCTACCGCAAACTCGCCCGGAAATACCACCCGGACAAGAACCCGGGAGACACGGAGGCGGAGGAGCGCTTCAAGGAGGTGCAGGGTGCCTATGACCTCCTGTCGGATCCGGCGAAGCGCAAGCAATACGACCAGCTGGGTTCGCGCGTCTTCAGCGGGGCGGGCGGGCCGCGCGGAGGCAACTACCAGTGGTCCGGGAACGTCGGAGACCTCGGCGATCTGGGGGACCTTTCCGACCTCTTCGGAGGGCTGTTCGACAACTTCGGCGCCGGGCGCCGAACGACGGCCACGCGCTCCCGCCAGCGCGGCGAGCGCGGGCGTGACGTCGAGGTCGCCGTCAATCTCTCCTTCGAGGACGCCCTCAAGGGCGTGACGATGAAGATCCCCGTCGAGCTGGAGACGACCTGCTCGGTGTGCAAGGGATCCGGGGCGGAGCCTGGCACCTCGCCCACGATCTGCCCCGAGTGCCGTGGGCGCGGAGTCATCTCGGAGAGCCAGGGCCTCTTCGCGCTCTCTACGCCATGCCCCCGCTGCGGCGGCAACGGCACCGTGATCGAGCAGCCCTGCCGCATCTGCAAGGGCACGGGTCGCGAGCGGCGGACGAAGCGCTACACGGTCAAGATCCCCGCGGGGGTCAAGGACGGGACGCAGATCCGTCTCAAGGGCAAGGGAGAGGCCGGCCATGCGGGCGGCCCCCATGGCGACCTGATCGTCACGACGCGCGTGACTCCTTCGCCCCTCTTCCGACGCAGGGGAGCCGATCTCGTCATCGACGTGCCCGTGACGTACGCGGAAGCGGCGCTAGGCGCGACGGTCGAGGTGCCGACGCCCGACGGCGGGCGCATCTCGCTCAAGGTTCCGCCGGGCTCGCAGGACGGGAAGCTCCTGAAGGTGAAGGGCCGCGGCGCTCCCAAGCTGAACGGCGGTGGGAAGGGCGACCTGCTCGCGCGGTTGCGGGTCGTCGTCCCAACGAAGCTGACCAAGGCCGAGCGCGAGGCGCTCGAGAACCTGCAGAAGGTCTCGCGCGAGGATCCGCGGGAGAAGGTGTTCTCGTGAAGAGGCGGCGGCTGCTCCTGTGGGCGGGGATCGCGATGGCCCTCGGCGTCGTGCTCTTCGTCGCCCAGGCCCTGATCGGCGTCAACTACTACGGCGAGCAGGATTCCTACCCGTGGTTCCTGCGCGCCCTGCAGTGGATCGCGCTCGGGCTCGTGCTGCTCAGCGTCCCGCTGTCCATGCGCGCGCTGACGCTGGCCAGATCCGAGAGGAGGGATGCGTGATGGACGAACGGCCTCGCTACATGATCTCCGTCGCCGCCGAGCTCGTCGGCATGCATCCGCAGACGCTTCGGATCTACGAAGCGAAGGGGCTCGTGCGCCCCAAGCGCACGCCCGGTAATACGCGCCTCTACTCGGAGGCCGACCTCGAGCGGCTCCGCCTCATCCAGCGCCTGACCGGCCAGCTCGGCTTGAACCTCGCGGGGGTCGAGACGGTTCTCCGACTCGAGGACGAGCTCGGCCGGCTCCGTACTCGCCTAGAGCGCGTCGAGGAACAGATGCGCCAGGAGATTCGGGATGTTCATCGCCAGTACAAGCGGGAAGTAGTCCTTTATCGCGGCGATAGTAACGAGACCTTTCCCGCGCCTCACAGGGCCTCATGGACTTCCAGAAGCTGACCATCAAATCCCAGGAAGCCGTCGGCGCTGCGATGGAGATGGCGCGGCGGCGCGGGAACCCCGAGGTCTATCCCGAGCACCTTTGCCTCGCCCTGCTCGACCAGGAGCTGCCGCGGACGCTGGTCGAGCGAGCCGGCATGTCGGTCGACTCCCTGCGCCAGGAATGCGAGGCGCGGCTCTCGGCCAGGCCGGCCGTGGAGGGAGCGAGCCAGCAGCCGCGCGCTTCGACGGCCCTTGCCGAGCTGCTCGATCGGGCCGAGGAGGAAATGCGGGAGCTCGGTGACGAGTACGTCTCCACCGAGCACATCCTGCTGGCGCTCGACCACGTCCCGCGCGACGCGCTGATGAAGGCGCTCGAGGAGGTGCGCGGCTCGCAGCGGGTCACCTCCCAGGATCCCGAAGGCAGCTACCAGGCGCTCGAGAAGTTCGGCCGCGACCTCACGGCGCTCGCTGAGGAGGGCAAGCTCGACCCGGTCATCGGCCGCGACGAGGAAGTCCGTCGCGTCATCCAGGTCCTCTCGCGGCGGACGAAGAACAACCCCGTCCTGATCGGCGACCCCGGAGTGGGCAAGACCGCGATCGTCGAAGGGCTCGCACAGCGGATCGTCGCGGGCGACGTTCCCGAGGGCCTGAAGGGGAAGCGGGTCTGGGCGCTCGACGTCGGCTCGCTGCTCGCCGGGTCGAAGTACCGCGGCGAGTTCGAGGAGCGCTTGAAGGCCGTCCTCAACGAGATCAAGGCCTCGGACGGCCAGATCATCCTCTTCATCGACGAGCTGCACACGATCGTCGGCGCGGGCGCGGCGGAGGGTGCCGTCGACGCGGCCAACATGCTCAAGCCGATGCTCGCGCGCGGCGAGCTGCGTTGCGTCGGCGCGACGACGCTGGATGAGTACCGCAAGCACATCGAGAAGGACGCGGCGCTCGAGCGGCGCTTCCAGCCCATCTTCGTCGGCGAGCCGTCGGTCGCGGACACGATCGCCATCCTGCGCGGGCTCAAGGAGCGCTACGAAGCGCACCACGGCGTCCGCATCCGAGACTCTGCTCTCGTCGCCGCGGCGATTCTCTCCGACCGGTACATCTCCGACCGCCAGCTACCGGACAAGGCCATCGACCTCGTCGACGAGGCGGCTTCGAGGCTCCGCATGGAGATCGATTCGTCGCCGCTCGAGCTCGACGAAGCGGAGCGGCGTGTGCGTCAGCTGGAGATCGAGCTGGCCGCGATGGGCAAGGAGTCGAAGGCGGTGCGCGAGCCCGTCGAGCGTGAGCTCGCCAACGCCAAGGCGCAGCGAGACGAGCTCGCCGCGCGCTGGGCGAAGGAGAAGGAGGTCCTCGACCGGGTCAAGGACATCACCCAGAGGATCGACGAGCTCAACATGGAAGCCGAGCGCGCTGAGCGGCAGGGCGACCTTCAGCGCGTCGCAGAGATTCGCTACGGAGAGCTGCCGGCGCTCGAGCAGGAGCTCGCCGAGCGCGCAGGCACCGACTTCGAGCCGATGGTCAAAGAGGAGGTCGACGAGGACGACATCGCCGCTGTCGTCTCACGGTGGACGGGCGTCCCGGTCTCCCGGCTCCTCGAGGGCGAGACCGAGAAGCTCATCCACATGGAGGAGCGGCTGCACCAGCGCGTCGTCGGCCAGGAGGAGGCTGTCGAAGCGGTCGCAAACGCTCTTCGTCGCGCGCGCACCGGCCTGCAGGACCCGAACCGGCCGATCGGCTCCTTCATCTTCCTCGGGCCGACCGGCGTCGGGAAGACCGAGCTCGCCCGCGCCCTCGCAGAGTTCATGTTCGACGACGAGCGGGCCATGGTCCGGATCGACATGTCCGAGTACCAGGAGCGCCACACCGTCTCCCGGCTCGTCGGCGCCCCCCCAGGGTACGTCGGCTACGAGGAAGGCGGCCAGCTGACGGAGGCCGTGCGCCGCCGGCCGTATTCCGTCGTCCTCCTCGACGAGATCGAGAAGGCTCACACGGAGGTCTTCGACATCCTCCTCCAGATCCTCGACGACGGCCGCCTCACGGACGGCCACGGCCGCACGGTCGACTTTCGCAACACCGTGATCATCATGACCTCGAACCTGCGCTCGGAAGAGGACCTGCGCGCCACGTTCCGGCCGGAGTTCCTGAACAGGATCGACGAGATTGTCGTCTTCCACCCGCTCTCACGCGAGCATCTCTCGGAGATCGTCGGGCTCCAGCTCCACCGCCTGGAGGAGCGCCTCGCGGAGCGAGGTATCCGGATCGAGCTCACGGACGCGGCGAAGGAGTTCCTCGCAGAGGCCGGCTGGGATCCGACCTACGGGGCGCGTCCTCTGAAGCGGGCAATCCAGCGACTCGTCGAGAACCCCCTCGCCATGAGGCTCCTCGACGACGAGTTCGCCGACGGCGACACCGTCCTGGTGGACGTGAGGGACGGCGAGCTCGTGTTCGAGAAGGCCCGGGTCGCCGAGCCCGCGGCCGTCGGCTAGACCGGCGCGGCGCACAAACGACTCGATACCGATTTCAACCCGCTTGTGTTCCACGAGCACAAAGTCGGTGCGCTCGTTTTTCCGGGCCTTTGCTGACTCGTTCCTGTCCCTTTTGGGAGGGACGAGAGCTTGTGCCGGTGAAACACAAGCACATTCAACGAAGGCGCTTCCCGAAACAAAAGCTGTGCTGAGCGGCTTCGTTCCGAGCCTCCGCCAGCCGCCCGGTGGCTTCGCTTTCGGGCCTCTCGCGGCCGACCTCGACGGACGAGACCAGTACGTTGTGTCGCGGTGTCGTTGACCGTCGACCGGCCTCTAGGGCTGAGTGAGCTCCTCGCGGAGACGATCAGGCTCTACGGCCAGAGGTTCGCGGCCGCCGTCGGGATCGGGATTCCGATCGGCGGAGCGTTCCTCGCCACCCTCGTTACGCCGACCGCCGTCGACGTCGTCATCATCGCGCTCGCCTTCACGGGTTCGTATGCCGCCGCAGCGCGGGTGGCCGCGGGCGACCCCCTGGCGGAAGCGTGGGCGCAGACGGGTCTACGGCTCCCGACGCTGCTCGTCCTGGCTCTCGTCGTGGCCGTCCCGTTCGCGCTGGCCGTGACGCAGCTCTACCTGTTTCTACTCGCTGTCGCCTGGCTCGGTCTGATGGGGTTCTCGATCCCGGTGGCGATGCTCGAGCAGGATCCGCAGGCGAAAACATGGTTCGACCGCCTGGGCTACACCCTCTTTCGTTCCGTCTCGCTGGCGCGGGCTGAGTACCTCCACGCCATGGGGATCTCGGCCGCTCTCGTGATCGTCTACGTCGTGCTGGGGATCGTGCTCGCGGCGACGCTCGTCGGCTTCGCGGACAACGGTCGCGCGGTCGCCGTGGCCATTGCGCAGGTGATCCTTGCGCCACTCTTCTTCCTCGGTCTCAGCGTCCTCTATTTCGAGCAGAAGGTGAGAGCGTTATCCTCGCGGCCGGCGAAACCGCCGACCTAGGAGGCCACATGCCGAAGTACCTGATGCTGTCGCGCCTGAGCGAGCAGGGGCTCCAGACGCTGCGCGCGAACCCCGAGCGGATCAACGAGGTGAACAAGGACGTCGAGGAGCTCGGCGTCAAGGTGCTCTACCAGTGGTTCCTCCTCGGGCCGCACGACTTCGTCAACATCGTCGAGGCAACCGACTCCTCCGCAATCGCCAAGGTGTCGGTCATCCTGGGTGCGCGCGGGAGTGTCCACACCGAGTCGTACGAGATGCTCGACGTGGACGATGTGATCGAGCTCCTCGGGAGCTGAGTAGCTGAGTGCCCGAGCCGCCCCGGCTGCCGGACTGGCTCCGGGCCGAGGTGGCCGAGTGGCCGCAGGACGCTTTCGGCGCCCACCAGGCGCGCCTGCTCCTGCGGGACGGGACTGTGATCGCGCCGGTGGCGATCCTGCCGAGCGGCGACATCGTTGGTTGGGGCGAGGCGGGCGAGGCCGAGTTCGACGGGGACGACATCGTCGCCATCGAGCGGGTGGACGACTAGCGGGCCAGTCCCAACGTATAGATCCAGACGTAGTCGGTCTGCTGCGCGCCCATGTGGCAGCTCCAGCAGACGGAGTCGCGTGCCGTCTCGGCGAACCGCGCGCCGGCCGAGTCGCGGGTGTATTCGACGAACCGCCAGTCGTTGTGGGCCCGATCAAGACCGCGCTCCTTGCGCATGATCGCGATCAGGCCGATGAAATCCTTGTCGGGCCGGACGGCCTCCTTCACCAGAATGGTCCCGTCGGGGAAGCTCCCGCTCGCCCGGCGCTTCTTGGAGGCATACACGTTCTTCGTCCCGCTGTGTGCATCGCCCGACTGCCTCGGCGGGATCGGTTTCCGGTTCAGCTTTACCCAGCCGTCGTAGCCGGCAGTGAAAGCCGGGAGGCCCGAGAGTGGCTTGGGTCCCGTCGGCGTGGGCGGGGGCGCAGTCGTGGAAGGAGCCGGATTCGTCGGGGCGGTCTCGAGCACCGTCCTGGTCTCCGCCGGCGCCCCGCCTTGGGGTGGCGAGCTGCCACCGCACCCGGCCGCGAAGGCGACGAGCGCAACGGCTGGCGCCGAAGGCAACCTCACGGCAGCTTCGAGTACGCGACCGCGATCTCAGCCGCCAGTCCTGCGTTTTCGGCGATGAGCCGCTTGTTGAGCTCGATCGTGCGCCCGTCGCTCTTCTCGTGGAGGTACGAGAGGACGAACGGCGTGAGCGCCTGGCCGCGAATCCCGCGCTGCTTGGCCTCCGCGAGGCCTTCCTCGATCAAAGGCTCGACGTCGAGGCTCTCGTCGGGCGGGCGCGCAAGGACAATCCCCGAGTGGCGGCCCAGGCGCCAGTGGAACTGGGCCACTTGCGCGGCCTCCTCGGCGCTCTGGACCCGCTGCGAGACGGGTGGGCCGCCTCCCGCCCGGTAAAAGAGCGGGATCTCGTCCGTCCTCCAGCCGAGGACCGGAACGCCGAGCGTCTCGAGCACCTCGGCGGTCGCGGCGACATCGAGGATCGACTTGGCGCCCGAGGAGACGACCAGCGCCTCCGTTCGGGCCAGCTCGCCCAGGTCGGCCGAAACGTCGAGCGTTTCCGCGAATCCGCGGTGGACGCCACCGATCCCTCCTGTGCCCATGAACCCGATGCCCGCCGCACGGCAGACCGCGAGCGTCGCCCCGACCGTCGTGGCGCCGAGCTCCTTCTTGACCACGCACGCGGCGAGATCGCGGGGGCCCACCTTGCGCGCTTCCGGCGCGGAGGCAAAGCGCTCCAGGTCGCCTTCCTCCATGCCGACGCAGATGCGTCCGCCGATGACTCCGACTGTCGCAGGAACAGCCCAGGCGACGCGCACGCGCCGCTCGGCCTCCGCGGCGACCTCGGCCCCTACTCCCCCCGGAAAGCCGTGCGCGACGAGCGTCGTCTCCAGCGCGACCACGGGGCGGCGTGCCTCCAGGGCCGCTCGCACCTCCGGATGGATGCGGAGTAGCTCCATTACGGCATGGCTCCCATCTGCCCGACGCAGCGGGCGGCAGCGTGCACCGCGAGCCCCGGGCCGCCGAGGAGGAAGCCCGCGGCGAAGGCGTCGCCCGCTCCGGTGGAGTCGACAGCTTCGGCCGGCTCGGCCGGGTATGCGCGCTCCTCCCCGCCTGTGTAGACGGAGCAGCCTCGTGCGCCGCGCTTCACGACGAGCGTCTCCACGTCAAGCCGGCCCACGAGCGCCGCCTCGTTCTCGTTGGCGAAGACGACGTCGGGCCCTAGCTCCGCGATCACGCGGCGCAGCTGCTCGACGCCCGCCGTCCGGATCGCGGCGGTCGACGACAGGTCCACGCTCACGGCGGGGGCGAGCCTGGCAGCAGCGAGCGCGGCCTCGCGGATGGGAGAGAGCAGCAAGCTGTAGGCGGGAAGGTGCAAGCGCTCGCAGCTCTCGAACCACGTGCCGTCCAGCTCCTCCGGCCGAAGCTCGGGAGCCACGCCGCGATCGCTCAGCATCGTCCGCTTTCCGTCGGCAGTCGCGATCGAGACGACCGTGCCGGTCCCCGTCTCCACCTCGGGCCCGACGACCTCGACTCCCCGAGCCTGGAGCTCCTCCGACACCAGGCGTCCGGCGGTGTCTCGCGCCCGCTTTCCGACGAAGCGCGCCTGGCCCCCGAGTGCCACGAGCCAGGCCGTGACGTTCGCCGCCTGGCCGCCCGCTCCGACTCTCGTGCGCCCATACGTGTCCGTATCTTCCGCGATCGGACCCTCCAGGCGGACGACGACATCGAGCAGCAGATCCCCCAGCGAACAGATCATCTGTGGCATTTTTCGCCACATGAACAACGAGCGCGGCCGGCGTCTTCGCTCCTTTCTGATCGGCGGGCTCCTGGGGAGCCTCGCCGGGGTCGCCGCGGCGGGCCGCATGCGGGTGAAGCCGCGACCCGGACGCCGGCCCTCGCCGGCGGGCCTGGCCGCGTTCGAGCAGGCTCCGTGCTACCAGGAGCTCGTCGAGCGCGAGAGCCGGGAAGACGCGTCCCCCTAGGGGTCGTCGCTGGTGGGTGCGCCGGCAGCAGACATGCGCGAATTGTGACGTGCTAGCGCCGGCCCTGGATGCGGGCCAGCGCGGTGACGGCCGTCTGGTAGTTGAGACCGGCGTCGCCGATCCCGATCAGCCTCCCCTGATACTCGACGATGGCGGTGTCCCGGAAGAACGTTTCCGCGGTGAGCACCGGCTTCGGCGTGCGGATCACGAGAAACGGGCCGAACGCCCTGACCTCGAACTGCGGCCCCGGGCTGACGCTTGCAACGCTGAAGCGCTGCTTCGAGGCGTCGAGCTGGTCGGTGGCGTCGAAGATCCACACACCGCGCCCGAGGGGCTTTCGCGCCTCCGCGAGCGTGTCGAGCGCAAGCTTGGGATCGGCCCGCTGCACGATCACGTGGCCGAACGGCGCTCCTTTCTCGAACGCGTCGAGAGCGAGCGGCTCGTAGCCGAAGAGGACGTCGTCGGAGCGACTCGTCGCGGCGAGCCAGGCGGCGGCGCGGTCCCGCGCATCCTTGCGAACTGCGGGCTCGCCGCCGTACATCCACGGAGTCCTGTGCCAGCCCCACGCGACTTCTGCCGAGAGCAGGAGTGCCATCCCAAAGGCGAGGCTGGGGAGCGCCCAGGCGCGGGCGAGCGCCGCCAGCCGCAGGAGGCCGGCTGCGACGAGCATGGCGAAGAACGGCAGGGCGAAGATGAGGTGACGGCTCTCGAGCGAGACGCTGCCGCCTGAGCGGGTGACGAGGAAGGCGGCCGTCGGCACGAGGACGACGGCTCCGGTCAGCAACGCGGCTTGTGGCCGCTCCCGCGCGAGCGCGACGAGCCCGACGAGCGCCACCAGGAGGACGATCGCGACGGCGGGAGTCCAGCCCGTCGTGAAATCTCCGGCGACGCGCACGAGATAGGCGAGCACGTCGACGGGAGAGCCGAGCTTCGAGCCGCTCGAGCCGGTAACCCCGACGTCGAACCGGTTCGCAAGCACCCGGTAGACGAGCCAGAGCGGAAGGGCGAGCAGGGACGTCGCGACCACGGCGACGAGCGCCGGACGGAGCGGAGCCGGATCCCACCGCCTGCGTACGACCGCGAAGAGAGCGCCGGCGCCGAGGACGAAAGCACCGTAGGGCTGGGTCGCGATGGCGGCGAGGGTGACGAGGCCCCATGCCACCCATGGCCAGACGTCGCGCCGCCCGAGGGCGCGCAGCAGGAGCAGGAACGAGAGTGCGCTCGTGAACAGGAAGAGCGAATACATGCGTGCGTAGATGCCGTGGTAAACGGTCATCCAGCTCGCCGCTGCAATCGCCGTGGCGACGAGCGCCGTCCTCTTGTCCGTCAGACGCGCGACGAGCGCGGCGATGACGGGAATGCTCGCCAGGGCGAAGACGACGGAGATGAGCCGGAGTCCGAGAAGGCTCGACCAGACCGAGTCGACCGCGTGCGCGAGCAGGAAGTGGAGCGGGGCGCCGCCTCGCTCCTCGAACACCGTCGAGACGAAATTCGTGAACGGCTCGCGGCTGACGAAGAAGACCAGCGTCTCGTCCTCGTGCGGCGGCCAGTGGATCGCCTGGAGGAGCAGGAATGCCGCCAGCGCGCCGGTGATTGCGCCGACGCCGAGGCGGTACGCATCTACAAACCCCCACCGCCGGCTCCGGCCCGATTCGGCTGGCACTCCCTCGGCGCGAGTGCCGGGGAGAGCCGTGCTCCCTGCTAGCATTTCTCGCCGCACCGCGGCCCTTTCTCCGATGCCTACTTATGAGTACCGCTGCCCGAACGGCCACACGTTCGAGCTCTTCCAGCGGATGAGCGATCCGTCTCCGTCAGAGTGCCAGATCTGCGGTGCGGCACCCGTCGTGAAGGTGCTCTACCCCGCGGCGATCCACTTCAAAGGCTCGGGCTTCTACAGCACCGACTACGGCCGCGGGGGTCGGAAGAAGGATGGGGCCCGCGACGGCGAGAAGTCGGACTCGCAGGCCAAGGACAAGGCCGCGGACAAGTCGTCGGAGAAATCCTCAGAGAAGTCCTCGGAGGCCAAAAAGTCGGCCGAGACCTAGATAGGAGGGCTACTTGCCGACGAGGCAGCCGGGCCCGAACGGGCCGGAGCCCGGAAGCGGCGGCTGGGGCGCCGACTTGCCGGTGACCATGGCGATCACGGACACGTTCTCCTCGCTGCCGATCACGTAGGAGGCCCCGCCGAAGTTGGCGATCGTCCCGCCGAGCCGACAGCGCAGCCATCCGCTGCTCGGAGTCCGCCGCTTCACCCACCCGAGCTGGAGGATCTGTCCCGCAGAGAGATCCGTGGCGAGCGGCCTCACGAGGTCGTCCCCGATGAAAGGCGCCTTGAGGAAGGTGCTGAAGCTGGTGGTCTCGTCCGCCATCGCCTGGATGACCGCCTGCTGGCGCTCCCCTCGTGTGAAGTCGGACTCGCTCGGATCGAGCTTGTTCTCCCGGATGCGGGAGTAGATGAGCGCTGTGCGGCCGTTCATCTCCTGCGGCCCCTTGCGGAAGCGCCAGCCCGGCCAGCGGGCGCATTGGGCCTGCGTATGGCGGGGGCACTCGAACTTGTTCGACAGGATCGGGTGCGGGACGTTGATGGTCACGCCGCCGAGCGCATCGACGACCTCGCCGAACGTCGAGAAGTCCACGACCACGACGTGGTTCATCCGGAGTCCGGTCACGCGTTCGACCGTTTTGACGGCGAGCGTGGGGCCACCGAACGCATAGGCCGCATTGATCTTCTGCGTTCCGTGGCGCGGGATCTCCACCCGGAGGTCGCGCGGGATGGAGAGGAGCGCGATCTTGTGGTTGTCCGGGTCGGTGCGGATGAGGATGATCGTGTCGGAGCGCCCCTGCGTGCCCTGCCGGCTCTTGCTGCCCGCGTCGGCCCCCAGCACCAGGATGTTGCTGGCGTTCGAGAGCAGTAGACCTTTCTGGGGCGTGAGGGCGCGGGCCGCCAGCGGATCGAGCCGCTTGTTCGCGTCCTTGATTCCGCTCCGGAAGGCGAGGTACCCGAGGACGGCCCAGACGAGAAACAGGAGGATGACGCCGACGAGCGCCCAGAGCATCCGTCGCCGCCAGCGCCGCGGCTTGCGTGCGGGCTTCGGCCCCTTGTAGGTGTATCCGTCGCCGTCGCGGCGGCCGGCCTCCTTCTTCGGAGGCTCGTGGCGGATGGGCCCTTTCGCGCGACCCCCCCTGTAGACGCGGTATGGCTTGTCCTTGCCGGCCACCGGGACGGGTTATGGTAGCCGCCGGACGATGGCCACCCCCCGTGTGATCGCTGTCGACCTCGGCGGGACCAAGCTCCTGACCGGCGTCCTGGACGAGGAAGGCGTCATCGTGCAGCGGACCGTGCGACCGACGGCGCTCGGGAGCGAGGAAGAGCTTCTCGCCCAGGTCGACTCGGCGATCGAGGAGCTGCGCGCGGAGGAAGTCGGCGCGATCGGCGTCGGCATCCCCTCGACGATCGACCAGCAGCGAGGTTGCGCGGTCAGCTCCGTGAACATCCCTCTGGCGGGCCTCGACTTCCGGGACCACCTCAAGAAGCGCTTCGGACTCCCGGCGGCGATCGAGAACGATGCCAACGCGGCTGCGCTCGCCGAGCACCGTTTCGGCGCCGGCCGCGGGACGCGCCACATGGTGATGTTGACGCTCGGCACCGGGATCGGCGGCGGGCTCATCCTCGACGGAGAGCTCTACCGCGGCGCCCAAGGAGCGGCGGGCGAGCTGGGCCACATCACCCTCGACCTCGACGGGCCTCCGTGCCAGGGCACCTGCCCGGGCCTCGGGCACCTCGAGGCCCTCGCCTCGGGCACGGCCACCGACCACATGGCGGCGAAGGTGGCCGCGGAGCGTCCCGAGGGCGACCTCGGCCGCGCCCTGGCGGCGGGGGAGACCGTTGACGCTCGTCTGGCCGTGGATCTCGCCGCTGAGGGTCCCGGAGACGCACGCGACCTGCTGGAGCGGGTCGGCTTCGTCCTCGGGACCGGCATCGCCTCGCTCGTGAACGTGTTCAATCCCGAGCTCGTCGTCATCGGAGGCGGATTCGCCCGCGCGGGGAACCTGCTCCTCGATCCGGCCAGGAAAGTGGTGGCGGAGCGTGCGCTCTTGCCGGCGCGCGAGCTGGTTCGCATCGTTCCGGCGCTGCTCGGTCCGGAGGCAGGGCTGGTGGGGGCCGGGCTCGTCGGCTTCGAGGCGATGTCAGCGGCTTCGGTCTAGATGCCTCTCGTCGTTTGCCCGACCCCGATCGGGAATCTCGAGGACGTCACATTGCGCGTATTGCGGGAGCTGGCCGAGGCGAACGTCGTCTTGTGCGAGGACACGCGCAGGACTCGGACTCTCCTGGATCGGCACGGCGTGCGGGCCAAGCTCCTCAGCTATCACCGGCACAACGAGGCTCAGCGGGTGGAGGAGGTGCTACCGCGCCTCGAGGCGGGCGAGCGGATCGCGCTTGCGAGCGACGCGGGTCTGCCCGCTCTCAACGATCCCGGGGCACGGCTGATTGCAGCAGCACTCGCTCGGGGTCTGGAGGTAATCGTGCTCCCCGGGCCGTCGGCTGTCGAGACCGCCCTCGTGGCGAGCGGCCTCGTCGGCGACCGCTACGCCTTCGCGGGCTACCTCCCGCGGCAGGCCCGGGCGCTCTCCCGCTTCTGGAAGGAGACGACGGCGTGGGAGGGCCCCGTGGTCGCGTTCGAGTCGCCGCGGCGGCTGCCGACCAGCCTCGCCTCGCTCGCGGCCGAATCGCCGGAGCGCCAGGTGGCGGTATGCCGCGAGCTCACGAAGCGATTCGAGGAGGTCGTGCGCGGCCGGGCGCGCGAGGTGGCCGAGCATTTTCGGGAGGCGCCGAAGGGCGAAGTGACGCTCGTGATCGGGCCGGCCCCGGATGGCGGAGCGGGGCCGGACGAAGAAGCGAGCTTCGCTGTCGTCGCTGAGCTCGTCGCCGCGGGAATCCCGCGCCGTCGCGCGGTGGATCTCGTCGCGAAGCTGACCGGTGTTCGGCGGAACCGCCTGTATCGCAGCTCTCTGTAGCCTGTATTGACAACATCCGGTCGAGTTGCTACGGTACCTCTGTTTCCATAACTGACAACGAGGAGGAGCAGACGATGAAGCGTCTTGTCATCCTGCTTCCGGTCCTCCTCGCGTTCCAGGTCGGCGTGCAGCCCGCGCTCGCCTGGACCTGGCCCGTGGATGGGCCGGTGCTACGACCCTTCAAGCTCGGCGACGACCCCTACGCCGGCGGGCAGCATCGCGGCATCGACATCGGAGCGCCCTTGGGAACGTCGGTGCGCGCGCCTGCGGGTGGGAGGATCAGCTTTGCCGGGACGGTGCCGACGAGTGGCAAAAGCGTGACGATCCAGACGCCGGACGGGTACTCGGTCACGCTCGTCCAGTTGGGGACGATTGCCATAACACGAGGGGCGGCGGTCGCGGAAGGCGCGATCGTCGGGACGATTGGGCCGAGCGGGGAGCCGGGAGCCGCCGCACCGCACGTCCATCTCGGCATTCGCCTCACGTCGGACCCGAACGGCTATCTCGATCCGCTTCGCTTCCTGCCGCCGCGGCCGGCCTCGACGCCGGAGCCCGAGCCGGCTCCTGCCCCGGCTCCCGAGCCCGCGCCCGCCGCGGCCGGCGCTCCGGCCCCGCCGGCGGCTTCGCCGCAGCCCACACCTCCTCCGCAGCCCATTGCCGAGCAGCCGAGTGTCCCGGGCCACGTTCGCCCCGCCACCGCTCCTACGGGTGGGCATCTGGAAGCGAACAGGAGCGGCCGCCTCTCGGCTCGGCGCGCGATCGAGCACGCGGTGCGGCGAGGTGCGGTTGGGACTCGCCCAGAGGTGCAACTCTCTGTGCTCCCGGCGCGGACGGAGCGGCGCTCGTTCGAGCCCTTGGTGAACCGGGCGCGCCAGGAGGTCGCGGCGATCGACGCGCGGGGTCAGGGCGCTCGCTGGCCCTGGGCGCTGCTTCCCGCTCTCCTCGCTGCTGCCGCGGGTCTAGCCGTCCTGCGTCGCCAGCTCCGCGATGCAGGAGCGACAGACCGATCGCCCGCGGTATTCCTCGAGCGGGTCTTCGCTTCCGCAAAAGACGCAGATGCTCTGCGGCTTCGAGAGGAGGATCGTCTCGTCCTTGATGGAGATCTCGAGTGGATCCTTCTCACCGAGGCCGAAGCTCTTCCGGATCTCGATCGGGATCACGATGCGACCGAGCTCGTCGATGTGACGGACGATCCCGGTTGTCGTCACCCCTCGCGGCGAACGCGTCGCCGATCTCATCGCTTGTCTCGTGCCCATGGCCTCCGACCCTGGTGTCCGCCCGTGCGGGCTCACATGTGAGCTTTCCTCCGCCTTGGTCTTTCTAACCCTGCAAAGGAGCGGACGCCCGGCGTGGCGCGAGGCCGTCCCTATGATTGCGCGCAGTGCGCGTCTACTTCACCACGCCCATCTATTACGTCAACGCGACGCCCCACATAGGCCACGCGTACACGACCATCGCAGCGGACATCCTCGCCCGCCACCACCGGCAGCGCGGGCACGAGACGTTCTTCCTCACGGGCACCGACGAGCACGGGACGAACATCCCACGCGTCGCGGCCGAGGCCGGGCTCGACGTCAAGGAGTTCGTCGATCGCAACGCCGCCGCGTTCCGCGAGATGACGGAGCGGGTGAACGCGTCCAACGACTTCTTCATCCGCACGACGGACCCGCGCCACGAGGCGGCCGTCCAGGAGTTCGTCCAGAGAATCTACGACGCCGGTGCGATCTACGAAGACGTCTACGCGGGGCTCTACTGCCCTCGGTGCGAGGCCTTCTACACCGAGGCCGAGCTGATCGACGGGAAATGCCCCGTTCACGGGATCGTCCCTGAGTACGTCGAGGAGAAGAACTGGTTCTTCCGGCTGTCGGCCTACCAGGACCGGGTGCTGGAGTTGTACGACCGAAACCCGGAGTTCGTGCTGCCGCGCTTCCGCTACAACGAGGCCCGCAGCTTCATCGAGCAGGGGCTGGACGACATCAGCATCAGTCGAGCCTCCGAGCGATGGGGCGTGCCCATCCCCTGGGATCCGGGCCAAACCGTCTACGTCTGGGTCGACGCGCTGATCAACTACTGGAGCGCCCTGGCGTTCGCCCGCGAGGGCGAGGATCTGCGCCCTGTGTTCTGGCCGGAGGTGCGGCATCTCCTCGCAAAGGACATTCTCAAGTTCCACTGCGTCATCTGGCCGGCCCTTCTCCTCGCGGCCGGGCTCGAGGTCCCCCGGCAGCTCTTCGTGCACGGCTACCTGCTCTTCGGCGAGCAGAAGATGTCCAAGTCGCTCGGGAACGTCATCGACCCGCTCGACCTGATCGATGTCTACGGCGCGGATCCTGTGCGCTTCTACGTCGTGCGCGAGGTTCAGTTCGGCCAGGACGGCAACGTCTCCACCGATGGGGTGCACGACCGTTACGAGCGGGAGCTCGCCAACGACCTTGGCAATCTCGTCTCGCGGACGACGGCGATGATCGCCAGGTACCGGGACGGCCGCCTGCCGGCGGCGACCGCCGCGGGGGCCGGTCGGGATGAGCTCGCTGCCCTGGGCAACGACGTCGCGCAGCAGATCGACTCCTTCGACATCACCGGTGCCCTCGAGCGGATCTGGAAGCAGGTGCGCTCGTTGAACGCGCTTGTCGAGGAGCGAAAGCCGTGGGAGCTGGCGAAGGACGACTCGCGGGCTTCCGACCTCGACCGGACGCTCTACGAGCTCGCCGACGGGCTCCGCGCGGTCGCCGTGGCGCTCGCGTCCTACCTTCCGGAGACGGCGCCGCGCATCCTCGAATCCTTGAACCAGCCTCTGGACCTCGGCTGGGAAGGCGTCGCGCCGGGCAAGGCGGTCGCCACCGAGGGGATCGAGCCGGCCGCCCCGTTGTTTCCCCGGGTCGAAGCTCCCTCCGCCGCCGCCTGAGGTGATCGACACGCATGCGCATCTCGACGCCCTCGACGGAGAGGCGGCCGACGCGCTTGCGCGGGCGCGGGCTGGGGGCGTGACGAGGGTGATCGCGGTCGGCTCAGGCCTCGATTCGTGTCGCGCGACCCTCGAGATCGCCGAGCGGGAGGAGGGCGTCTTCGCGGCTCTCGGCCTCCATCCGCACCAGGCCGGGAACGTGGAGGAGGGGGACGTCGAGCAGCTCCAAGAGCTGCTCGCCCACCCGAAAGCGGTCGCCGTGGGCGAGGCCGGCCTCGATTATTACCGTGATTACGCGCCGCGCGACCGCCAGGTCGAGGCCTTTCGCGCTCAGGCCGCGCTCGCGGTGAGCCTCGGCAAGCCGCTCGTCGTCCATTCGCGCGCTGCGGACGAAGAGACGGTGGCAGTGCTAGCGGAGCTTCCCGAGGACGCTCGGGTCGTCCTCCATTGCTTCTCGTCGGTCGGGCTCCTCGGCCCGGCGCTCGAGCACGGCTGGTATGTGTCCTTCGCCGGAAATGTGACGTATCCGAACGCGGCCGACCTCCGCACGGCCGCGGCGCGAGTGCCGCCCGGCCGCCTCCTGGCCGAAACGGACAGCCCATTCCTCGCGCCGCAGGCGGTGCGCGGCCGGCGCAACGAGCCGGCCAACGTGGTCCATACACTCGCCGCGCTCGCCGAGGTCCGCGGTGTCGATGCCGCCGAGCTCGAGCGGACCGTCGACGAGAACGCGACCGCCGTCTTCGAGCTGCCGTGAAGGTTCCGGTCGCCCGCAAGCGGGAGCTCGGCCAGCACTTTCTCGTCGACGAGAACATCGTCGCCCTCGCGGGGAGGATGGCTGAGCTAGGACCTGACGACGTCGTGCTCGAGGTCGGCCCTGGCCTCGGTGTGCTCACCTCTCACCTCGTTGACCATGCCCGCTTCGTGCACGCGGTCGAGATCGACCGGGGTCTCGAGCCGCACCTCCGCCAGCGCCTCGGCACTCGCACGAACGTGAACCTCGTCTTCGCCGATGCGCTTCAGTACCCGCTGGCCGACCTCGACCCTCCGCCGAACAAGTTCGTCTCGAACCTCCCCTACAGCGTGGCGACACCGCTCGTCGCCGAGAGCCTCGACGGCCTTCCATCGGTCGAGCTCTGGTGCGTGATGATCCAGCGCGAGGTCGCCGACCGCTTCTTCGCCGCGCCCGGGACGAAGAGCTACGGAGCGGTCTCGGTGCTTGTGCAGCTCACTGCCGAGCGGACAGGCTTCCATCCGGTGTCCCGGAGCGTCTTCCGACCGCCTCCCAACGTGGACTCGGCGCTCGTCTCCTTCCGCAGGCTTGTCCAGTGGGGGCCGGAGTTCACCGGTGTGAAGAGAATCGTCCAGGCGGCCTTCGGTCACCGGCGGAAGACCCTCGTGAACACGCTCGAGCTCTCCGGTGTGGAGCGGGCTCGAGCTGCCCGCGCACTCGACACCATGCAATTGGCCGCCGACATCCGTGCGGAGCGCCTCGCTCCTCCCGAGTTCGTCAAGCTGGCCGAGCTGCTGAAGTGAACCGCGTTCCCGCAGCGGCGAAGATCAACCTCGCGCTCTTGATCGGCCCCGTCCGGCCGGACGGCTTGCACGAGGTCTTCACCGTGATGCAACGGATCGACCTTTGCGACTCAGTCACGCTCGACCGCGCGCCCAAACTTGTCGTCGAGGGGTACCGCAAGGACACACTCGTGCGCTCGGCGCTCGCGAAGCTCTCGGCTGCCGCGGGAAGCGACGGTGCCTGGCGGGTGCGCCTGGAGAAGAGGATCCCGCTCGCGGCCGGTCTCGGAGGCGGGAGCGCCGACGCCGGCGCGGCCCTCGACCTCGCCAACCGGACGCTCGCCAACCCACTCGCTCACGACGAGCTGGTGGGAGTGGCTGCGGAGGTCGGAGCCGACGTCCCCTTCTTCCTCACGCCCGGGCCCAAGCTCGCCGAAGGAGCCGGCGAACGCCTTCGCACGCTCGAGCTTCCCCAGGACTACTGGATCCTGCTCGCGCTCCCGCGCCTCGCGCGGAAGACTTCCACGGCCGACATCTACCGCCGCTTCGACGAGCAGGGAGGAGCGGAGGACTTCGATGAGAGGCGAAAGACGCTGCTCGACGCGCTCGAATCCGTCCGCCGGCCTCGGGACTTCGCAGCCTTCCCCCCGAACGACCTCGCGGCCGCGGCCGGTCGCTCCCGCCTGGTCGACGTGCTGCTCGAGCGCGGCGCCTTTCGGGCGGACGTAAGCGGAGCCGGCCCCGCGGTCTATGGCCTCTTCCATCACCGGGCCGATGCGGCGCGGGCGGCCCGTCGGCTGCGGACGCGCGCCCGCGTGTGGCTCGTCGCTCCGGTCTGGTAGCGTCGCGAGCCGGTGACCGTCGAGCCAGTTGTCGAACATCGCCAGAGCGCTGGCTCGCGCTGGCTGCGCGAGCGCCGCCTCCGGATCGCTCTCCTGATCGCCTTCATCGAGAGCCTGCTCGTCATCTTCAGCAGCCTCGGGTGGTTCTGGGTCGTGGGAGCGGCGGTCGTGGCCGTCGCCCTGTACCTGCTCGGCCGCCGAACCGGCTCGGAGGCCGTGCACGAGGTGACCTGGATCCTGGCCGCGTCGCAGCTCATCTCGCTGATCGTTCCGCTGCTCTGGGAAGTCGTGAAGTTCCTGGCGATCCTCGTGCTCGTGCTGCTCGCGCTCTTCTTCCTCGCAATCCTCCTGCTCGATCGACCCCGACGCGGGTGATTCCCCAGTCGCTGGCATACGATGGGCTCTGACGGTGGGGCGTAGCCAAGCGGTAAGGCAGCGGGTTTTGGTCCCGTGACCGGAGGTTCGAATCCTCCCGCCCCAGCCATGACCATCCCCTCGTGACCCGGCCCCTCGCAGCGATCGTGATGGCGGCGGGCCTGGGCACGCGGATGCGCTCCGACCGGCCGAAGCATCTCCATCCCCTACTCGGCCGGCGCGTCCTCGACTGGGCACTCCTTCCCGCGCAGCAGCTGGGCCCCGATCCCCTCGTGGTCGTCTGCTCGCCCGCCACACGGGACGAGCTCGCGCGCACGCTTCCCGACCAGGCAGAGCTCGTCGTCCAGGCGGAGCCGCGTGGGACGGGAGACGCTGTCGCCGTCGCCCGGCCGGCGCTGGAGGGTTTCTCGGGGGACGTCCTCGTCCTCGACGGGGCCGCGCCTCTGCTCACCTCCGAGGTGCTCGAGGAGCTCGTCGCCGAGCACCGTCGCTCCGATGCATCCGTCACCGTCCTCTCGATCGAGCCTGAGGAGCCCCTCCCGTACGGCCGCGTGTTGCGGGACGAGGAGGGAGGGCTCCGCGGCATCGTCGAGGAGGCTGATGCGAGCCCCGAGGAGCGCGCCGTGCAGGAGGTCAACACGTCCATCTATGTGTTCGCCTCGGACGACCTCTGGCCAGCCCTGGCGCGACTCGAGCGCGACAACGCCCAGGGCGAGCTCTACCTCACTGACGCGGTTGGCCTCCTCATCGAGGACGGAAAGCGCGGAGCCGTGTACCGTGCCGCGGACCCAATCGTGGGCCTCGGCATCAACAACCGGGCGGAGCTGGCGCAGGCGGCGGCGGTGCTGCGCGCCCGCCTCCTCGATGAGCACATGCTCGCCGGCGTAACGATCATCGATCCCGCGACCACCTGGATCGAGGAGGGTGTGGAGGTCGAGCCGGAGGCCGTCATCCACCCGTTCACAGTCCTGCGCGGGAGCACGATCGTCCGGGCCAGCGCCGAGGTGGGCCCGCACGCGGTCGTGGTCGACGCCGAGATCGGCCCCGAGGCCACCGTTGGACCTTTCGCCTATCTCCGTCCGGGAACCGTCCTCGGTCCTGGCGTCAAGGTCGGGGCTTTCGTCGAGGTGAAGAACTCCAGCATCGGGGGTAGAACGAAGGTGCCCCACCTTTCGTACATCGGCGACGCCGACATCGGCGAGGACTCCAACATCGCAGCGGGCGCCATCACCGCCAACTACCGGCCCGAGCTGGAGGCCGGCGGCAAACATCGGACGGTCATCGGACGCAACGTCCATACCGGCAGCGACAATGTTTTTGTTGCGCCTGTCGAGATTGGCGACGATGCTTGGATCGGAGCAGGATCCACGATCACCGAGGACGTACCTCCGGGAGCGCTTGCGATCGCGCGGGCCCGGCAGGTCAACAAGGAAGGACACGGTGGAAAGCCCAACGACTGAGCTGCCCCGGCTTCCGGGCCTCGAGGTGCCGGAGCTTCAGGTGACCCACCCGAGCGGCGAGCGCGGGCGCTGGATCGAGCGCGGCCCGTCGGGCAAGCTCATGCTCTTCTCGGGCCGCTCCAATCCCGAGCTCGCTCACCGCATCGCCGATCAGCTCAACATCGAGCTCGGCGAGGTCGAGCTCGAGACCTTCGAGAACGGGGAGACCTACTGCCGCTTCCGCGAGTCGATCCGCGGCGCCGACGTCTTCATCGTCCAGTCGTGCCACGGCCGCGCGACGAACGACCACCTGCTCGAGCTCGTAATCATGATCCAGGCGGCAAAACTCGCCTCGGCGAATCGCATCACGGCCGTGATGCCGTGGTTCCCCTACTCACGCCAGGACAAGAAGTCGTCTCCGCGCGAGCCGATCACTGCAAAGCTCGTCGCCGACATGCTGGGCGCAGCCGGCGTCGACCGCGTCCTGACGATGGATCTGCATGCCGGCCAGATCCAGGGCTTCTTCAACATCCCGGTCGACCACATGACGGCGCTGCCGCTCTTCGCGCAGTACTACCGCGACAAGGGCCTGTACGGCGACGGGATCGTGGTCGTCTCCCCGGATCCGGGGCGCGCCAAGATGGCGACGAAGTTCGCGGAGATGCTCGAGGCGGAGTTCGCGCTCATGCGCAAGACGCGGCCCGCCCACGACGTCGCCGCCGTCACCGAGGTCAGCGGGCGGGTGGCCGGGAAGACGGCGATCATGACCGACGACATCATCGTCACGGGCGGCACGCTCATATCTGGCGCGAAGGCCCTCCGTGAGGCGGGCGCGACGGAGGTCTATTCGTGCGCCACACACGCGCTCATCCCCGACGGCGCCTTTGAGAAGCTCGGCAAGAGCGAGCTCAGGGAGATCGCTGTGACGGACACGGTTCCGGTGAACCCGCTGAACCGGCCCGACAACCTGCCTCCGCCCTTGACCGTGTCTCTCCTCCTGGCGGACACGATCAAGAACGTCTTCTCCGACGAGTCGGTCTCGGCGATCTTTGCCGGAGAGAACCAGCTCTTCTAGGTACGCCGTAACCCGGAGGGTTTGCGCCCAGGGGCTGGACATGTCTTCGGGAGAAGAGCATCATCCCTCAGGTCTGCGGCGACTTAGGGAGGTAGGGGCAATGAAGAGGAGACTCTGTGTGCTCTGCGGCGCAGGGGTGGTCGGGCTCGCCATGCTCGCACCTTCGGCTGGAGCTGAGGTTCCCAAGAGCTGCTGGGGCGTGGTCACCTCCCAGCGGGCGTCGACCCTGCACGATGTGGGCGAGCACTCATCCAGCTTTGCCGGCGAACCGAGGCTCGGCCTGGGAAACGTCGCTCGTGCACTCTCGGACTTGACCGGTGGGAGTCACGTGAGCGATCTGGGCGCGTTTCTCGCCACTGCTGACGGGATCGACGCCACGCACTGTCCGTAGTCCGAGCCAGCTCTTCTAAAACGAAGAGGCCCTCGGAAGCGGGCCTCTTCGAGTTCGGCGCTACTGCGCGGGCCAGCTGGCGGCGGTGCATCAAGCGCGCCGAGCGCAAGGACGATCAGCTTCTTCATGAAGATCTCCCCGGATCGGATTCGACGGCGCCCGGGTTGAGGCAATCCGGGAGGCAGAAGTCAAGGACGCCTTCGCTACACTTCGCGGCCGGACATGGCCGGCGAACGCGTCAAGCTGAAGGTGCAGGCGCGGGAGTCGCGCGGAAGCGCGGCCTCGCGGCGCTTGCGTGCGAGGGGACTCATTCCCGGCGTCCTGTATGGGAACGGCGGCGAGGCCCACCCGTTCTGCATCGAGGAGCGTGCGCTGCGGAAGGCGATCACGGGCGACCACGGCCTGCACGCCATCCTGGACGTCGTACTCGACGGTTCGCAGAAGGAGCACCACGCCGTGCTCAAGGAGTACCAGCTCGATCCAACGCGGCCGCGGCTGCTCCACATCGACTTACAGGAAGTGCGGCTCGACCAGGCGATCCATACGCAGGTCGTCGTCGAGCTCGTCGGTGAGTCCGCTGGCGTCAAGGAGGGCGGCGTTCTCTCCCAGATCAACCGCGAAGTCAACGTCGAGGCGTTGCCGATGGAGGTGCCCGACCGGCTCGAGCTCGACGTCTCCCGGATGGTGATCGGGGATTCGATGCGCCTTTCCGATCTCCGCGTGCCCGAAGGGGTCAAGCTGCTCGACGATCCCGAGATGGTCCTCGCGACGGTGAGTCCTCCGACGAAGATCGAGGAGCCCGAGGTCGTCGAGGAGGAGCTCGAGGAAGGCGAGCTGCCCGAGGGCGAGGTTCCCGAGGGCGAGGAGCCCGAGGGGGCGGCGGAGCAGCCTGCCGAGTCGGAGGGCGACGCGGCCGGCGAAGAACAGAACTCCGAGGGCTAGCCCTCCGTGCGTCTTTTCCGTCGGGGCGAGTCCGCCTCGACGCTCGACCTTCTCGTCGCAGGTCTGGGCAATCCGGGCCGCGAGTACGCGGACACGCGCCACAACGTCGGCTTCATGGTCGCGGATGAGCTCGCGCGCAGGCATGGCGGCTCGTGGCGGGCGAAGTTCTCCGGCGATCTCGCCGAGGTGCGGCTGGACATCCTCAGGCTCGCTGTCTTGAAGCCGCAGACCTACATGAACGAGTCGGGCCGATCGGTGGGCGCGGCCGTACGGTTCTTCAAGGTGGAACCAGAGGCGCTGCTCGTGGTGCACGACGAGGTCGACCTGGAGCCGGGGCGTCTGCAGGCGCGCCTCGGCGGAGGCCTTGCCGGGCACAACGGCCTGCGCTCGGTGGCGCAGCACCTGGGAACGTCGGAATTCGCCCGCTTGCGAATCGGGGTGGGGCGGCCGGAGCGCGGCGATCCGCGTCCGGTGGCGGACTTCGTCCTCTCACCGTTTCCTCCCGAGGTGGACGTGGAGGGCCTTGTGGCCCGGGCTGCGGACGCCGTGGAGACGGTCGCGCGCGAAGGGGTGGAGGAAGCGCAGAACCGCTTCAACGAACGCGGGTAGAGACGCCGGCCCGCTCTCGGCGCATTTCGCGCGCCACTCGCGCGCTCGTCAGGGCTACGCTCGAAAGCGGGTGGTGGTTCGGGGTGGCCCCTGCTTCATGGCGACCTGAGCCCATCCGGAAGCTGCGACTCGTCGATCCGCACGCGCACGTACAGGCCCGCGCCGGTTCGGCCGTACTCGACCCGCATCGCCTCCGCCGGGACTCCCGCCAGCGCCTTCGCATTCGCGTCCTGCCAGTCGCGGAACCGCGTCTCGGCGTCCGGAGGATCGAACGACGCGACGAGCTTGGGGCGAAACCCGATGTCGAGCAGTTCTCCAGCCACAGGGCAACTCTAGACCGGCCGCTACCATGACCCGCGCGGAACCCCGGGTTCCGTCGTTCGTCATGGACCAGCCCGCACTTCACGTCCTCGCCAGCCGCTTCGCCGAGAGCGAGCGCCTGCGCGCGTTCGTTGCCGACCCGAAGGCGGCCCGCGTCTCGGAGCCGCTGCTTCCTCTCTTCGTCGCGGCCCTCTGGCTCGAGCGCGGCGGCCCCGTGGTGTGCGTGCTTCCGGAGGACGCCGAGGCTCGCGACGTGGCCGAGGCGGCCGGTTGGTTTCTGGGCGAGGAAAACGTCGGGCTGCTCGCCTCCCGAGGCGTCCGCTGGGGCAGTGGGCTGGAGCCGCCGCCGCACCTCGTCGGCGAACGTGCCCGCGCCCTGCAGGTGCTGGGGGCGGGCGGGCTCGTGTGCGCGTCGGCGATCGGGGCCGGAGAGGGGATTCCGCCCGCGGAAGCGCGTCCCGAGACGATTCGCCTCCGGGTGGGCGACGAGCCGGGCACCGAGGGTTTGGCGGAGCGCCTCGCCCTCGCGGGTTACGAGCGGGTCGAGCAGGCCCAGGAGCGGGGCCAGTTCGCCGTTCGCGGAGGGATCGTGGACATCTTCCCCGCGACGGGGCGTGAGCCCGTCCGCCTCGAGTTCTTTGGGGACGAGGTCGAATCGGTCCGCGCGTTCTCCGCCTTCACGCAGCGCACGCTCCACCCCGTTGACGAGGCTGTGGTCTACCCGGCGGCGGAGCGTCGGCTCGATCTCGTGGAGCCCTGGCTCGAAGAGGGGCCGAGGCCGGCGCCCGGCGATCTCGTCCGGCCGCTCGCACGTGTTGACCTCGTCTGGGACGCCGACGAAGTCGACCGAGTGGCCCGGGAGGAGCTCGGCGAGCCATCGTCTCTCAAGGGCGCCGTCAAGCTCTCCCAACTCCCAGCCGGGCAGCCCTATGCCTTCGAGGCTCAGAGGCCCGCCGTCGCCGCCCGCGGACTCTCCGAAGCCGAGCGCGACCTCACCGCGTTCGTCCGCGCCGGCAACCGAGTCGTGGTCACGTTCGCCCACCGCGGAGAGGCGCTGCGCACGAAGGCTCTCCTTCGCCGAATCGAGGCTGTGGTCCTCGAACCGGGCGATCAGCTTCCGGAAGAGCCTGGCCTCCTCTTCGCGGTCGCCCCGGCGCGCCGCGGCTTCGTCCTCCGTGATCTCGGCCTCGTGCTCCTTCCGGACACGCAGGTCTTTCGCAAGCGCCCTCCGCGTGCCGACGTTCGCGTCGGACGGGCGCTCCAGAGCTTCGCCGACCTCCGCACCGGCGACCACGTCGTCCACGAGGACCACGGCGTCGGCCGGTTGCTGGGCTTCGAAACGAAGACGGTCGCCGGGGTCACGCGCGACTACCTCTTCCTCGCCTTCCGCGGCGACGACCGCCTCTATGTGCCGCACGAGCAGATCGGGAAGGTCTCGCGCTACGTCGGAGCCGACGGCCACGCCCCCGCGCTCTCGAAGCTGGGGGGCAAGGCGTGGCAGACGATCAAGTCGCGGGCGCGCGCAGGAGCGCGCGAGCTCGCGGGCGAGCTGATCGCGCTCTACGCCCGCCGGCAGCGTGCGGAAGGCGTCGCATACCACGTGGACAACGACCTCATGGAGCAACTCGAGGCGAGCTTCCCCTACGAAGAGACGCCCGACCAGCGACGCGCGATCGAGGCGGTGAAGGAAGACCTGGAGGCGCCTCGGCCGATGGACCGGCTCGTCTGCGGCGACGTCGGCTTTGGCAAGACAGAGGTCGCGGTGCGCGCTGCCCTCGCGGTCGCCGTGGAGGGAAAGCAGACCCTTGTCCTTGCGCCTACGACGATTCTCGCCCAGCAGCACTGGAACACCTTCCGCGAGCGCTACCGCGATCTCCCCGTGCGGGTGGAAGTCGTCTCCCGCTTCAGAAAACCGTCTGAGGTGAAGGCGGTTCTCCGGGAGTTCACGGCAGGGAAGGTCGACGTCCTGATCGGGACGCATCGCGTGCTCTCGCGAGACGTCGTGCCGAAGACCCTCGGCCTCGTCGTGGTCGACGAGGAGCACCGCTTCGGGGTGGCGCAGAAGGAGCTCCTGCGACAGCTCCGCCTCGAGGTGGACGTGCTCGCGCTCACCGCGACCCCGATTCCGCGCACTCTGCACATGTCGTTGTCCGGCCTGCGGGACATCAGCGTGATCGAGACGCCGCCGGTCGGCCGCCGGCCGATCCGCACGCACGTCGGCGAGTACGACGAGGAGCTCGTGCAGCTCGCCCTCGTGCGCGAGCATGCGCGTGAAGGCCAGGCGTTCTACCTCCACAACCGGGTGGACACGATCGAGGAGGCGGCGGAGAAGTTGCGCCAGCTCCTGCCCGACCTGCGCGTCCTCGTCGTGCATGGACAGATGCGGGAGCGGGAGCTCGAAGAGCACATGCTCTCGTTCCTCGCCGGCGACGCGGACGTGCTCGTCTCGACGACGATCATCGAGTCGGGCCTCGACATCCCCCAGGCCAACACGCTGGTCGTCGAGAGGGCAGATGCGCTCGGCCTGGCCCAGCTGTACCAGATCCGCGGGCGGGTCGGACGTAGCGACGTCCCCGCGCACGCCTACCTCTTTTATCCGGACGGGCAGGAGCTGACGGCGGAGGCTCGGGCCAGGCTGGCGACTCTCGCCGATCACACGGAGCTCGGCGCCGGTTTCGCCATCGCCATGCGCGACCTGGAGATCCGCGGTGCCGGCGACCTGCTCGGGGCCGAGCAGTCCGGGCACGTCGCCGCCGTCGGCTTCGAGCTCTACGTCGAACTGCTCGGCGAAGCCGTTGCCGAGCTCGAAGGCACCAGGCGGGCAGTCGCCCGCCCCGTCCGTGTCGAAGCCCAGATCGACGCTTACATCCCCTCCGACTACGTGCCCGGCGAGGCTCAGAAAATCGACCTTCACCGACGGCTGGCCCTGGCCGAGTCCGAGGACGAGCTCCGGGAGCTGCATGCCGCGGCCGAGGATCGCTTCGGCCCGCCGCCCGAGCCCGTCGAGAACCTCTTCGCCATCCAGGAGGCGAAGCTCAAGCTCGCGCGCTTGGGGGCCGACTACCTCGTCTTCCGGGGCGGGCGCACCGTCGTCGGCCCGCTCGTCCTCGGATCCGTCGAGCTCCGCGAGCTCCGGCGCCTGGTCGAGACGGCCGTCTACTCCTCGGCGCAGAGCGAGGTGACGCTGCGCGGCGACCGGTTCGCCCGGGCGCTCGAGCTCGTCGATGCTATCCTCGACCTGCGGCTCGCCGCCTAGCCTCGCACTATGGCTTCCTCGCTACGCAAGCTTCTTCCCCTGCTTTTGCTCGCCCTTGCGGCGACGCTCGTCGCGGCGTGCGGCAGCTCCGACAGCTCCAAGACGGTTCCGCCCGGAGCCGTCGCGCTGGTCGGGGACAAGGCGATCGAGAAGGCCGACCTCGACCGGCTCCTCGCCCAGGCGAAGACGAACTACGAGGCGCAGAAGCAGGAGTTTCCGGACGTTGGGACTCCCCAGTACGAAACTCTCAAGAGCACGCTGCTCAAGGGGCTCGTGCGGCAGGCCCAGTGGGAGCAGGCCGGCGCCGCGATGGGAGTGCGCGTCTCCGAGAAGGAGATCGATACACAGCTGGCTGCCTTCAAGCAGCAGTACTTCGAGGGCGACGAGAAGAAGTTCAAGGCCGAGCTCGACAAGCAGGGACTGACCGTCGAGCAGCTGCACGAGCAGCTCCGCGCCCGCCTTCTCTCGCACAAGATCTACAGCGCCGTGATCAAGAAGGTCAAGGTCACCGACGCGGAGATCAAGGCGTACTACGACAACCACAAGGCCCAGTACTTGCAGCCCGAATCGCGCGAGGTGCGGCACATCCTCGTCAAGAAAAGGTCGCTCGCCGACGAGCTCTACGCGAAGCTCAAGAACGGCGCCGACTTCGCCCAGCTCGCCCGCAAGTACACCCAGGACGAGGCGTCGAAGGCCGACGGCGGCAACTTCACGGCCTACAAGGGGAAGACGGTTGCACCCTTCGACAAGTTCGTCTTCGCCGCGAAGAAAGGCGACCTCTCGAAGCCGATCAAGACCGAGTTCGGCTGGCACCTGATCGAGGTGCTCTCCGACGTCAAGCCGGCGGCTCCCCAGCCGCTCGCGGAAGCGAAGGCCACGATCAGCTCCACGCTCCTGCAGCAGCAGCAGAACGAGGCTCTGAAGGCCTGGGTGAAGGACGCCCAGTCCGAGTATGAGGTCACCTACGCGCCCGGTTACGCCCCGGCGTCGACCGGCACCACCGATTCCGGTACTTCCACCGGCTAGTGTGACCACGCGGGACGGGCTGGCGTCGGCCCTGGTCGACCTTCAGGAGCTCGCCGAGCGGTTGCGGCGCGACTGCCCCTGGGACCGCGAGCAGACCGCACGCACGATCGTCCCCCATACGGTGGAGGAGGCCTACGAGGTTGCCGACGCAGCCGTTGCCGGCGACGACGCCAAGCTCCTCGACGAGCTCGGCGACCTTCTCTTCCAAGTGTTCTTCCTGTCCTTGCTGCTCGCAGAGCGCGGCGTCGGCGACCTCGCGGCTGTTGCCGAAGGGATCCACGAGAAGCTCGTCCGGCGCCACCCGCACGTGTTCGGCGAGGCGCGAGTCGACTCGGCAGGCGCCGTCAAGAAGCGCTGGGAGGAGCTGAAGACCGAGCAGGAGGGCCGCGAGGGGATCTTCCACCACGTGCCCGAGGCGCTGCCTGCTCTTCTTCTTGCCCAGAAGGTCCAGCGGCGCGCGGCCACGATCGGCTTCGAGTATCCGGACCTCGGTACCGCCTTCGCCGATCTCGACGACGAGGTCGAGGAGCTGCGCGCGACGCCGAGCGGGCACGAGCTCGGGGACGTTCTCTTCGCCTGCGTGAACGTGGCGCGCCATCTCGGCGTGGATCCCGAGCTCGAGCTGCGCGAGGCCAGTCGCCGCTTCGTCGGTCGCGTCGAGCGGGCGGCCGAGCTCGCCGCCGAGGAGGGCCAGGAGTTCGCAAGCCTCCCTCTCGAGGAACAGGACCGCTGGTTCGACGCCGCCAAGGAGGGGGAGCGATCGGCCGGATAGCCCACGTTCACGGGCGCGAGATCCGCGACTCACGCGGCAACCCGACTGTCGAGGTCGACGTTCGGCTGGAGTCGGGCGCCTTCGGCCGGGCGGCGGTTCCGTCGGGCGCCTCGACGGGACGCTTCGAAGCGGTCGAGCTGCGCGATCCCGACGGGAAAGGCGTGTCGCACGCCGTCGCCAACGTCAACGGCGAGATCGCCACGAGGCTTCGCGAACTGGACGCCGCCGACCAGGCCTCGCTCGACCGCGCCCTCGTCGAGCTGGACGGGACGCCCAACAAGGGCCGCCTCGGAGCGAACGCGATCCTGGGCTGCTCCCTGGCGGCCGCCAAGGCGGCGGCAGCAGACTCCGGCAAGCCGCTCTACGAATGGGTCGGAGGGAAGCACGCGAACGTCCTGCCGGTGCCGCTCATGAACGTGGTCAACGGCGGAGCGCACGCGCAAAACTCGCTCGACCTCCAGGAGTTCATGGTCGTCCCGGCGGGCGCGGAGACGTTCTCGGCTGCGCTTCGCATCGGTGCCGAGGTCTTCCACGCGCTGAAGGCCCTCCTGCACGAGCGCGGCCTGGCGACTGCCGTCGGTGACGAGGGCGGCTTCGCGCCCGACCTCGGCTCGAGCGAGGAGGCGATCGAGGCGGTCCTCGAGGCGGCGGAGCGGGCGGGTCACCGCGACCGCGTGGCGATCGCGCTCGATCCGGCGGCGACCGAGATCTTCGCGGACGGCGTGTACACGTTCGAAGGGCGGTCGCTGCCCCCGGCCGGCCTCATCGAGTACTGGGGAGCGCTCTCGGAGCGGTACCCGATCGTGTCGATCGAGGACCCGCTGGCCGAAGACGAGTGGAGCGACTGGCGCGCTCTGACCGAGCTCCTGGGCGAACGACTCCAGCTGATCGGGGACGACCTGTTCGTGACGAACACCGAGCGCTTACAGCGGGGGATCGAGCAGGGCGTGGCGAACGCGATCCTCATCAAGGTGAATCAGATCGGCACGCTCACGGAGACCCTCGAGGCGATCGAGCTTGCCCGCTCCGCCGGGTATGCCGCCGTCATCTCGCACCGGTCGGGCGAGACCGAGGACACGACGATCGCCGACCTCGCCGTCGCCACTGGAGCGGGACAGATCAAGGCCGGCGCCCCTTCCCGCACCGACCGCGTTGCCAAGTACAACCAGCTCCTTCGGATCGAAGAGGAGCTCGGTGAGCGGGCGTCCTATCCCGGCTGGGAAGCCTTTCCTCGCTTTCGGCGCGAGGCGTGATTCTCTCGGCTCGCTCCGCGCTGCCCACGCGAGTCGTTCGGCGTTACGCTCGATAGCGGGTGGAGGCGCGGGGTGGCCCCGAGGGCCCTCGTGCGATTGTGTGCTCCTTCGGGCGCGCTAACGTGAGCGTGTGACTCCGCGTCGCACGAAGATCGTCTGCACGATCGGGCCTGCTTCCTCGACGCCCGAGCGGATCGACAGCCTCGTCGCCGCAGGCATGGATGCCGCGCGCCTCAACTTCTCCCACGGCTCGCACGAAGAGCACGCCGAGCGGGTGACGCTCATTCGGGAGGCGCAGGAGCGCGCCGGTCGCCCGCTCGCGCTCATCGCCGACCTGCAGGGGCCGAAGCTCCGAATCGGCGAGCTGGCGCATCCGCTCATGCTCGTCGAGGGCGACCAAATCGACGTCACGGGCCAGGAGAACGGCGCCGCAGGCACGTTGCCGATCAGCCCTCCGGTCTTGCAGGAGGTTCTCCTGGTCGGACACGACATCCTGATCGACGACGGTCGCGTGCGCCTGCGCGTGGACGAGGTCGATGCCGTTCGCGCACGCGCCACCGTACTCGTCGGCGGCTCTGTGGAGTCGCACAAGGGCGTAAACCTGCCCGGGATCCCGATCCCCGTTCCTTCACTGACCGAGAAGGATCTGCGGGATCTCGAGTTCGCTCTCGGGCTCGGCGTCGACTACGTCGCGCTCTCGTTCGTGCGCTCGGCGGAGGACTGCCGAGCCCTGCGGGAGCTACTCCAGGCCGCCGACTCGACCGCGCTGATCATCGCCAAGATCGAGAAGGCGGAAGCCCTAGACGAGCTCGACCAGATCGTGAGCGCCTCGGATGCCGTCATGGTTGCCCGCGGCGATCTCGGCGTCGAGATCGGCCCCGCGGCGGTCCCGCTGGTCCAGAAGCGAATCATCATTTGCGCGCTCGAGCACGGGAAGCCCGCCATCACGGCGACGCAGATGCTCGAGTCGATGCTGCGCCACCCGGAGCCCACTAGAGCCGAGGCGAGCGACGTGGCCAACGCCGTCCTCGACGGCAGTTCTGCGCTCATGCTCTCCGGGGAGACTGCAGTCGGGAACTACCCCGTCGAGAGCGTCGCGTACATGGACCGGATCGCGCGCGCGGTCGAGCCCAGCCTCAGCCCCCGCCACGAGCTCGCCCAGGCGGCCGACTCCGCCTTCCCGACGGTCGGGGAGGCGATGTCGAACGCGGCCTGCGACATTGCCGAAGTCCTCGGCGCGGTGGCGATCCTCGTGCCCACCTACAGCGGGAGGACAGCATCCGCCGTTGCTTGCCATCGCCCGCAGCGTCCGATCATCGCCGTCACGCACAAGCGCTATGCGGTGCAGCAGTTGGCGCTCGAATGGGGCGTGATCTCCGCGGAGATCGAGGAGTGCAGGGACGTGGAGGACCTCTGGGCGCGCACGCTCGAGGCCTCGCGCGCGACGGGCCTCGTCCAGCCCGGCGATCGCGTCGTGATCACAGCCGGAACGGCGGTCAACGTCCCCGGCACGACCAACGTCATCAAGGTCGAGACGGCCTGACATAGGCTGGCTCGGTGCAGGGCTGGCCCAGGCTCTGGCTCGCTCTCTGCGGAGCCCCGCCGTTTCTTCTCCTCGTCGGTCGGCTGCTGCCGTCGGAAGGACCGGGACTTGCCCTTCGGCTCGCGGGCGCCGCCGCGTGCGTTCTCCTTCTTCCGGGCGCCCTTGTCGTGCGCTCCCTCGGAGCGCCCCGCTCCATCGGCGTCGCTCTCGGGGCCGCCCTGGCCTGGAGTCTCGCCCTCCTTTTCGCCGTCTTCACGGTCGTCTTTGCCGTCTCCGGGACGCTCGGCCTGGCGGTGGGACTGCTGGGAGGAACAATGGTGGCCGCCTTCGGGCTGTCGCTTCGTGCGGCAGCGCCGGCGCTCGACCGCGGCGAGATCCGGGCCGTGCTCGCACTCCTCTTCGCCGGTGCCGCGCTGGCGGGCGCTCTCTGGTGGGCGACCGGGACGATCGGCGGGAGCCTCGGGCCGAGCGTCAGCGATGCGCTCTTCCACCTGGCGCGCGTTCGCAAGCTCGACGATGCCGGCGCGCTCGGGTCGATCTCGGTCGTGAACGAGATCTCCGGGGAGCACGTCCACCCGGGCTACGCTTTCCCCCTCTGGCACGGCGGGCTCGCGCTCGTCGCCCGCCTTGCCGGCGTCGACCCCACGCTCGTCGTCCTCTACCTGCCGGCGATCCTCGCTCCTCTCGCGGTCTTACTCGCCTACGCGGCCGGCACGGCGCTGTTTCGCTCCTGGGCGGGCGGAATCGCGGCCGCTGCGGGCCAGCTGGCGCTTTTTGCATTCGCACGAGGAGGAACCGGGTCGCTCCAGTTCCTCGCCCAACCCGGTGGCGCCGCCCGGCTGCTCCTGATCCCCGCCCTGCTGGCGCTCGTCTTCGCGTTCGTCGCCGAGGGAGGGCTGTCCCTCCTGGGAGCCGCGGCAGCGGCGGGGTTTGCCCTCGCGGTCGTCCATCCGACCTACGTCGTCTTCGTTGCGTTGCCTGTCTTCGGCTTCCTCCTCGCGCGCGCGATCCTGAGCGACGGTGCGGACACCCGCTTTCTCCTGGCCGGCGTCGGCGCGGTGGTCGTTCCAGCGGGGCTCTTCTTCGCCTGGCTCGTCCAGTTTCTCGAGGACACCCAGTTCCGTCCTCCGGTTCGCTTCACGCAACAGGTCGAGGAGATCGGCACGGGGCTGCAGCTGCGTCCCGAGCAGATGGCGTGGGGGGGAGGCGTCAAGGTCGCTGCGTTCGTGGCGGTTCCGCTGGCGCTCCTCGCAAGCGGGCGGCGCTGGGCCGCCTACGTCCTCGGAGGAACCGCGGCTCTCGCGATCACGGCCCTCGTCCCGCCGGTCTTCGACCGCTTCGCCGACGCCGTCTCGCTGCCCCAGGCCGTGCGGCTCGCGAGCTTCCTGCCGCTCCCGTTCGCGCTCGCCGGCGCGGCTGCGCTCGCCGGGAGAGCCCGAGCCCTCGGTGCCGCTTCCGCCCTCGCCGCCGGGATCGGGTTCGAGCTCGCGTACCGGCACCCGGTGACAGGAGCCGCGTGGGCCGTCTGGCTGGCGGCCCTTGCCGCGACGGGCGGGCTTGCCCTCTTCGTCGGTCTGCGCCCTCTCTCTCTGGACGAATCCGGGCCCGGCAGGTGGACCGCCCTCGCCGCCGCCGCGTTCACCCTCCCGGTGGCGGTCACCGGCTTCGCCGGCTACGAGCGGTGGGACAAGCCCGATCCGTACGGGCTCACGCCCGGCCTGACCCGCGCCCTCGACGAGGACGTCCCGCCGCTGGCGACGGTGCTCGCGCCGAGCGTGACGTCCTACCGGATCGCCGGCTACGCCCCCGTCCGGATCGTCGTGGCGCCGGCCGGCCACGTCGCCTTCAAGATGGAGGACGAGTATCGCGACCGTTTTCGCGCCGCGCGGCTCTTCTTCCTCGAGCCGTCGACAACGCCCGCCCAGCGGGCCGCCATCCTGAGGCGCTACGACGTCGGCTGGGTGGTGGTCGACAAGACCCGCGGCCGTCCGAGCCTGCCGCCGGGGCTGAA
>Ga0307278_10000067_pt1 | contig 48172 bp, 47 predicted proteins | sample ER_DNA_117_FD_194482 | JGI IMG/M metagenome (GOLD analysis project Ga0307278, IMG submission 194482) | Bulk soil microbial communities from the East River watershed near Crested Butte, Colorado, United States - ER_DNA_117 | ecosystem: Environmental > Terrestrial > Soil > Floodplain | place... | reverse complement strand
TAGCTGTGTCGCCGGGGTGCGCTGGTCGCCCCGAGGCGGCGTCCTCAGTCGCACCCAGGCTGAACTAGCCTGAGTGCTCCCTGCGTCCTTGCCTCGGAACGACCATCGCACCCCGGCGACGAGCGACGTTCCGCCAATCCCTCCTACCGGCAGACCGGCTCCCTCAGGCGGCTGAGCCCGAAGCCCCAGACCTGCTCGTCGACGATGTAGAACGCGGTCGTCGTCCGGCCCCGGCGAAGCGTCGAGACCGCATACGTGCCGCAACTCACGCGGAGCAAAGGCCCGTAGAGGCCGGCGATACGTGCTGCCGGATCGCCCATCTGCAACCCGAGGCTCGTCCGCCACCCCGGTGGGCTCCAGAGCGTGAAGAGCGCCGTCGCGCGGCCCCTGCGGAACGAGACGCCGGCGCCTTGCGGCTCGAACAACCGATAGTTGAAGTACCAGGTCCGCTCCCGGCAGTCGCGGCACACGCCGAAGCGCGATCCCCAGGCGCTGCGCACCTGTGCACGCGTTGCTCCGAGCGAGAGCCCGCCGAGGCTCTTTCCCGGCACTACGACCCCGGCAGTTGGCGGCGCGGCGGCTGCGCCCGCGGCGAAGAAGAGCGCCGCCGAGGCGATCAGAAGCGCTCGCATAGGATCGCATCATGCAGGTCGTCAACCTCCTCGGGGACGACTGGGACAATCGCCGTGACCGCCCGGCTGGCAGTGGAACCGCATGTCGGTCGGCGAACGGGCGGGCGCAGAGCTGATCGGGGCGAGCCTCTACGAGCTCGAGCCGGGCCAGAAGACCTTTCCGTATCACTGGCAGTACGTCGAAGAGGAGATGCTGATCGTCCTCGGCGGCGAGCCTACGTTGCGAACCTCAGAGGGCGAGCGGCGCCTGACCCGAGGAGATCTTGTCGTCTTCAGGCGCGGTCCCGATGGGGCGCACCTGGTTCGCAACGACACCGCCGATGCGGTCCGCATTCTGATGCTGTCGACGCCCTCCCGGGTGGAGATTGCCGAGTACCCGGACAGCGAGAAGATCGGGATCTTCGCAGAGGGCCTTCGTCTGCTCATCCGCCGCGAGTCGGGCGGCGCGGTGCAGTCCGGCTCGAGCTGGCGTTTCTCGCGCGAGATGAAGAGGGGCAGGTCTACACGCCGCTGCGGGAAGGCCGGGGTGCCTGGCCCCGCGATACGTTCGAAGACGACGTTGCGGAGCTGCGCGGCGTGCGCGCACGGCTCGTCAGCCTCGTTGCGCTCAAAGCCGACAAGTCCGAGGTTCGGGAGGACTCGACCGTGGCTGCGAAGGACCGGGCCGATCTCGCGAGTCTCTCGGCTTCGGCCAAACGAACCTGACCAGGGCCAGGCCCGTGACTGGGCCGGGCCGGACTTGGCCAGAGTCGCCCTGACCAGGGCCAGGCCCTGGACGTGGCGAGACGGGACCTGGCTAGGGCCAGGCCTGGACTTGGCGGAACTGGCTAGGGCCACGCCCTGGACAGGTTCCGGACCGTGCCGATCGTGTGTCGATTGCGTCGCGGCCGTCTCCGCAGGGATGACGACGCGGGTACGGTCGGTGCCATGCCGCGCGTGCCACGGAGTGAGCTACCGGATGGGGCGTACCACGTCACCGCTCGCGGCGCGGGCCGGGCCGCGATCTTCCTTGACGATCTCGATCGTTTCGCGTTCATGCAGCGCCTGCGAATAACAGTCGCGAAATTCGGGTGGAACTGCCATGCGTGGCACCCGAGCGGAGGACTGGCCGTGGAGCGGCGGGCGGGCGACCTTTAACGAGGGGAAGCCGCTCGCTGGGCCCACGAGGCGAGGGGCGAGACGTCCCCGCCGCGGCCGTTGAGGTTCCGGAAGCCGAGCGCGTGCTCGGCCTGCATCATCTTGTGGATCTGCGTCGTGCCCTCGTAGATGATCGGCGCCCGCGCATTGCGGAAGTAGCGCTCGATCCCGTATTCCGCGGAGTAGCCGTAGGCCCCGTGTACCTGGATCGCAAGGTGCGCGGCGCGGAACGCGGACTCGGTCGCGTGCCACTTTGCCAGTGACGTCTCGCGCGTGTTCCGCTTTCCCTCGTTCTTGAGCCAGGCCGCCTGCATGACGAGGAGCTTCGACGTCTCGTAACCGAGCACCATCTCGGCGATCATGTCCTGGACGAACTGGTAGCGGCCGATCGGTTCTCCGAAGGTCTCCCGCTCGCGCGCGTACTCGACGGAGCGCTCCAGGCAGGCACGGATGACGCCGCACGCGCCGGCGGCGACCGTGAAGCGGCCCTGGTCGAGCCCATACATCGCGATCTCGAAGCCCTGGCCCTCCTCGCCGACGAGGTTCTCGGCCGGCACCTCGACGTTCTCGAAGAAGAGCTCGCCGGTCGAACCTGCCCAGATGCCGAGCTTGTGCTCGGTCTCGCGGGTCGAGACCCCGGGCCACTCACGCTCGACGATGAACGCGGAGATGCCCTTGTGCTTTGCGTTGGGGTCAGTCTTCGCGAAGACCAGTTGGTGGTCGGCGACGGTCGCATAGGAGATCCAGTTCTTCTGGCCGTTGAGGACGTACGTCTCGCCGCTCGGGACTGCGGTCGAGAGCATCGCGGCGACGTCCGAGCCGGCCGCGGGCTCGGTCAGGCCGAAGCAGGCGAGTTTCTCGCCGCGGGCCTGGGGAGCGAGATAGCGCTCTTTTTGCTCCTCGTTGGCGTAGCGCAGGAGGGCGAGCGAGTTGAGGCCGACGTGGACCGAGATCAGCGTGCGAAAGGCGGCCTCGCCGCGCTCGATCTCCTCGCAGGCGAGCGCCTCGGCGACGAAGTCGAGTCCGGCTCCGCCGTGCTCCTCCGGGATCACGATTCCGAGCAGGCCCAGCTCGGCCATGCCCTCGATCACGGACATGTCCAGGTGGTGGTTGATGTCGTTCTCGATCGCGTTCGGGAGGACACGCTCGTCGACGAAGGTTCGGACGGTGTCCTGGATCAGCCGCTGCTCGTCGGTCAGCTCGAAATCCATCCGGCTGAGTCTATTGACGCCGAGGCTTCCGGGGCTACGATTGACTGACTAGTCAATCAACGCTCGATTCTTGGCTGCTGGAGCCGATATGACGACGGTGGAAGAGACAGTGGTTGGCGGAGTCTCGTTCGGCCTAACGGACGAGCAGCGGGCCCTGCGCGCGCTCGCGCACGAGTTCGCCGAGAAGGAGATCCGGCCGCGCGCTGCCGAGTACGACGAGCACTCGACCCATCCCGAGGACGTGCTCGCGAAGGCGCACGAGCTCGGGCTCATGAACCCGCACCTACCGGAGGAGTTCGGGGGGATCGGGCTCGGCGGCTTCGAAGCAATCCTGATCGGGGAGGAGCTCGCCTGGGGCTGCGCCGGAATCGCGGTCTCGATCGTCGCCAACCAACTCGGCTCGGCGCCCGTCATGCTTGCCGGCAGCGACGAGCAGAAGCGCGAGTGGCTCCCCCCGCTCGTCGAGGAGCCGATCCTCTGTTCCTTCGCGCTCACCGAGCCCAACGCGGGCTCCGACGTCTCCGGCATCCAGACGACGGCGGTCCGGCAGGGCGACGAGTACCTCATCAACGGCTCGAAGATGTTCATCACGAACGCGGGCCATGCGGCCTGGATGATCGTCTTCGCCTCGACCGACAAGAGCAAAGGGCAGCGCGGACTCTCGGCCTTCATCGTCCCGAACGCCACCAACGGCGTCACGATCGAGAAGCACCTCGACAAGATGGGCCAGCGAGCAACCGACACCTCTGCAGTCGCCTTCGACGACGTCAAGGTTCCCGCCCGTAACCGGCTCGGGGAGGAGGGCGAAGGCTTCAAGATCGCCATGAGGACGCTCGACCACACGCGGCCCGGGACGGCTGCAGGGGCGGTCGGGGTGGCTCGCGCGGCGTACGAGCTTGCCGTCGACTATTCGCGCGAGCGGGTCCAGTTCGGCCAGCCGATCGCGATGAACCAGGGCGTCAACTTCCTGATCGCCGACATGGCCGCGGAGATCGAGGCCGCACGGCTGCTCACGTGGCAGGCGGCCTGGCTCCTCGATCGCGGCGAGCGGGCGACGCTCCAGTCGTCCTACGCCAAGCGGTTCGCCTCGGACACGGCGATGAAGGTGACCACGGACGCGGTTCAGATTTTCGGCGGGTATGGGTATATGCGCGAGTACCCCGTCGAGAAGCTGATGCGCGATGCGAAACTTTTCCAGATCTACGAAGGCACGTCACAGATCCAGCGGCTCGTCATCGCGCGCGAGATCTTCTTCCCCCGCGGGGATTGAGCCTCCAGCCGATCTCGCCCAAGACGCGGGTTTAACGGCATCGCAAGCGACGTCCCGCGCGACTGAGATAGCTTCTTCTTTTCGCGCGAATGAGATAGCTTCCGCGCCCGCTACACTCCGAACCTTGTCGGTGCGGGTCGCTGATCTTCCCCGCGCCCGGCGGCGTGCGCGTGCCCGGGCGCGGCTTCTCTGGCAGTGGAGCCTGCTCGTCGCTGCGCTGCTCGCGTTGGGTGGCACCGTGCTCGGCCTCGCGTTCGCAGGCTCGCCCGAGCGCCTTCCAGAGGGCACGAACATCGCAGGCGTCGACGTCGCCGGCCTGACCCCCGGCGGCGCCAGGGCGCTGCTCGAGCGGCGGGAGCGCGAACGTGCAAACGCGCCGGTCGTCTTCACCGCGGACGGGCGGGAATGGCGCGTGCGGCCCGCCGCGGTCGTCCTCGACACCGATTGGTCGGCGGCGGTCGAAGCCGCGCGCCGCCAGGGCGAGGGCTTCGCCCCCCTGCGAGGCCTCAAGCGACTCGGCGTCCGGGTGTTCGGCGGGGAAGTCGTGCCCAGGACGAGAGTCTCCGAGCCGGCTCTGGACGCCTACGTGCGACGGTTCTCGCGCGCGCTCGACCGACAGCGTGTCGAGCCTTCGCTCGCGCTTCAGGGGCTCGAGCCGACGATCGTGCCGGGGCGCCCCGGCCGCATTCTCGACCAGGAGGTGGCGACCCAACTCATCGTGCGCTCGCTGACCGGCTTCTCGAGGGCACCTGTCGCGCTCCCGCTGCGCGTCGACCGCCCGCGGCTGACCGCCGCCGACCTGGCTGGAGCGCGCGCCAAGCTGGCGACCGCGCTCTCGGCTCCGGTTGAGCTGACCTACGGGCCGGGCGGGTGGCACCTATCGCAGCGGAAGATCGCCCGGCTGCTCGTGCTGCCGCACGACGGTGAGCGTTCGCTGGCGATCGGCGGGCCCGCTGCCACACGGTTCTTCGCCAACCTGCGTCGACGCGTCGGCCAGGAGCCGAGAGACGCCGCCTTCGCGATCGGCGCGCGCAACGTCGTCCGCGTCGTGCCGGCCCAGCCCGGACGCCGCGTGGACACGGAAGGGACGACCCGCGCACTGATGACGGCGATGCTCTCGACGAGCGATCGGGAGGCGGAGCTGGAGGCCGTGTCGGTCGCGCCGGATCGGACGACCCGTGAGGCTCAGGCGATGGGGATCACGGGGCTCGTTGGCGCCTACGAGACGTTCTACGGCGGCGTTCCAAACCGGATCCACAATGTCCAGCTCGTCGCGCACCTGATCGACAATCACCTGATCGCTCCCGCCACCGAGTTCTCGTTCAACGCGACGACCGGGGAGCGTTCGCCCGAAAAGGGGTTCCTCGAGGCGCCCGTGATCATCAACGGCGAGCTCAAGACCGGGCTCGGCGGTGGCGTCTGCCAGGTGTCGACGACCGTCTTCAACGCAGCGTACGAGGCCGGCCTCTCGATCACGGACCGGACGAACCATGCGCTCTACATCAGCCACTACCCACTCGGCCGGGACGCGACGGTCAACTACCCCGACACCGACCTGCGCTTCGTCAACGACACGAAGCACTGGCTGCTGCTCCGCACGTTCGTCGGCTCTTCGTCCTTGACGGTCGCGCTCTACGGGGCACCGCAACACCGGCGCGTCGAGAGCGATGTCACGCCGCTCGTGGTCAAGGGCGCTCCGCCGGTCAAGCGCGTCTCGGATCCGAACCTGTACGTCGGCGAGACGGTGCTCGAGGAATCGGGACAGCCGTCGCGCTCGACGAGCGACCGGCGGCGCGTCTACAGCGCTGACGGAAAGCTCATCTACGACCACACGTGGTATTCCTCCTACGTCGCCGAGCCCCGCGTGATCCGCGTCGGGACAAAGCCGAAGCCCCCGCCGCCGGTCAAGAAGAAGAAGAAGACGCCGCCCCCGCCACCTCCGCCGCCGCAGTCTCCGCCCCCACCGATCTCGCCGCCTCCGGCCTAAACAGCCTCCGCTTCGGCGATCGCTTCCGCGAGCCAGGCCGGCACGCGGGTTGGGCGGTGATCGCCCACCGAGACACAGGCGTGCGTCGTCCAGCCGTCGGCGATCAGCTCGCCTCCTCTGTCGACGGCGTACTCGAAGCGGAAGCGCGCACCGCGCACGTCGCTGCACCGGGCCCGGATTGTCAGTCGGTCGTCGAAGCGGGCTGCGTCCACATAGCGCGCGTGGGCCTCGAGTGTGAGCGCGTCGACGCCCTCCTCGCGCAAGCTGAGATAGCCGCCGCGAAAGCGCCGCAGGTACTCGATTCTCGTCGTCTCGAACCAGACGAGGTAGGCGGCGTGGTGCGCGATCCCCTGGGCGTCGGTCTCCGCGAAGCGGACGGTGATGTCGGTCGCGAACGTAAAGTCGGCCACGACGCGAAGCATCGCAGCCGGTCGCTTGGCGCTCTTGTTAAGCGGTCGCTCGGCGGAGCGGGATTTCGTTCAGCACCCGCCGGCACGAGGTGCAGACCTTGCGCTCCACTTCGAACGGAACGCCGGCCTTCTGACGCAGCACGCGCGTCGTGACCTCCGTGTGGCGGTGCGACTTCACTGGGCTCATCTGGGCCATTTCCTTGAGGCTAGCTCGAACATCGGTTGTTGCAGTCTCGGAGATGTGACGATCTGGTGGAAAGGTCGTAAATACTCCGACGCCTAGAGTTTCGGCTTGTTAGCGGCGAAGGATTAGCGTCGGCCTTTCGGCGGTAAGGTGTCGGAGAGGGACAAGCGAGGAAAGGCACTGCTGATGGCGCAACGCAACAAGGACCTTCGCAACAAGGACCTTCTGAGTCGGCTGGCCGACCGGGGCGAGCAAGTGGTCGGTCGCATCACCGAGCTCCCGGGCGCGAAGACACTGCTCGACCGGACGACCGCACTTGCCAAACGGGTGGACGAGATGCAGAAGCGCCTGCGCAGCCTCGACTCGGTCGAGAAGAGGTTGACCGCGGTCGAGCGCCGGGTCGACAAGCTCGAGGGCAAGGGCACGACACGCAAGAGGGCGGCCACGCGGCGCACGACCTCGGCCCGCTCTTCGACCGCCAAGCCCACGACGACGCCGAGGCGTACCACGCGCCGCCGGCCTCCCCCGAGCTCGAGCTAGGCGCCTAAGAGGCGGTTTCGTAATGAGTTCGGCTTGGGTCGACCGGTCATTTCAGACGGACGCGCGCTGAGGCGCCGCTTGCGGCGCCGCTTGGAGGCCGTGCGTGCTTCGCCCGCGTGGCCGTTCTCACCTGCCTGCACGCCCTGACGTCGGCACCGCAAGCGGCGCCTTAAGCCCTAGGCACGCGCAGCTGCAGCGCCCGTGGCACGATCTCGAAGCTCGCCGGGGTCGTTCCCGGCTGCTCACCGTCGAGCTCGACCGGTAGTGGGATCGGCGCCTCGATCGTCACCTTCTCGCCCCGGAGCAGCTCGGCCCTCGGATGGGGGAGATGTGTGCCGCGATAGATCTTCGGCAGAGTGAGCACGAGATCACGCTTCGTCACGTCACCGATGAGGAGGACGTCGAAGAGCCCGTCGGCAGGATCCGCGTCGGGGCAGATCTTCATGCCCCCGCCGAAGTAGCGCCCGTTCGCGACGACGACGTCGTACATGGCGCCGGTCCGCTTCTCGTCGCCGACCGTCACGGTGATCTGGGCGTTTCGCCAGCGCGCGAACACGGCGAGCGTGCTCCAGGCATAAGAGACCTTTCCGCCCAGCGACTTGCCGGTCTCGTTCACGCGCTTGGCGACGGCTCCGCTCATCCCGGCGCTCCCGATGTTCGCGAACCAGGTGACGATCTCTCGGCCGGCCCAGGTTCGGAGCGATGCCCGGCCGAGGTCGATCTCGCGGCTCTGGCCGGAATGAGCGACGTCGAGCGCACCCTCGATCTTCCTCGGGATGCCGAAGGTGCGGACGAAGTCCCCTCCGGTGCCCCGATGGACGATCGCCAGCTCGACGCCCTCGAGCCCCGCGATGCCGTTCACGATCTCGTTCACGGTCCCGTCGCCCCCGACCGCGACGAGCATTCGCGCGCCGCCCCTTGCCGCCTCGCGGGCGAGGTCGACGAGCTGACCGGGCCGCTCGGAGAGAAGGGCGTCCCCGATGAGCCCGCGATCTGCTGCTGCTCGGGCGATCTCGGGCCAGCGCTTGCCGGTCGCTCCATTGTCGGACGCCGGGTTGATGAGAAATACGGTCTCGTTAATGGCCGGATGTGACAGTAGCGAGTGCGACGCGCGTCATGCGGTCGACGGCGGCCTGGAGATCTTCATCCGAGATCCGAGTGAACGAGCCCCCGACGACGATGTCGCTGACCGTGAGCAGGCACCCCGCCTGAACCTTGCGCAGCGCGCCGATCGTGAAGAGCACGGACGCTTCCATCTCGACAGCCAGCACGCCGCGCGCCGACCAGCGCGCATGTCGCCCCTCGTCCGGGTCGTAGAACGTGTCCGAGGAGGCGATTGCCCCAACGCGCATCGGCTGCTCGAGCTCCTTCGCGGCGTGGACAGCGCCGTGGACGAGCTCCCAGTCGGCTGTCGGGCAGTGGGGCTCGCCGCCGACGTAGTGCCGCGCCGTCCCGTCCGCGGGGACGGCGGTCAGCGCGACGATCAGGTCGCCGAGCTCGAGGTCGGACTGAAGACCGCCGCAGGTGCCGACGCGCAGAAAGCGCTTCACGCCGAGCTGCACGAGCTCCTCCATGACGATCGCGGCCGAAGGGCAGCCCATGCCCGTGGCTTGCACGGACACTGGCCGGCCCTCGAACTCGCCGGTGTAGCCCAGCAGGCCGCGCTCGGCGTTCCGCTGGACGGCGTTCTCGAGATATGTCTCAGCGATGTATTGCGCGCGCAGCGGATCGCCGGGGAGGAGGCAGGCCTCGGCGTATTCGCCCTGCTCGGCACGGACGTGGATCGGCACGCGCGCACCATATTGGATGATCTCGACCGTGCTGACCGATCCCACCCTGGACTCGATCCTCGCCTTCTGCGCCGAGGACCCGATCGAGCGCGTCTTTCTCGAGGATGTCGCGCGGCGCGGCTTCGCCCGCTTCCGGGGCGTCCAGCGCGAGGACGGGCTCACCGCGCTCTGCTATTTCGGGGCGAACGTCGTCCCTTCGGGGAGTGGCTGCGACGCGTTTGCCGGCGAGGCGGCCGTTCGCGGGACCCGGATGCTGATCGGCGAGGAGCAGGCGGTTGGAGAGCTCTGGGAAGCTGCACGCTCGCTGATGCCGGAGCCTCGCGAGGATCGCCCCGGCCAGCCGGTCTACGTGATCAGAGATGCCCCAGCCGGCGACTCGAGCGGCCTGCGACAGGCCACCGTCGAGGATCTCGACTTTCTCCTGCCGGCCTGCGCGGCGACGCACGAAGAGGAGCTCGGCGTCAATCCCCTGCGGCGCGATCCCGAGGGCTTCCGCCGGCGTACGCTCGTGCAGATCGAGGAAGGCCGCTCGTGGCTGTGGGCGGAGAACGGGGCAATTCTCTTCAAAGCCGAGGCCTCGGCCTGGACGCCGAGTGCCGTCCAGCTGCAGCAGGTCTGGGTCGATCCAGACGTGCGAAGGCGGGGCTACGGCAAGCGCGGGCTGTCCGACCTCTGCCGGCTGCTGCTCGCGCGGGCGCCGGGCGTGTGCCTGTTCGTCCGGCCCGAGAACGAGCCTGCGATTCGCCTCTACGAATCGATTGGAATGCAGCGGACGGGCACCTACAGGAGCGTCCTCTTCTGATTCGGAAGCTTCTCTTTGCAGCGCTCGGAATCTGGATCGGTCGCTGGCTCGCGCTCGAGGTCGCCGTTCGGCTCGCGCAGAGGCGACCGCCGCTTGCGCTGGCGCCGAAGGATGCGCGCCGTGCTCCGGGGCGCATGCCCGGCCCGTTCGACTAGCGTTTGACCATGGAGCCGCGAGCCTTTCGGAAGGCCGTCGAGGCCGACATCCGCGAGCACGAGCTGATCGCGCCCGGCGGCGAGGTGACCGTCCTGGTCTCGGGCGGCGCCGACTCGACGTGCCTCTGGCACGCGCTCCGCGAGCTCGGCTACCGAGTCTCTGCTCTCCATGTCGATCACGGCCTCCGCGGCGCAGAGTCGGACGAGGACGCCGAATTCTGCCGGGACGTGCTTGGAGCGGAGGTTGTCGACGGCCGCGGCGGTGCGACCGAGGACGAGCTCCGCCAGATCCGCTACGCCCTCGCCACCGACAAGCTTCGGGCCACGGGCCACACCGCGTCGGATCAGGTCGAGACCGTGCTCTACCGGATCGTCGCCAGCGGCGCGCCTGGCCTGATCGAATGGGCGCGCGCGGACGGCGTCGTACGGCCCCTGCTCAATCGCTGGCGAGACGAGACCGAGGCTTACTGCCGCGCGGCGGGGCTCGACTTCCGCCGCGACTCATCGAACCGCGAGACGAAGCGGGGCCTCATCCGGGACGAGATCATCCCATTGCTCCTGCGCCTGCACCCGGCCGCCGAAGGCAATCTGCTCCGGCTGGCCAACCGGAAGACGGCCCCGCCCGAGCTCGTCCAGCTGCTCGAATCAGCCGAAGGCTCGACTCGTCTCGACCTCGGCGGCGGCCGGTCGATCGTCCGCGAGTACGACCGCATCTGGCTGGAGCGCTCGCCGGTGGTCCTCGAGGGCGAGGTGCGCTGGGGTCCTTGGCGCATCGCGTCCGAGCGGAAGGGGCTTAAGGTACGAGGGTGGCGTCCCGGCGATCGGCTGGCGGGGCGCACAAAGAAGATCCAAGACGTGTTCGTCGACGCCAAGATTCCGCGATCGGAGCGCGAGGCGTGGCCGCTCGTGGTGCGTGGCGACGAAGTCGTCGCGGTTCCCGGGATCGTCGAGGCCGAAGGAGTGCTTGCCGAACTTGTCGCAGACTGAGCTCGAACGCGGAGTAGCGGAGATCCTCGTCGACGAGGAGACGCTGCGTGCGCGCGTGCTCGAGCTCGGCGAGGAGATCTCCAACGACTACACGGGGCGCGACCTGCTCCTCGTCGGCGTCCTCAAGGGCGCCGTCTTCTTCATGGCCGACCTCATGCGCTGCCTGACCGTCCCCTGCGAGGTCGACTTCATGGCCATCTCGAGCTACGGCGCCGCGAGCGACTCCTCGGGTGTCGTCCGCATCCTCAAGGACCTGGACATCCCGCTCGATGGGCGACACGTACTCGTCGTCGAGGACATCATCGACTCGGGGCTCACGCTCTCCTACCTGATGAGAAACCTGCAGGCTCGTGAGCCGGCTTCACTCGAGGTGTGCGCTCTCCTCACGAAGCCGGGCAGGCGCGAGATCGAGATCCCGGTCCGCTACGTAGGCTTCGAGATTCCGAACCGGTTCGTCGTCGGTTACGGGCTCGACTTCGCCGAGCGGTACCGAAACCTGCCGTACGTCGGCGTCTTGGAGGAGGACGTCGAGAGAGGTCTAACGAGCACCTGAGCCAGGCTCGAGAATCCTCGTCCTCAAGACCGACGGGCTCCGCGCCGAAGTAAGGAAGGATCGTCCGGGAGAGGTAAGAATCGTGCACGCTGCTACGCTGATCGAGGAGGCGCCTGCTTGAACCGTTTTTTCCGTTCCGCACTGTTCCCCTTGATCGTGATCGTCCTGCTCGTCTATCTGGCGAGCTCTCAGCTCATGGGCGGGAACAAGAACGAGAAGAAGGTCACCTATTCGCAGCTCCAGCAGCGCGTGCAGGCCGACCCGGCGTCCATCCGGGAGGTCGTCTTCGGGCCGAGCAAGCACGAGATCAAGGCCAAGCTCGTCGAGGGCAAGACGTTGAACGTCCACTATCCGAGCGACCAGTCGCTGCTCGACTTCGAGAAGCTCCTCCAGAGGGAGAACGTCACGTACGACTCGAAGGGCACAGGCGGCTCCTGGTGGGGCTCGGCCATCCTCTCGCTGCTGCCGTTCGTGATCCTGATCGCCTTCTGGATCTTCCTCATGAACCAGGTGCAGGGCGGGGGATCGAAGGTAATGAGCTTCGGCAAGAGCCGGGCCAAGCGGATGACGCCCGACTCGCCGAAGATCGGCTTCAAGGACGTCGCCGGCGTCGAGGAGGCCGTCGAAGAGCTCCAGGAAATCAAGGAGTTCCTCGAGAACCCGAAGAAGTTCCAGGCGCTCGGCGCCCGCATCCCGAAGGGCGTTCTGCTCTACGGCCCGCCGGGCACGGGTAAGACGCTCCTTGCACGCGCGGTCGCCGGTGAAGCCGGCGTGCCCTTCTTCTCCATCTCCGGCTCCGATTTCGTCGAGATGTTCGTCGGCGTCGGCGCGAGCCGTGTCCGCGACCTCTTCGAGCAGGCGAAGCAGGCTTCTCCGTGCATCGTCTTCATGGACGAGATCGACGCAGTCGGCCGCCACCGCGGCGCCGGGCTCGGCGGCGGGCACGACGAGCGCGAGCAGACCCTGAATCAGCTCCTCGTCGAGATGGACGGGTTCGAGCTGAAGGACAACATCATCCTGATTGCGGCCACGAACCGCCCCGACATCCTCGATCCCGCGCTGCTGCGCCCCGGCCGCTTCGACCGGCAGATCGTCGTCGACCGGCCTGACCGGCTGGGCCGCAAGAAGATCCTCGAGGTGCACGCAAAGGGCAAGCCGCTCGCGACCGAGATCGAGCTCGACACGCTCGCCGCCGGGACACCGGGCTTCACCGGCGCAGATCTCGCCAACCTCGTCAACGAGGCGGCCTTGCTCGCGGCGCGGCGCGGTCGGAAGACGATCGGGCAGGAGGAACTCGAGGAAGGGATTATGCGCGTGATCGCCGGTCCCGAAAAGAAGACGAGGCTCTTCTCGGAGGAGGAGCGGAAGATCACCGCGTACCACGAGATGGGCCATGCGCTCGTCGGCCATTACCTCGACCAGGACAGCGAGGTCCACAAGATCTCGATCATCAGTCGCGGGCAGGCGCTCGGCTACACGATCTCACTGCCGCGTGAGGATCGCTACCTGACGAGGAAGTCGACGCTGATGGATCAGCTCGCTGCATTGCTGGGTGGGCGGACCGCCGAGGAGCTCGTCTTCAACGAGGTGACAACCGGGGCGGCGAACGACCTCGAGCGCGTCACGCATACGGCCAAGCAGATGATCATGCGCTTCGGGATGAGCGAGAAGCTCGGCCCGCGCGTGCTCGGGCGCAACCAGGACATGCCCTTCCTCGGGCGCGAGATGGCTTCCGAGCCAGACTATTCCGAGGACATCGCCCGCGAGATCGACAGCGAGATCAACAGGGTGATCGAGGACGCACACACGCGGGCGCGCAGGGTGCTGGAGGAGCACGTAGACGAGCTCCACCGGCTCTCGACGATCCTCGTCGAGCGCGAGACGATCGACAAGGATCAGTTCCTGAAGCTGCTCGAGGGCGCCTCGGAGGGAGAGGTCTTCCCAGAGGAAGCACCGGAGAGGGCCGAGCCGGCGACGCCGAAGGCAGACAAGCGCAAGCGGGTTCCCAAGCCGAAGCCGTTCCCGCTCCCCGGTCAGGCGATGCAGCCGCCGCCACCCGAAGGCGCTCAGTCCTAGGGCCGCAGCTTCAAGCCGGTTTGGTTCGACCGGTCATTTCAGACGGAAGCACGGGCAAAGCCCATGGTTCCTGATGGCCGCCGCCGTAAGCAGCGCCTGAGATAGCTCGCTTTAGCAGCGGTATTTACACTTCGATTACCGCACGCTTTCCGCATGAGGAAAGCGTAACGATGTCCTGAATATTCAGGTCAAAGCATTGTGCTGAATTAACGGGAAGAGCACCATCGAGTCGCTTGCCCCCCCGACTCGAAAGGCAGAACGATGGCCTATCTCTCTCGTCTGGCCTGCGCCGCACTCCTGGCGCTCGCCGTTCTCGCAACTGCTTCGGCCGGAGTCAACACCCCGCAGTCGGGCTGGTACTCCGGGAATCCTCTGCTCGGCCCGAATGCGCTCCGTGACCTCGCCTGCTCCGGGCCCACCTGTTACGCGGCAGGTGATTTCGGCACGCTGCTCAAGAGCAGCGACGCAGGAGGAACGTGGTCCGGAATCGTCACAGGCCTTACCCTCGATCTGAGCCATGTGGGCCTGGCCGGTAACTCTCCGGACAGCGTCCTCGCCGGCGGCGGCTGTGCTCTGCGTCGCTCCGACGACGGCGGCAACACGTTCATCCGCCTGCCGTTCACGGCGCGGGATGTCGGTTGCCTCGACCTGCTTGCGTCCTTTTCCTTCCCGGCCGAGAAGGTCGGCTATCTCCTCTTGGCGAGCGGCAGGGTGCTGGCGAGCGGGGACGGCGGCCGAAGCTTCTCTCGCCGGACTTCCGTCGCGGCCGGAAGCAAGGACATCCTCTGCACGTCCGAGCGCACCTGCTTCGTCGGCACGCCGTCCGGCCTCATCGTGCGGACCCTGGACGGTGGAGTTTCGTGGACTCAGGTCGCGAACTTCCTCAGCAGCTCTCCGTTCTCGCTGGGTCAGGCCGGTCCGCTGACCCTGTACGCGGTCGGCACCAGCCTGCAAGTTGTGAAGAGCATCGACGGCGGCGCCACCTGGACACGCAAGACCGCCCATGACGTGCCCTTCAGCAATCTGACGAAGATCAGCTGCGGAGATGCGCTCCACTGCCTGATCACCACGGCTCAGAGCACACAGCTTCTGCGGACGGACGACGGCGGCGACACCTATACATCGGTGCAGCCCTCGAGCGATTCCACCTTTGCGGTCGCATTCGTCGGGCTCATGCGCGGGATCGCGGCGGGAATGCTCGGCAGCGCGGAGGTCTCGAACGACGCCGGTGCAACCTGGGCGGCGGTCGGCAGCCGGATCGCCGGCAATTTCACACAGCTCACCGCGGTGAGCGACGCGGTCGCGTATGCCGGCGGTGAGAACGGCGTCCTCGCCCGCACGGGCGATGCGGGCCAGACGTGGGCGAACGTCTCGCCGCCCACCGAGGGCGCGGTCGTCGGCCTCGCAGGCTCAGGCCCCGACCGGCTCTACGTGCTCGCAAGTGATGGGTCCCTGCAGCGCTCGGACAACGGCGGCTCAAGCTATCGACTGCTCAATCCGGGCACGAGCCGACCGCGGGCGATCCTCTCTCAAACACCCGACAGGCTCCTCCTCATCAGCCCAGCGCAGATTCTGCTCTCGGTCAACGGCGGCGAAGCCTTTCGGGCGGTCGGCGGTCGCCTCGCTCGCCGAACGGCGGCGATCAACGGCGATCTTGCCTCCGGCGCCGTCTTTGCCCACGGGCAGAGGAGAGCGATGGTCTCGACCGACCGCGGCAGCCACTGGCGAGCCGTCGCCACGCCGCGAAGGCGCGAGATCCTGGATCTCGACTTCGTGACGAGCGGAACCGGATTCCTGCTCGACGGTGAAGGAAACGTCTGGAAGACCGTCAACGGCGGCAGGCGCTGGGTCGAGCTCAAGGGCATCGGGACCGCCTCGGGATACCAACTGGCCTTCGCTGACGGACGTAACGGCTACGTGGTCGCCTTCGACAGGGTTGGCAGCCGGCAGCTGACCGTCGCGTTGCGCACAGCCGACGGCGGCGTGAGCTGGCATCCGCAGATCGTCAGCTCCTCGCATGTCGATCGCCTGGCCTCCGCGGGTGCGACCGATTACGCGCTCGCCGGCATGCGCGATCTGTATGCGACTCGGACGCGCGGCGACGTTGGGGGTTCTGAGCACCTCGAAATCTCGGCGAGGCCGAGATCCCTCGCTCGGCCCGGCGCGGTTGTCGTCAGCGGGCGGCTGAGCCCGGCTGACGGCGGCGAGGAGATCCTCCTCTCCCGGCGCTCCGGCAATCGCTGGGCCCGCCGCGGGGTGGTCGCGGCCGCGAACGGCAGCTTCAGCACCCGCTGGCGGGTCAGCCGCACGTCGGTCTTCGTCGCCCAGGTGCTCGGCGACGACGACCACGTCGGTGCCGGGACGCCGCCGCTCACCGTGCGGGTCGGCTAGCCATGCGGGGTCAGGTCTTGTGTTGCGACACTTGCTGTTGCGATGCAAGACCTGACCCCCCTCGAAGCGCGGCTGCCCCGTCCTTCCGTGATGGGGGTCGTCAACGTCACGCCCGATTCGTTCTCGGACGGCGGCGTCAATTTCCGGCCTGAAGATGCCGTGGCCGCCGCGCGGCGCCTGCGCGAGGAGGGCGCCGCGATCGTCGACGTCGGGGGCGAGTCGACTCGCCCGGGCTCGGCGGGGGTCTCTGTCGAGGAGGAGCTGCGCCGGGTCGTGCCCGTGCTGGAGGCTTTGCAGGGCGAAGTGCCGGTCTCGGTCGATACCACCAAGGCGGCGGTCGCCCGGCGCGCACTCGCGCTCGGCGCGGAGCTGGTCAACGACGTCACTGCTCTTCGCGGCGACCCCGACCTGGCCGGCGTGGTCGCGTCCTCGGGGGCCTACCTCTGCCTCGTGCACATGCAAGGAGAGCCGAGGACGATGCAACACAATCCCACCTATGCGGACGTGGCCGGGGAGGTGGGCGCCTTCCTCGAGGAGCGCCTGCGCTTCGCCGTGGGCGCCGGGATCCCAGAGGAGCGGATCTGCCTCGACCCCGGGTTCGGCTTCGGGAAGACGATGGAGCAGAACTTCGAGCTGCTCGCGCGGCTCGACGAGATCGTCGCGCTCGGCCCCCCAGTCCTCGTCGGCCTCTCCCGCAAGCGCTCCCTCGGCCGTATTCTCGGCGACCCGGAGGCGACGACCGGACCCCTTTCCGCGAGCCTCGCGGCCGCCGTCGAGGCCTACGAGCGAGGCGCGGCGATCTTCCGTGTGCACGACGTTCGCGAGCACGTCGAGGCGCTGACGGTCGCCGCGGCTGTTTCATCGTGATCGTCGTCGAGCTCGAGGGGCTCGAGGTCTTTGGACGGCATGGGGTAGAGGAAGAGGAGCGGCGCGAGGGCCAGATCTTCCTCTACGACGTTCGGCTCGAGGTCTCGGACGCGGCCCTCTCCGACCGGATCGAGGATGCGGTCGACTACCGCAGTGTCGCCGACTGCGTGCGCGAGGTCTCGGAGTCGCGGGAGTTCAGCCTGATCGAGGCGTTAGCGGCCGCCGTCGCGGACGCCGTTCTCGTGCGCTTCGAGGTCGAGCGAGTCCAGGTGCGAGTGCGTAAGCCCCGCCCGGCGGGTGTGCCCGCCGCCTACTCCGCCGCTACCGTCGAGCGGTCTTCGTCTTGACGATCGAGACGGACAGGCGATAGCCGATTCCCGCGGCCCGGCGCACGACTGTGCCGTTCCCGGCGCCCACCGAGGCCTCGGCGTAGTAGTAGGCACCGCGCCGGCCCGTGTTCTTCACGCGTAGGAGCTCGCGCTTCTGGCCGGCCCGCTCGGAGATACCCCGGGCGTCGCGCTTGCGAGCAGCTCCGGCCTCGAGCACGCTCAAGGTACGCGGCCCCCAGAGCCCAAGGTCGATGTCGCCCCCCGCAGGCTGGAGCGCCACGAATGCCGTCCTCTTTCCGGGCACCCAGAGGCGATACACGTCGCGCGGATCCTCGGCGAAGTCGAGGCGAGCGGCGACGGTGCCGCGCGGACGGCCTGCTGCGGTCAGCGGCGCGGCCGCTCGATGCAGAATTCCGTTCCGCTTCAGGTAGGAAACGTCCTCGTTCGGCTCCTGCGGATCGGGGGCGGCGGGCGCCACTGTCAGCGCAGCCGGGATGTCGAGCCGGCCGAAGCCCGAGAATGGGTCGAAGCCGGGGCTGGAGATGTCCTGCGCCGAGGCGCGCATAACCTCGAGGAGCTGCGTGACGTCGAGCGTCGGCCGGGCAGTCCAGACCCAGGCGGCGGCGCCCGCGACCATGGGAGATGAGAAGCTCGTCCCGCTGAACGTGGAATAGCCCGTGCTGCTGAAGGTCGTTGGTACAGCGACGGGGATGTTGAACCCGGGCGCCGCCAGATCGACGTAGGGCGAGCCGCTCGTGAAGGAGGTGGGCTGTCCGGACTGGTCGATGGCACCGACGGTGAGCACGTGCGGCAGGCTCGCCGGGTACTCGAGCGGGCTGCCGGCGGTACGGCTATTGCCCGCCGCCGCGACGACGACCGAGCCCGAGCTGATCGCGTACGCGACCATCGCATCGAACAACTGGATCCTCGTCTGCGAGCCGAGGCTGAGATTGATCACGCTCGGCCCGTTCCGGATTGCGGCGTCGAGCCCGTTGATGACGTCTCCAGCCCTGATCCCGTCACCCAACGGGCTTGCATCCCAGACGTGGAGCGCCGCGTGCGGGTAGACGCCGACCAGGCCGACGCCGTTTGTCGGTGCGGCCGCCACGGAGGCAACGGCTGTCCCGTGCTCATCGAAGCGCGCGGACGTGCTCTGCGCATTGAAAGCGGTGGTTGCAGGCCGAGCGGCGAACTCTTCGTGCATGAGGTCGACCCCTGTGTCGATGATCGTCACCGGCTTGCCGGGGCCCGGGGGCTCGGCGGCCCGGTCGAGGCCGACGAAGGGGATCCACCATTCCTGTCCCACCATGGGATCCACGAGGTGGTTGGCGACTCTCAGCGGCCGGTCCGGCTCGACCTCCTGGACGAGACCCGCGCGCAGCAGGCCGGGCAGGACCCGCAACGCAGGGCGGCTTTGCAGGCGCCAGATCGGAAGCGCGGTGGCGATCCGCACGCCGCCTGCCCGGCTCAGCGCTGGGCCTGCGCCGGGGCTCGCGAGGACGAGCGTCCAGTCATACAACCGGAGCTCGTGCTGCTGGGCGCGCGAGAGGCTTCCTTGCGCGCAGGCCGATCCAGGCCAGGCGACCAGCGCGAGACCAGCGAGACTGAGGGCGACCCCGAGACGCCTCAAGGGCGCGAACATAGCAGCAGTCATGACCAAAGCTTTCGTCGGTATCGGCTCGAATCTCGGAGAGCGTGAGGCATACGTGCGCCGTGCGCTGGAGCTTCTCGCTGCAGAGGAGGGAATCGAAGTCGTCGCCGTCTCCGAGCTCCGCGAGACCGAACCCGTGGGGCCGGTCGAGCAAAGGCCGTTCGTGAACGGCGCGGCACTCCTGGCGACCGAGCTCTCGCCGCAAGACCTGTTGGGCCGCCTGCTCGCGATCGAGCAGCGTCTCGGGCGCGTTCGCAACGAGCGCTTCGGGCCGCGCACGATCGACCTCGACCTGCTCGTCTATGGGGACCAGGTGATCGACGAGCCGGGGCTGACTGTCCCGCATCCGCGCCTGCACGAGCGCCGCTTCGCCCTCGAGCCGCTCGCCGATTTGGCTTCAGACCTCGTCGTTCCCGGGAAGGGCCCGATTTCAGCCTTGCTCGCGGAGCTAGAATAGCGCCGTTATGTCGCACATCGACGAGCTCGACGAGTTCGAGGCAGAGCTAGAGCTCCGGCTGAAGCGCGAGTACTCTGACGTCTTCGAGCTGTTCCGCTGGTGCGTCCTCACCCAGGACGCGACCTACCTCTGCAACAACCTCGTCCTGAACGCCTCTCCGCAGCCCAACTACCCCTTCTACCACTTGAAGATGGAGGACGTCTGGGTCTGGGACAAGAATCGCCCGACCCGGCTGATCCCGCGGGCCGAGATCTACACCTCCAGCGACGTCACGGTCGAGGAGTTGCGTGGTGAAGGCGACCGGCCGAAGCTGACGGCCGAGGCGCTCGCCGAACGCATCGGCGAATCGCTCGGTAGCGACGAAGATCTCTAGCCACAGTGTTGCTCGCGGTTGACGTGGGCAACACGCAGACGGTGCTGGGCCTGTTCGAGGGCGAGCACTTGGCCGAGCATCGTCGGCTGGCCACCGAGGGCCGGCGGACCGGAGACGAGCTTGGAGCGCTGCTCGGGGAGATGCTGGACCTCGACGCTGTTGACGGCATCTGCCTCTCCTCGACTGTGCCCGCGCTCGTGCGCGAGTACGAGCTCTTCGCGGAACGGTGGGCGCATGCGCCGATCCTGGTCGTCGGACCGGGGGCGAAGACGGGGATTCCCGTTCGCTACGACGACCCCCGTGAAGTCGGGCCCGACCGGGTCGTGAACGCCGTCGCGGCGAAGGGGCGCTACGGCGCGCCCTGCATCGTCGTCGACTTCGGCACCTCGACGAACTTCGACGTCCTCTCCGCCGAGGGCGAGTACGTGGGCGGGGTGCTCGCGCCCGGGATCGAGATCTCGATGGATGCCCTGTTCGCGCGCGCCGCGCGCCTCATGCGAGTCGACTTCGCCGAGCCGCCTGCGGTGATCGGCAAGACGACGGTGCACAGCCTCCAGTCGGGTCTCGTCTACGGCTTCGCGGGGCAGGTCGACCGGATCGTCGAGGAGATCCGGGGCGAGCTCGGCGCAGAGGCCCCGGCGATCGCGACCGGCGGGCTCGCCGAGATCGTCGCGCCGCACTCGCGCACGATCGAGCGGGTCGACCCCGACCTGACCCTCGAAGGCCTGCGCCTGGTCTGGGAGCTGAACCGCTAAGCCCGTTGCACTTCCGGTGCAAACGAGTCACACACGCGTGCGAATTTCACGCCTATGATCGTCGCGGGGAGGAGGTGGACGGTGCCTTTATCTATGCGCCGTTGCGCCGGAGCAATTCCCGCAGCCGCTCGAGTAGCGACGGCCCGGCCTGGTGGCGCAGAGCCTCGTCCCTCGCGCGCTGCCGCTTGGCGAACGCGCGCTCGCGCATGACCCGCGTCGGATACCTCGGTTTCCAGTACACCGGCCGAGGCACTAGTGCCCCTTCCGGCAATGCATACGGCGCTCTGACCCGCGAGCACACGGCGCCAGAGCCCACCCTCGCCCTTGCCAAGGCGTCCAGCCTTGGCCGCGGACGAGAGCGGCCTCTGGCTTGGTGCTCGCGACCCAGAACTGCGGCGGCATCACCGGAAGGGCACCGCTAACCGCCCCCGTAGATCGAGATCGGCAGGTCGAGGAGCACTTCGTCTCCCTGCGGCAGCTCGTCCTGGAGCCGCTCGAGCACGAAGCGTGCGCCCGGAGCAGCCGCGAAGAGGCGCTGCTCGATTTCCTCGAGGGTCGCGAGCTGAACGAGCTCCTGCTTGAAGGGCCGAGGGAAGCGGCCGCGGCCGAGATACCAGCCGTAGAACTTCTTCAGGAAGCCGGTCGCCCGGTGCTCGCCGAGCTCGCGCACCGTCTCCCGGATGAAGAGCACGAGCTCCGCAACGACTTCCTCGCGCGAGGGATCGGCGTCGTCGCCCATGATCTGGCGGAGGGCCCACGGGTTCCCCTGTGCCGCGCGTCCGACCATGACGGCCTCCGCGCCAGTCGTTGCGAGCACTGTCTGCGCCTTCGCCCGCGAGACGATGTCGCCAGAGGCGACCACCGGCACGTCCACGAGCTCGACCAGCTCGGCCGTCAGCGAGTGGTCGGCCTCGCCCGTGTACATCTGGCATGCCGAGCGCGGGTGGAGCGTGAGCGAGGCCGCGCCCGCCTCGACCAGCTTCGGGCCGAGCTCGAGGCAGGTGCGCGACCCGTTGTGGAGCCCGCGCCGCATCTTCACCGACACGGGCACGGAGACCGCGTTTGCGACCGTCCCGACGATGCCGCAAGCACGATCCGGCTCCTCCAGCAGCGTCGCGCCCGCGCCGGTCTTCGTCACCTTCCGGACGGGGCAGCCGAAGTTGATGTCGATGAGGTCGGCGCCGGCGTCCTCGACCATGCGCGCGGCCTCGGCCATGACGCCCGGCTCCGAGCCGAAGATCTGGACTGCGAGCGGGTGCTCGTCCGCGGCGATGCGCAGATAGCCAAGCGTTCGCTCATTGCCGTGCGAGAGCCCGGCGCAGCTGACCATCTCCGAGCAGACGAGGCCGGCGCCGAAGCGGCGGCCCTGGCGGCGAAACGCCTGCACGCTTACACCGGCCATGGGCGCGAGGACGAGCCGGGAGGGGATCTCGACGGGCCCGATCCGCCAGGATTCTTGGAGATCTACCTGCACAGAGGCCAAATCGTAGCCGCGGAGCCGGAGTTTGACGTTGACCGCGGTCATAGGTACTATGCCTGCCCGCGACGGCGCCTTTGCGCCGCGCGTCTTTTTTTCTGAGGAGGAACCGTGAAGGAAGTGATCCTCACTCCCGAGGGCTACAAGAAGCTCAAGGAGGAGATCGAGCACCTATCGAACGCCAAGCGCCGCGAGATTGCGGAGCGTATCCGCGTCGCACGCCAGTTCGGCGACATCGCCGAGAACTCCGAGTACGACGACGCCAAGAACGACCAGGCGCTACTCGAGCACCGCATCGCCATCCTCGAGGAGCGCATGGCCAACGCACGCGTGATCTCGAAGAAGGAGGTCTCGAAGGACGTCGTCTCGGTGGGCTCGCACGTGAAGCTGCGTGACCTGTCTGCGAAGGAGACCGTCGAGTACCACATCGTCGGCTCGGCCGAGTCGAACCCAGACGCGCAGAAGCTCTCCAACGAGTCGCCGGTCGGCAAAGCGATCATCGGCAAGAAGAAGGGCGAGACCGTCGAGGTGACCACCCCTCGGGGCAAGGCCCTGAAGTACAAGATCCTGGACATCAAGGCGGCGTAACGAGCCGCTAGGCTCGTTCCGTGTTCGAGCGGTTCACCGAGCGTGCGCGACAGGTTGTTGTCCTCGCTCAGGACGAGGCTCGCGCGCTCAAGCACAACTACATCGGGACCGAGCACATCCTGCTCGGCCTGCTTCGCCAGGAGAAGGCGCTGGCCGCCCGTGTCCTCGGGGCGCTCGGCATCACTGTCGAGGAGGTGCGCGCCGAGATCGCCCGGACTATCGGCCAGGGCGAGGAGGTGACGAACGGGGAGATTCCGTTCACCCCCCGCGCCAAGAAGGTGCTCGAGCTCTCGCTGCGTGAAGCCAAGGCCTTGAAGCACGGCTACATCGGAACCGAGCACATCCTGCTGGCGATCGTCCGCGAGAACGAGGGCGTGGCTGCGCGAATCCTGCGCGGCTTCGACGCGGACGCCGAGACGATCCGTAGTGAGGTCATCCGCATGCTCGCCGGCGGGGAACATCCTGATCGAGAAGGGGTCTCCGAACCACACGCGCCGCCGAACGGGATCACCTTCTCGCGCCTTCCGGGGAGAATGCCGCGTCGCATCTACGACCCCCTCGATCACCCGCGTTCCTCGCTCGTGCTCGGCTTCGATGACCGGCGTTCCATGCTCCTGCTCGGCTTCGCGCTTTTCGGCGCTGCCGGAACTGGTCTCTTCGTCGGCTGGCTGATCTGGGGCTGAGCGCCGAATAGACTCGCGCCCCATGGCTTTGCCGAAGCGCTATCCCGACCGGGACGAGATCGCGGCGGTCCGGGTCGACGCCGAGCAGCTCGAGCCGGGGGCTGAGGGCGACGCGCCTCGGCGCGTGGCCGGCCGGGTCATGGCTCGCCGAGACATGGGGAAGCTCGTTTTCCTCGACCTCGTCGATCGCTCGGGGAAGATCCAGCTGCTCGTCGCCGAGGATCGCGCCGGGCCTGTCGACCTCGACCTCGGCGACATTGTCGGCGCCACCGGCGTCCCGGCACGGACGAAGCGCGGCGAGCCCTCGCTCGCCGTGACCGAGCTCGAGTTGCTCGCCAAGATCAAGCGGCCGCTTCCGGACACCTTTCACGGACTGACCGACACCGAGACGCGCTACCGCCAGCGCTACCTCGATCTCCTGATGAACGAGGACACTCGCGCCGACGTCGAGCTGCGTGCGCGGATGGTCGCCTCGGTCCGCCGCTACCTTGACGAGCGCGGGTTCCTCGAGGTCGAGACGCCGATCCTTCAGCCGCGCTATGGGGGCGCTCTCGCCGACCCGTTCGTCACGCACTCGAACGAGCTCGACACCGACCTCTACCTGCGCATTGCGAGCGAGCTCTACCTGAAGCGGCTGATCGTCGGCGGGCTCGAGCGCGTCTACGAGCTCGGCCGGGACTTCCGGAACGAGAGCATCTCCTACAAGCACGCTCCGGAGTTCACGATGGTCGAGTGGTACGAGGCCTACGCCGACTACAACGACACGATGGCCCGCATCGAAGAGCTCGTAGAGACCGTCGCCCGCGAGACGATCGGGACGACGAAGGTCACCTTTCGAGAACACGACGTCGACCTCGCGGCGCCCTGGCAGCGCGTCAAGCTGATCGACGCGCTCGACGAGCGTGGGCTCTGGACGCGGGACGAGGGCGACCTCCGCAAGCGACTCGAGAAGCGGGGCGTCGACACGAGCGCCAACGAGAGCTGGAGCAAGCTCGTCGACCATTCGCTGAGCCACTTCGTCGAGCCGGAGCTAATCCAGCCCTCGATCTTGTCCGACTACCCGGTCGAGCTTTCGCCGTTCGCGCGGCCGACTGAAGACGACCCCTCGATCGTCGAGCGCTTCGAGTTCTTCGTCGGCGGCATGGAGCTCGGGAACGCATTCACGGAGATCAATGATCCCGACGAGCAGGCCGACCGCTTCGCCCAGCAAGCTGCCGACGCTGCCGGGCAGCAGGGGGATCCCGACTACGTCGAAGCGCTTGCCTACGGGATGCCGCCGACGGGCGGGCTCGGCCTCGGCATCGACCGGCTGTCGATGGTGCTGAGCGGTCGGGAGAACATCCGCGACGTCCTGCTCTTCCCGCAGGTCCGGGAACGCCCCTGACCCGGGAGCTCCCCGCGGGCCTCGCGTCGGCGCTCGCGGACCGCGGAGCCCGGGTGGAGCGAACCTGGCGCGAGCACTTCCGGGGCTACCTCTTCGCCGACTCGCCCGAAGGCCGCCTCTTCGGCCGCTGGAGCGACGATCCCGGCGACGAACCGACGCTCGAGCACGAGGCCGAGGTGCGCGAGATCGTCGGCGTCGAGGGGCCGCTACGAGCGCCGCCCGTCCTTGACCGCGCCGCTCGCTGGCTGCTCGAGCAGGCCGTCGATCCGGAGCCCTCTGGAGGTCCCGAGCGCGTCGACGCGGTCATCGCAGCCGGCGAGCGGATCGCCGAGCTCGATTTGCCCCCGGCTCCTGTCCGCACTATGGGCGGGCGGGTCTCGCTGCGAACAAGGGCGCGAATTCTCCGCTCACCGTTGCCGCTGCGTGATCTGCGGTCGGCCCGGCGGACGCTGGCCGATCCCGGCCTGCTCTCGGTCACGAGTCACGGCGATTTCCATCACGGCAACGTGCTCGTGCAAGACGGCGTGGCCTGGGTCGTGGACTGGGAGCTCTCCGGTCAGCGTCCGGCGGGCTACGACCTGATGCAGTTCTGGGCGACGCTCGAGCGGGCCGAAGACCGCGACCGCCTGTTCGAGGCTGCCGTGAGCTCGATCGGGCCCGATCGCCGTCCCGAGCTCTTGAGACTCCGGCACGCGCTCGTCGTGAGGACGATCGCCGGGAAGTTCACTGCGCCGATGGCGTTCGACCGCGATCGCGCGGGCGCGCACGACCTGCTCGACCTCCTGCCCGGTGTTCGCGCGGAAGCCGGGTTGTAGCGGTGTTCCGCGCCGAGCTGATCACCGATCTCGCCGGCCTGGAGTGGATTCGCGACGGGTGGGACACGCTGGCGGAGCGCTTGGGCAGTCCGTTCTCCAGCCCGGCGTGGACACTCGCCTGGTGGCGGCACGCGGCACCACCTGGAGCCGAGCTGCGCGTGATTGCCGTTGTGGACGGCGACACGGTCTCGGCCGTCGCGCCCTTCTTCGTCGAAGGCAGGCGCTACCGGCTCCTCGCCTCCGACGCGTCGCTCGGCGTCGAGCCGCTCGCCGCACCCGGAGCCGAGCGCGCGACAATCGAGCTCACCGCCGCCGCCTTGGCAGGCGCCCAGCCGCGCCCCGACATCGTCGAGCTCGGTGGGATCCGCTCCGTGTCGCCATGGCCCGAGCTCTTGCGCGAGACTTGGCCCGGCCGCCGCCGGCCTTCGCTACGCCGCGAGCTCCCGCTGCCCCTGCCCGCGCTCGAGCTGGGCGGGCGCACCTTCGAGCAGTGGTTTGCGTCGAAGAGCTCATCCTTTCGTCACCAGGCTCGGCGCCTGCGCAGGCGTTTGGTCGAGCAGGGCGGACAGTTCCGGCTCGCCGCCGGAGAGGAGGACCTTGCGCTCGGCCTGCCTGCCTTCGCGGCCCTGCACCACGCACGCTGGCGAGCGCGTGGAGGGTCGGGCGTCCTCACCCCGGGCGTCGAGGCGATGCTGCCCGACGCTGCGCGCGAGCTCGCGGGCGAGGGCCGTTTTCGGCTCTGGCTGACCGAAGTCGAGGGCCAGGTGATCGGAGCCGACGTCTGGCTCGCCGCGGGCGGCGAGGTCTCGCAGTGGCTCGGTGGCTTCGACGAGGCATGGGCGCAGGCGAACGTGTCACTGCTCTCGATGCTCGCTGCGATCGAGGACTGCTTCGAGCGCGGCGACCGGCGGATCGACCTTGGCGGCGGGCGCGCGGAGCTGAAATCGAGGGTCGCCGAAAGCGAGGACTCTCTCGAGCACTACCTCCTGCTCCCGCCCAGCCCGCGGCGACCGCTCGTCGCGGCGTCGCTGCTTCCTGGACGGCTCCGCCGCGCCGTTGTCGAACGTCTTCCGCCCGGAGCGAAGACGCGGCTCAAGCGGCTCCTGAGACGTTAGGCGCGTCGCGGGAGCAGGTTGAGCACGGCGCGCGCGTCCTCCGGGAAGAGGAGGCGCTCGAAAAGCACGAGCGCGACGACATAGACCGCGGTCCCGGCCGGGACCGCGAGCGCGAGCTCGTCTCGCAGCGCCGCCATCGTCCCGGCCGCAAGCAATGTCCCCACCACAGGCCCCGCGGCAATGCGGCTCCAGTCGATCCCTCCGGCTATTCGCTGTGCGAAGGCGACGAACGCCACGGCGACGAGCAACTGCGAGATCGAGGTGCCGAGGGCGGCGCCGTTCAGCGACAGCCAGGGAATGAGCAGGAGGTTAGCCAGGATGTTCTCGAGCGCGACGAGCCCGTAGACCCAGGTCAGCACGCGCTGCCGATCCTGCGAGACGAGCAGATAGCCGGTCACGTAGCAGATTGGATAGAGCGCGATCGCCGGCGTCAGCAGACGCAGAGCCGTCTCGGCGCTCCCGTACGAGGAGCCGTAGAGAACCCGGATCAGCGGCCCGGCGAGGACGAGGCCGCCCGCGGCGAGCGGCAGCGTGAGCGCGACGGCGAGCTTGAGGCCCCGCTGGAAGACAAGGCCGACGGGAGGGACGCTCGTCGTCGTCAGCCGCGAGAAGACCGGATACACGGCGGCGCCCACGCTCCAGGCCACGAAGAGCGTCGCCTCGAGCAGCCGGTACGCGGCGCCGTAGTCACCGACGACGTCCTTCGGCTCGAAGGCGGCGAGCATTGCCGTGTCGACCCGGAAGAGGACGATCGCGAAGACGCCTGCCAGGCCGATCGCAAGCGACGCGCGCATGAGGGGCCACCACCGCCGGGGCTCCACTTCGAGCCGCGGCCGGGCGATCTTCCACACCAGGAACCACAGCGCGAGCGCGAAGCCAAGCCCTGCGCCGGCGAGGTAGATCGCAGACACGGCGACTACGCCGGCGCCCTGCACGAGCGCTGCGATACCGACGGCGGCCGTCACGAAGCGCTGCGAGATAAGGGCGACCGGGATGAACTCGAGGCGCTCGAACGCCTGGTACGACGCGAAGCACGTCGCCATCAGCAGCTCGAGCGTGACCGCGGCGCCGAGGAGCAGCAGCGCAGCCAGAGTTTCCCGATCGATCCCGGCCCCGACGGCGACGCCGATCGCGACGGCCAGAGAGATCGTCGACAGCACGACCTTGATGGCGACTGTGTTCGCGAAGTACGCGTTGAGGCGGGTGCGGTCCCGGGCGACCTCGCGTGTCAGGACGACGTCCTGGCCGAAGTTCGCGAGCGTGGTCGCCAGGATCACGAACGTGAGGGCGAAGGTGAAGACTCCGAAGCGGGAGTCTCCGAGCTCGCGGGCCATGACCACGAAGAACGCGAGCGAGGCGACCTTCGACGCGACGTCCGCGAAGAGGCGGTAGCCGGTGTTGGTGAGGACGCTGCGCGGCCTGTCGTTCACGAAGCGCGCCGCAGTTTCCTCGTCACCTGCCCGACCAGGAGGCGCACATGCATCCGTCCCCGGTTCAGCTCCGCCCGCCGGAGCACCGAGCGGGGAAGCGGTCTGCGCTCGCCTCGGACCTGGTCGCGCAGCATCCAGGCATCGCGCACGGCGTGCCACCACGCCGAGGGAGCGCGGTGGTAGGCGGCCTGGATGAGGTCGAAGGCGAGGTAGCCGACCGTCCTCCGGACGGCGACCGACGTCGGAAAGCGCAACCAGATGTACCAAAGGTGGTTTCGGATCCGGTAGTAGAGGTTCACGTCCCATGTCTGGCGCTCGGAATGGGCCTTCATGTGGTCGAAGACGGCCGAGGGGAAGTAGCGCACCTCCCATTCGTTGGCGGCCAGGCGTGCCGCAAGGTCGACCTCCGAGTTGGTCAAGAAGTAGGGCTCGAAGAAGCCGCCGGCCTCGACGTAGGCCTCGCGCCGGATCATGCACGAGCCCTCGGGAAAAGAGAACGCCGGAAACCCCTCGGGCGGCGCTTCGCCTCTCCGGCCCGCGCGCAGCCACCAGTCGAACGTCCCCAGCTCGTCTTCGAAGAGGACGCGCCCCGCCGAGTCGATGTCGCGCACCAAACCGCCGGCGACGCCCAGCCTCGGGTTCGCCTCGAATGCTTCGAGCAGGGTCTCGACAGCGCCAGGCAGGGGGTACGCGTCGTCGTCGAGCATCAGCAGGAGGTCGCCCTTCGCCTCCCTCGAGGCGAGATTGCGGCCGCCGAGCCCAAGGTTCGCGCCAGGCTCCAGAAGTCGCACCCGAGCGGCGTAGCGGCGCACGTGCTCGGCGGTGCCGTCGCTCGATCCGTTGTCGACGACGAGAATCTCGGCAAGTGGTGCCTCGAGCAGGCGGTCGAGAACACGACTGAGCGCTTCCTTGCGATTGCGGGTCAGGATGACCGCCGAGATGGTGGGTTTCGCGTCCTCGCTGGGCGTCTGGGGCATGGCGCGCTGAGTGTATGCGCGTACGATTTTCGTATGGCTCGGGGCCCACTTCCACCACTCGCCCTCGCCTACCACGGCGTCGCCGACGTCCCGCTGCGGCAGGACCCCCACGGGCTGTTCGTGCGGGCGGAGGATTTGCGGCGCCAGATCGCGAAGCTGAGGTCATGGGGCTACGGCCTTGTTAGCTTCGGGGAGCTCGCGCGCCTTGCGTCTGCGTCAGAAGCGGGCGGCCACGCCGCTCTCACTTTCGACGACGGCCTCGTGGACAACCTCGAGACGCTTGCTCCCCTGCTCCAGGAAGAGGGCGCGCCGGCGACCGTCTTCGTCGTCTCGCGCTGGCTTGGCCGTCCGCATCGGTCGGTGCCCTGGACGAGGATCATGACCGAGGCCGAGCTCGGGGACCTGCGCGCGACCGGGGTGGAGATCGGCGCCCACTCCGTCTCGCACCCGGATCTCAGCTCGCTCTCGTACGACGATGCTCTCGGCGAGCTCGCAGGCAGCAAGCATCAGCTCGAGTCCGTGCTCGGTGAGCCCGTGGAGGTGGCCGCGTATCCCTACGGACGGGCAAACGCGGTGACCGTGCGGGCCTGCCGGGCTGCCGGCTTCGCGGCAGCTTGCTCAGCGACCGGGCGCGGATCCTGGAGCGAGCCGCACAACCTGCCTCGCCAGGACGTGGAGAACCGTTGCACCATGATCGGACTGCGGCTCAAGCGCGACGACCGCTACGAGCCGCTCATGCGCCTCGCGCCCGCCCGCGCGGCGCGCCGGCTCGGCCGAACCGTCCGCGGCGCGCTCCGATGATCGCCCGCCTGCTTCGTCCGCCGGCTTTCCTCGTCTACCACGGGGTGGCGGACGCGACCGACGGAGAGGATCCCAAGCGTCTGCTCACCTCGGCGGAGCACCTCGAGGCGCATCTGCGCTTCCTGCAACGCCGTGGTTACCGCTTCCTGACCGCGGAGGAGCTGCTCGACGAGGGCGGCCCACAGCCGCGCCTCGCCGTCGTGACGTTCGACGACGGGTTTCGAAACTGGCTGACCGGTGCCTTGCCCGTCCTGAAGCGGCTCGGCTTGCGGGCGACGTTCTACCTCTCCCCGGGCTGTTCGGTCTTCCTCATCCAGAGCTTGTCGGCGCGCAGGCGGCGCTGCTGGACGAGAGGGGCGCGAGGGAGCTCGTCGCCGCAGGAATGGAACTGGGCTCGCACTCGCTTACGCATCCCGACCTGCGCAAGCTCGACGACGAGGCGCTCGCGTTTGAGTTGGCCGACTCGAAGACCGCGGTCGAGCGGATCACCGGCCGGCCGTGCCGAACCTTCGCCTATCCGTACGGCCTCTACGACGAGCGGGTCGTGCGCGCCGTCGGGGCAGCCGGCTACGAGCTCGCCTTCGCCTGGCTACCCGGGCCGTGGCTGCCTCTGGAGGCGCCGCGCCTGCCCGCTCCGCCGAGGCACGGGGCTCTGCGCCTGGCGCTCAAACTCGCCGGCCTTCGCAGGCGGGGCCCCTGATGCGCTTCTCAGTCGTCATCCCCACGATGCGCCGCGAGACGATTCTGGCCTCCACGCTCGCGAGCCTCGAGCGCTGCGACCCCTCGCCACACGAGGTGATCGTCGTCGACTCCGACGACCAGGGCTCCTCGTGGGCCACTGTGGCCGCGTTCGATCAGGCGGTCTCGCCGGCGGTCCGCTACGTGAGGACGACTCCGAGCCTGACTCGCCAGCGGAACATCGGCATCGACGACTCCTCGGGAGACGTGGTCGTGTTCATGGACGACGACGTCTCGATCGAGCCCGACCTCTTTGCCCGCCTGGACGAGGTGTACCGCGACCCCGACGTCGTCGGGGCGACCGGCCGCGTCGTGGAGCCCGAGTCGAAGCGGCGCGGCGGACGGGCCTCGCGCCTCCGCCGGCTGCTTCCGGGCGGCGGGCGCGAAGGCACCTTTACTCGCTTCGGCTACCCGCGCTACCTACGCGATCTCGAGCATCCGCTCGACATCGAGTTCATGCAGGGTTGCTTCATGAGCGCCCGTCGCGACACTGCCGCGACCGTGCGGTTCGACGAGCAGCTGGGCGGCTACGCTCTGGCCGAGGACGAGGACTTCTCGTACCGCCTCTCGCGGGTCGGCACGCTCCGATACGTGCCTGACATCGTCATCAACCATCGGAAGCTCGGGTTCAGCGCACAGGACCAGAGGCGCTTCGGGCGGCTCGTCGTCGCCAATCGCGCCTACCTGTTTCGGAAGAACTTCCCACAGACCCGGCTCGCGCGCTTCCAGTTCGCCCTCCTCGTCGGCATGCTCCTCGCTCACCGCCTCGTGAATCGCGAGTGGCGGGGGGCGCAGGGCATCATCGAAGGAGCTGTGAGAATGAAGGGCTCCCAGAGCGATCGTCAAAGCGAGCGACTGTGATCGAGACCGCGAGACAAGCGCCGGCTGCCTTGTGGTGGGGGCGCATCCGCGGCCTCGCGCTGCAGTTGAGTGCCGGAGCCAGCGCTGCGGCGCTGGGACTGGCCCTGGCGATCGTCGCTTCGCCCTTCGAGGAACTCGGGCCGGTCGTGCTGCTCGCCATTCCGCTGGTCCCGCTCGCGATCGTCGCCGTGATGGTCGACCCGATCGTCGCGCCTCTGATCGTCGCCGCCACCCTGCCCACGGGGTCGGTGGGGGCCAATCTGGGACCAGTCACGCTGCAGGCGGCCGAGGGCGCCGCCCTCGCCGTCGGAGCGCTCATCATCATCCGCCGGCTCGCGCTCGGACAGTCGCCTTTGCCCTTCGCGCGCGAACTGATCTGGCCGGTTCTCCTGCTCGGCTGGACGTTGGTCGCGCTCTACTCCGCGGTCGACGAGGCTCTGGCAATCAAGCAGGTCGTCGCCTTGCTCGGCGGGATCTTGCTCGCGACCGCGACTCTGGCGTCGTGTCGCGACCTGCGCGGAGTCCGCATCCTCCTCGGCTTCGTGACCTTCATCGGGCTGATCGTCGCGGTCTTGTCACTCTCCGAAAACCACGGGTTCCAGGCGACGCAAGGAGGCGCGCAGGTCCAGGGCCGTCTCCAGGGCGCGTTTCAGTCGCCCAACCAGTTGGGCTCGTGGTGCGCGCTCGTCATCCCGATCGCGGCCGGTCTCCTGTTCGCGTCGCCTGGCCGGTTCGGGCGCCTTCTCGGCGCCGTGTCGCTGCTCGCACTCCTCGGATCGCTCGTGTTCTCGCTCTCCAGGAGCGCCTGGATCGGGACCGGGGCCGCTGTCCTGCTGCTGCTCTTCACGCTGCGGGAGGCGAGGAGGCTGCTGGCCTTCATCCTCGTTCCGCTCGTCGTGGCGGGCTATCTGATCTTCTCGTTCGCGCCGACTCCGCCGGAGGTGGAGGTCGTCGGCGAGCGGGTCCGCGCGATCGCGGTCCGCAGCCCGTACGACGCGCGGTCGGAGATCTACCACGAAGCGCTCAACGAGATCCGCGAAGATCCGATCACGGGCCAGGGCCCCGGCGGCTTCGCGATCGCGAGCCGCCGAGCGGGAACCGAGACGAGCACCGTGTTCGCCGATCACGCCCACAACATGCTCCTGAACTACGGGGCGGAGTCGGGCCTGCCGGCGGTTGGCCTCGTGCTCGCCTTCGTGCTGGCTCTCGGGGCGGCGGCGCGGAGGGGCGCTCGGGCCGCTGGGCGCATCGACCCGCGCCACCGGGGCCTGATCCTCAGCATCGGCGCCTCGCTCTTTGCGATCTTCGTGCAGGGATTCTTCGACTACACATTGGGCAATCCGGTGATCCGGATCACCGTCTGGATGTTGATCGGCGCGCTGCTCGTCGCGGTGCGAGAGGCGGACCGCCTCCGTTTTCGGCCACGCGCGGCGCGGCGTTAGCCGGGCCCCGCTGAGGCCTCGTGACTACTCCGGAACAACTCGAATCGCAGGCCCGGGAGGGGGCGGTGCGCGTGACCTTCGTCTCGTCACACGCACGCCAAGGCGGAGCGGAGCGCTCCCTGACAACACTGCTCTCGGCGCTGCCGGCTCCGTGGGTGGCTGGAGTCGTTTGCCTCGAACACGGCCCCCTCGTCGAGGAGCTGCGGCGCAGGAGGTTTCCTACCTCTGTGCTGTCCACCGGTGCAGGGGGACTCTCCATCGCAAGATCAGCGCTTCGTCTGCGACGCGTGCTGCGGCGCACGGCTCCTGCCGTCGTGCACGCGAACGGCATCAAGGCTGCGCTGGTGTCGGTTCTGGCGGCGCTCGGCACCGGCCGAGCAGTCCTGTGGATGAAGCACGACTACAGCTGGGACGGCCCGCTCGCGCGCGTCCTGGCCTCGCGTTGTGCGGCCGTGGTCGGGGTCAGCCGAGCGGTTACCGAGGCGCTCCCCGCGCGCCTCGGTGGACGAGTCCACGTCGTTCACAACGCGCTCGCCGAAGCGGTTCCGGAGCGCGAGGCCGCCGCGGCGCGGCTCCGCGAGCTGCTGGGTGCGGAAGCTGGGGAACCGATCGTGACGCTCGTGGGGCGGCTCGACCCGCCGAAGGGGCAGCGAGAGCTGCTGGCGGTGGCGCCGGAGGTGCTCGAGCACACGCCGTCGACGCATTTCCTCTTCGTCGGCGGCGAGCACGAGCCGCACCTCGACTACGCGGCGAGGCTCCGCCGGGAGGGCGAGCAGCTCGCTGATGCCGTTCGGTTCCTCGGCCACCGGGACGACGCGTTCGAGATCATCGCGGGCAGCGACGTCGTGGTCGTTCCGACAGTCGTCTACCGCGGGTTCGGCCGCGAGAGCTTCTCCCTCGTCGCCCTCGAGGCGATGGCCGCCGGGACTCCGGTGGTCGGCTATGCAGACGGTGGGCTGCCTGAGGTCCTCGCCGACTGCGGCCGTCTCGTCGCACCGGGCGACCGCCGTGCGCTCGCCGACGCGATTGCCGAGCTCCTGGCCGATCCGGCTCTCAGAGAGCGGCTGGCGCGCTGCGGTCGCGACCGCGCCGCCCGCGAGTTCTCGGTCGAGCGAATGACCGCTGCAATGAAAGAGCACTATCGCGCCGCGGCGAACGGAACCCGTCTTTCGCGAGACAGCTACGAGCCCGTCAGATAACTCTTGAGGCGCACGTAGACCGGCCGCTCGCCGAGTGTGGCATCGAGCAGTCCGAAACCCGCTTGGTGGACGCTGCCCTCACCCGGCCGTGTGCGCTCCTTGTACCAGAAGGCAACCGGCACGTAGGGGTAGTTCGCCGACGTGTACTGGAGGGCCCGGACGAAGTAGTCGCCCTGTTGCTCGGGCGTCACCCCGCGCTCCCAGTTCGGGATACCGCTCCAGTTCGCGTGTGCAGACCAGCCGAACTCCGTGAACCAGATCGGTTTCGCCGCGTCGCCGTAGTCGAGCATCACTTGCCGGACAGCCGGGAGGTGGGTGAACCACCAGCGGTGGCCGTCGTCCGCGGTCTCGGGCGGCGCATCGGCCAGGCCCTGGTATGGGTGGGTGGCGACGATGTCGAAGAAAGCCTTCGTTCCTCGTGCGTAGACCTGGCGGATCCAGGCGTCGTCGTTCGAGGACGGACCGCCGAGGACGACCTTCGTCGCCGGATCGCCGGTCTTAAAGCCCGGATAGGCGGCCCGCAGAAGGGCGGCGTATTGATCGACTGAGCCCTGCCAGAACGACTGCGCCGGGTCGGGCTCGTTCCAGACCTCCCAGGCGGCCACGCGTCCTTGCCAGTGGGCGGCTGCCCAGTGGGCGAAGTCGGCGTAGTCCTGTGGGTTCGTCGGCGGGACGAGGTTGCCCTGGTTCCCGTTTGCCCAGCCCGGCGTCATCCACAGCGTCATCAGGACGTTGAGCCCGCGCGCGCGTGCTTCGTTGACGCAGAAGTCGACCATTCCGATGTACCAGGCGTTTCGCGCCCCCTTGTACCCGTCTTCGATCCCGGCCCACGAGGTGTCGATGCGCACCCATCTGACTCCTGCCGCGGCGAGCTCGTTGAGAACGGTCAGGCGATCCGGGTTCGTATAGAAGCTCCAGTTGCAGTGGAACTGAGCCCCGACAGCCGGTCCGCCCGGGGGCGGCGGAGGCGGAGGCGGGGGCGGCGGAGGCGGAGGTGGCGGGGGAGGCGGAGGTGGAGGGGGTGGCGGCGGCGGGGGCGGGTTGCAGTTTCTGGGACGACACTTGCGCAGTGGCGTGAGGTTCATCGAGCCGACGGTGAGACGGCCGGGGCGGGGCCGCGACCGCAAAACCGCCACGCTCAGCCGGCTACCAGCCCGGCGCGCCTCGTAGCGGACGGGGGCGATGCGCTGCCAGCGCCCCGTGGTGCGCACGCACCGGGAGGCGCCGCCGATGCGCGACTGGCGCAGACGCTCCTGCACGCGAAGACATGCTCGTCCGCTGCGCTGCGAGCGAATCCGCGCGGAGCCGACGTAGGCCTGGCCGGCCTCGGCCTCGAGGACGGTCTCGGACACAGGCGCCCCGCGGGACGCAGCCCCGGCCGTCGGGACGGCGAAGACGAGGCCCGCCAGGACCGCGAGCAGCATCGTTCGACCCATGCGAGTGGCGACCGGCTCCATACGAGCGAGGTCGGAAACGCGGCCACGCGCCTCGATAACTCGACCTAGGCCCCCCGCATGGGGGACACTCGAACCAGTGACGAAACCGAAGGTCGTCGGCGTCGTCCCGGCGGCGGGCCGGGCACTCCGCTTGCAGCCGCTCCCCTGCTCGAAGGAGGTGCTGCCGGTCGGCGGTCGGCCGGTCCTCGACTACCTCGTCGAGCGCATGCGGGCCGCGCCCTGCGACGAGCTGCGCATGGTCACGAGGCCCGAGAAGAGGGACGTCGTCGAACGGGCGACCGAGCTGGGTGCCCTCGTCGTGGAGGGGCATCCGCCGTCCGTCGCAGACTCTCTCCTGCTCGGCATGGAGGGACTGGCCCGCGACGACGTCGTCCTCTTCGGGTTCCCCGACTCGATCTGGGAGCCCGTGGACGGCTTCGCGCAGATGCTGGGGGCGCTCGGCGAGGAGGGTGAGGTCGTGCTCGGGCTCTTTTCGACGCGGGAGCTCGAGCGCTCGGACGTGGTCGCGCTCGACAAGCTGGGCCGCGTAACGGAGATTCATGTCAAGCCAAGGCATCCGCCGTCCGAGCTCGTGTGGGGCTGTCTCGCCGGGCGCGTCTCGGCCCTCGAGGGAGTTCGCGGCTACGACGAGCCGGGTGCCTACCTCGACCGCGTCGCCCGCGAGCGCAGTGTCCAGGCCGTCCGCTTCGGGACCGAGTTCGTCGACATCGGGACGCCGGAGGCCTTGCTGCGCCACGCGGATGTGGTGCCGTCGTGAAGGTCCTCGTCACCGGCCACCACGGGTACCTGGGCTCGGTCGCAACGCCTGTCCTCACCGGGGCCGGGCACGAGGTCTCCGGCCTCGACACGGGGTTCTACCGCGGTTGCGACCTCGGCCCCCCCGCGGATGCTGTGCCCACGCTCGAGCTGGACGTGCGCGACGTGACCGCCGAGCACCTGCGAGGGCTCGACGCCGTCGTCCACCTCGCCGGCCTCTCCAACGACCCGCTCGGCGACCTCGATCCCGACCTCACGCACGAGATCAACTTCCGCGCGACCGTCGGGCTCGCACGCGCAGCTCGGGAGGCGGGTGTTGCGCGGTTCCTCTTCGCGTCCTCGTGCAGCATGTACGGCGCGTCCGAGAGCGAGCGGGTCGGCGAGGACGTCCCACTCAAGCCGCTCACGGCGTACGCCGAGTCGAAGGTGCGCTCCGAGGAAGCTCTCGCCGGGCTCGCGGAGGACGACTTCTCACCGGTCTTCATGCGCTTTGCGACCGTCCACGGCGTCTCACCGCGGCTGCGCATCGACCTCGTGCTCAACAACCTCGTCGGCTGGGCGTTCACGACCGGGGCCGTCCGCATCCTGAGCGACGGAACGCCCTGGCGGCCCGTCATTCACGTCGCCGACGTCGCCGACGCGATCCGCGCCCTCCTCGAGGCGCCTCGCGACGCGGTGCACGGCCAGGCTTTCAACGTCGGAGCCGACGGGGAGAACTACCAGGTGCGCGACCTGGCCGAGCTCGCGCAAGAGGCCGTGCCGGAGAGCACGGTCGAGTACGGAGACGCGAGCGATCCCGACCCGCGGTCGTACCGGGTCGATTTCGGAAAGCTTCGCCGCGCCCTACCCGGCCTAGAGCTGCGCCGCACCGCGCGCGAGAGCGCTCACGAGCTCCACCATGCTTATCGGGCCGTCGGGCTCACCTTCGAGGAGTTCGAGGGCGCCCGGTACACGCGCCTGAAGAGGCTGCAGAGCCTCCTCGCGGAAGGACAGCTCGGCGAGGACCTCCGCTGGCGATGATCTGGCGCGAGACCGAGCTGCCGGGGGCATTCGTCGTCGAGTCCGAGCCTGCGGAGGACGAGCGGGGCTGGTTCGCCCGCATCTACGACGAGAGCGAGCTCGAGGAGCGTGGGCTTGTCTCGCGGTTCGTGCAAGGCAGCGTCGCCCACAACAAGGAGTGGGGCACCTTGCGGGGGCTGCACTACCAGGCCGAGCCGCACGCTGAGGCGAAGCTCGTGCGCTGCATCACCGGCTCCGTGCACGACGTGATCGTCGACCTGCGGCCGGGTTCCTCGACGTTCAAGCGCTGGGCGGCCGTCGAGCTCACCGCCGAGGGCGGCCCGATGCTCTACGTCCCGGAAGGGCTCGCGCACGGGTACCTGACGCTCGAGGACGAGACCGAGACGCTGTACCTGATCTCTGCTCCCTATTCGCCTCAGGCGGCGCGGGGGGTGCGTTGGGACGACCCCGCCTTCGGCATCGAATGGCCGCACGAGCCCAGGGTGATGTCCGATAAAGACAAGGCTTGGCCGGATTTCAGCGACTGAGCAGCTCGTCGAGGTCGTCGCGCACGTGGATGAAGCTCCCACCGAGAGCATCCGCTTCGCCCGAGGCAAGCCGGACGACCAGCTGACCAGCGCGCTCCGGCTCGTTCGGGTCCGGCGAGCCGAACCCCGGAAACCAGCGTTGCCCCTCGGGCGAGTCGCGCAGCCGCTCCGTCATCTCCGTCCAGACGAAGCCGGGCGAGATCGCGAAGACGGCGAGCCCGAGCTCGCCCGTCTCGGCGGCCAGCGACTGCGTGAAGTTGATGAGCCCGGCCTTCGCGGCCGAGTAGCCCGACCCGTACGGATAGGGCCGGGTCGCCGTCCCGCTCGAGACATTGACGATGCGGCCGCGGCCACGTTCGATCATGCCCGGGAGGACGGCCCGCGAGCAGTGGAAGGCACCGAGCAGGCTCGTCTCGAGGTCGCGACGCCAGTCTTCAGGATCGACCTCCCAGACCGGCCCGATCGCATCGAGGGTGCCCGCGTTGTTCACGAGCAGATCGAGGGGCCCGAGCCCGGCGACCGCGCTCTCGACTCCTTCGCGGTCCGTCACGTCGATACCGGTCGAGCGCGAGAGGGTGTGCACCTCGGCGCCGGCGGCGGCGAGCGCGTCTGCGATCGCGCGCCCGACGCCGCGCGAGCCGCCGGTGACGAGCGCCGTCTGCCCGCTCAAGTCGACCGCCATCCGCCGACCCTACTCGGCCCGTCTCAGCACGAAGCGCCAGAGCGCACGTGCATCGGCGGGGAACGCGAGCCGCTCGAAGAGGACGAGAGCCGGGACGTAGAGGAGCGCGCCGATCGCGAGTGCGGGGCCGAGATCGTCGCGGAGGGCAGCCATCCCCAGCGCGGCCAGCCCCCCGGCGAGCGCCGGTCCGGCGAGCACGCGAGCCCACGAGACGTCCTGGAGCAGTCCGCGCGCCGCGGCGAGGAGCCCGGCCGCGAGCAGCGCTTGAGTCAGCGAGGCCGCTACGGCGGCGCCGTCGAGCGAGAAGAGCGAGATCAGCAGGACGTTGGCCGCAACGTTGGCGAGCGCGACCACGCCGTGCGCCGCGGCGAGGGCAACCTGCCGGTCCTGAGAGAGCAACAGCACTCCGGCGAGGTGGGTGACCGGGTAGAGGGCGATCGCCGGCGCCAGCAGCCTCAGCGCCTCGCCCGCCTGCTCGAAGTCCGAGCCGTAGACGAAGGTGGCGAGCGGCCCGCCGACGAGCGCGGCGCTGAGCGCCAGAGGCAGCGTGGCCGCGAGCGCGAGCTTCAGCCCGCGCTCGAAGACGAGGTGGGCTGGCGGGTCGCTGTTCGGTCCCAGGCGCGAGAGCACCGGGTAGAGCGCAGTGCCCACGCTCCAGCTCAGAAAGAGCGTCGCCTCGAAGAGCCTGAACGCGCCGCCGTAGTTGCCGACCACGCTGTCCGGCTCGAACGCCGCGAGGATCGCCGTGTCGACCCGGAACAAGATCGTCCCGAAGACGCCGGCGATACCGACCGGGAGCGCGACCCACATCAGCGGCCAGAAGCGGCTCGGGTCGATCTCGAAGCGCGGCCGCACGACCCGCCGGAAGACCAGAGCCGTCGCCAGGACGAGCGCGGCGAGGGCGCCCCCGAGATAGATCGCGGAGACCGCGACCACTCCCGCGCCGGCGAGGAGCGCACCGATGCCGACGATTGCTGTCACGAGCCGCTGGAAGATCAGCACCACCGGCAGGAAGCCGATGCGCTCGTACGCCTGGAAGACTGCAAGGCACGTGGCGGTGAAGAGCTCCGCCGCCACGGCGACCCCTAGGAGCAGGATCACGGTTCGCGTCTGGGCGTCCACGCCGAGCGCGAATGTGACCGCGGCGGTAACGGCGAGCGCTGGCACAAGGAGCAGCGCCTTCAGCGTCAGCGTGTTCGCGAAGTAGAGATGGACGCGCTCGTGGTCGCGCGCGACCTCTCGCGTCAGGATGCCGTCCTGGCCGAAGCCGCCGAAGACAGTGACGAGTGTCGCGACCGAGAGGCCGAGCGTGAAGACGCCAAAGCCCGTGTCGCCTAGCTCGCGGGCCATGACGACGAAGAGCGCGAGCGACGCAGCCTTGGAGCCGAGGTCGGCGAGCGCGCGGTAGGCGGTGCCGGCGAGGATCCGTCTCGCGCCTGCTTCGGGCGGCGCGCCGCTAGGCTGAGCCGCCGGCTGGTCGGGCTCCATGGGCACTGAGGCGACCTTCTACACCATTGCGGACGCGGGCTTCTTCCCGGGGCTCGTCGCGCTGCTCAACTCGCTGCGGCTGACGGGGAACGTGGGCGAGCTCGTCGTCCTCGATCGCGGGCTCATGCCGGCGCAGCGGGCTCTCGTCGGCGATCACGTCACTCTCGTCGAGCTGCCGGCGGCGCTCGCCGGGCGGCCGATGCTCCTCAAGGCCTACCCGCATGCGCTCGGCGCCTCCGGGACGATTGTGCTCATCGACAGCGACATGATCGTCACCCGGCCGCTGGACGACATCGTCGCCTGTGCGCAGAAGGGCAGGATCTGCGTCTTCCCCGACCACCGCTCGCACCGCGGCCGCTGGTTCGCCGAGTGGCACGACGAGCTCGAGCTGCGCGCTCCCCTGCGGCGTGGCACCTACCTCAATGCCGGCTTCCTCGCGCTCTCGACCGAGCACTGGCCCGAGCTCCTCGGCCGCTGGTGGGAGCTCTGCGACCGCGTCCCGCGCGAGCAGCACTTCGGCCGCTTCGAGCAACCGTTTTGGGCCGGCGACCAGGACGTCTTGAACGCGATCCTCGCCAGCGAAGTGCCGGAGCACGCCGTCGTCGAGCTCTCAGCTGACGAGGAGGCGTACCCCGACGACCTGCTCGAGGTCGAGGTGATGGACGAGCGCACGCTCCGCTCCGAGCTGCGCGGCCGGCCGACGGCGATCCTCCACTACGCGCTCGGCCCCAAGGCCTGGGAGCGGAACGCATGGCTTCGGCTCCGAAACGACGCGTACGTGCGACTTCTCCCTCGCCTGCTCTTCGGAGACGACGTTGCGGTGCGGCTGGAGCCGAAGTCCGTTCCGGTCTGGCTGCGGCCGGGCGCTCCGGCGCGTGCTCTCGTCCGCGGGGCCGAGTTCGCGCACGGAGGAGTCCGTGGCGCCGTCCACGCTCTGCCCCGCCCGGTCCGCGAACGGGCGCTCGCGCTAAGGAACGCGTTCTTCCGACGCCACTAAAAGACCCGCTGCGAGCAGCTGGTCCGCCGCCTCTCTGATCTCCGAGAACGGGAGCCCGGCGCGCTTGGCGATCGCCTTCAGGTCGTTCCGTCCATCCGAGAGGTTCAGCACCCAGAGCAGCGCGCCCTCCGTGAACGAGCCCCCGCCGACCGCGCGGTAGAGGCCTCGCCTGCCGAGCTGCGGCTCGCCCTTCGGATTGAGATTGACGTAGGTCTCGTTCCCTTCGTGCGCGCCGCTCTCCAGTAGCTCGAAGACCGCGAGATAGGCCGCGAAGGAGTCGGCGAGGTGCTCGGGGCGCACGAGGTCGAAGTCGTCCGCGGAGGAGTGATAGCCCGGAAACTCGTCCTGCGGCGTGCGCGTGAGGACGCCGACCGGCAGGTCGAACCCGGGTGAGCAGAACTGCCGCTCGTCGCCGCCGAGCGGCGTGAAGTCACGCACCTCACCCGACGCCGCGAGGACGACCTCCTCGACGGTGCGGTCGATCTCGGCGTTCCCGCGTCGGCTGCGCTTGTAGGTCAGCGGGCCGGGGTCGCCGACGCAGGCTGCGACGAGCCCGTGCTTGACGCGATGCACCCGCTTCTCGTTCCGCGACAGCCATGTGAGCGGCCCGATCGTCGCCGGGCTGAAGAGGAAGCGGTACGAGTAGTTCCGTTGCCTGTCTCTGAGCCGGGCGGCGAGTGCAGTCAGCAGCACGATCCCCGAGAGGTTGTCGTTGCAGAGCGAGGGATGGCAGATGTAGGTCGAGAGCAGGATCTCGTCTTCGCTCTCGCCCGGCAGCAGGCACTCGGCGTAGGTGACGAACCCGTCCGCAAGCGTCGAGTCGATCACGGCCTCGTACTCGCCCTCTGCGAGCGCCTCCAGCTGCCGGTGCGGGAGGCAAAAGCCCCAGTTCTCGTTGTGGTACGACGTCCGGTACGGCGTCACGTCCGGCCGTTCGGGATCGGAGAAGAGGTGCTCACGGAGCTCCGCCAGGGTCAGGCGCTTCCGGACGGGGACGCTGTACCCGAGGACGTGGAGGTTCGAATCCGCGAAGTCGACGATCCGCTCCCCGTCCGGTCCGGCGAGCCACGCCTCGCGGATGTTCCACTCCCGCGGCAGCGTCCAGTCGTAGACCTGCGTCCCGCTCGGCACCTCGGTCCGCTCGAGCGGGATCTGCTCCTCGATCAGGTCGAGCGTCTGCCGCACTCCGTCGCCGGTCAGGCTTCGGCAGATTGGGTAGAGGCGCTCCATCAGCGCATACATCTCGCGGCCGGGGTCACTCATGGACCGCGACCTTCGGTACCGGGGTCACGAAGCGGCCCCCCCAGTCGCGGACGTGGCCCATCTGCTCGACGATCTCGTCCTTCAGGTTCCAGGCGAGGAGCAGCACGTAGTCGGGCTTGGTCTCGGCGATGTGCTCGGGCGAGCGGATCGGCAGCCGCACGCCCGGGAGGTAGAGGCCCTGCTTGTGGGGGCTGCGGTCGGCCACGTACTGGACGAGCTCGGGGCCGATCCCGCAGTAGTTGAGGAGCGTCACGCCTTTCGCGGCGGCGCCGTATGCGGCCACGGAGCGCCCCTCCGTGCGGGCGCCCTCGAGAAACTCTTGGAGCCCCTGACGGACGGCGCGCACGCGCCCGTCGAAGTGCGCATACGTCGCGAGGTCGGCGAGACCGGCTGCCCGCTCGCGTTCGACGAGCTCGGCGACCCGCCCGGTATCCGCATGCGTCTCGGAGCCCGCTTGAGCCCCGTAGATGCGCAGCGATCCGCCGTGGGTCGGCAGCTCCTCGACGTCGAAGAGCCGAAGCCCGTGCGCGGCGAAGATGCGCTCGACCGTAAGCGCGGAGAAGTACGAGAAGTGCTCGTGGTAGATCGTGTCGAACTCGGTCTCCTCGATCAGGCGCAGCAGGTGCGGGAACTCCATCGTCACGACACCGTCCGGGGCGAGCAGGACGCTGATCCCGGCGACGAAGTCGTTCAGCCCCGGGACGTGCGCGAGTACGTTGTTGCCGATCACGAGGTCGGCGCTCCGGCCCTCGTCGACGAGCTCGCGGGCGGCCTGCTCGGAGAAGAAGCGGACGGCGGTCGGGATCCCCTTTGCCTCCGCGACGGCGGCGACGTTTGCGGCCGGCTCCACTCCGAGCACGGGGACGCCGCGCTCGACGAACCACTGCAGGAGATATCCGTCGTTCGAAGCGATCTCGACGACGCTCGAGTCGCCGTCGAAGCCGAAGCGGTCGATCATCTGCTCGACGTAGCGGCGCGCGTGCTCGACCCAGCTGTCCGAGTACGACGAGAAGTAGACGTAGTCCTCGAAGATCTCCTGCGGCGAGGCCTGCTCCGCGAGCTGGACGAGCAGGCAGCTCCCGCACACGTATGCGTGCAGGGGGTAACGCGGCTCCTCCCGGTCCAGATCCTCCTCGGCGAGGAGCGAGTTCGCGAGCGGCGAGAGGCCGAGGTCGACGAACGTCTGGGTCAGGGGAGCCGAGCAGAACCTGCAGGCCGACTCGGCGGCGCTCACCAGACCTTCCACGGCGGCTGTCCCGAGGCCCATTGCTCCTCCAGCACCATCTTGTCGCGGAGGCTGTCCATGTTCTGCCAATAGCCGGAGTGGCGGTAGGCGGCGAGCTTGCCCTCGTCCGCGAGGCGCTCCATCGGCTCGCGCTCCCACACCGTATCGTCGCCGTCGATGTAGTCGATCACCTCCGGTTCGAGGACGAAGAAGCCGCCGTTCACCCAGCCGCCGTCACCTTCCGGCTTCTCGCGGAAGCTCGAGATCGTGCTGGTGCCGTGATCGAGCGTGAGCGCCCCGAAGCGGCCGGGCGGGCGGATCGCCGTCAGGGTCGCCGCTGCGCCCTCATCCCGATGGAACTCGATCAGCTTCGACATGTCGAGATCGGTCACGCAGTCGCCGTATGTGAAGCAGAACGTCTCACCGGCGACGTGCTCGGTCACGCGCTTCAGTCGGCCGCCTGTCATCGTGTCGGCGCCGGTGTCCACGAGCCTTACGTGCCACGGCTCGACGCCTCTCGGGTGCAGCTCGAGCTCGTTTCGCCCGAGGTCCAGCGTCATGTCGGATGCGCGCAGGTAGTAGTTGGCGAAGTAATCCTTGATCACCTCGGCCTTGTAGCCCAGGCAGATCACGAACTCGTCGATCCCGTGTGCGGAGTAGAGCTTCATGATGTGCCAGAGGATCGGCCGCTCGCCGATCTCGACCATCGGCTTCGGCCGCACGGTCGTCTCCTCCGAGAGCCGGGTTCCGAAGCCGCCGGCGAGGATGACCGCCTTCATCCAGGCTCCGCGGCCAGAGCCGCCCGGTCGACGAGGTCGAGGGCCTCCGTGTCGCTCGGGTCGAACTTCCTGGCGAAGAGCTTGCCGGAGGCCAGTGCGCGCTCGACGTCGCCGGCACGCAGGGTCGCGGGATGCGCGCCGCCTCCGCTCCAGTCCACGTAGTGGAGCTGATCGTTCACGACCGAGGCGCGCAGCGGCGAATTGAGCAGGATCGTCTGGAAGAAGATCTCGTCCGGGATCAGCACGTGGCGGAAGAACCTCACGAAACCTGGATTCTCACGCACGAAGCGGTGGACGTAGTCGAGGGCGGGGGCGGAGAGCGCCCAGAAGGCCGACCCGCCGTACGGGTCGTAGCCCGGAGGAAACGTGCGGCGGATCAACGGCAGGCGGAGCAGGCGGGTCCGGACCCGCGCGCGCTCGAAATAGACGTAGCGGATGCGGTCGAGCCCGCCGTCTTCTTCGTGCCAGTTCTCCGCCGGTAGGCGAAAATGGTGGACGTAGCTGCGGTCGCCTAACCGCTCGAGGAAGGCCTCGATCTCTACCCGGGGACACAGCGGATAGTCCTGCCCCGACAGCAGCAGCGTGTGGCCCGGGCGCACGCCGCCTGCGAGGATCGCGTCCAGCCCGGCCAGGGTCGCCTCCACGAGGCTGAAGCCACCGTAGCGGCACGTGCGCCTCGGCAGCCACTCGATGCCCTCGACGTCGCGGAGCCGGGAAACCATGTCCTCGTACACAGCGTCCTCCGCGCTGCGGCTGACGTGGACGAAGATTCCGGCTTCGGGGCCGGCGAGGGCCCGCACGAGCCGCTCGAGCAGGTCCGGAGCGTGGTGGGCTCGAATTAGGTAGGCGACCTTCACGTCGGGCCTCAGTGTTCCCGATCGGCCCGGGCTACGATGAGGAAGGTCCCCCTCCTCCCACGCCGAAAGCGAGCGCATGGCCACGACCGACCTCACTCCCGAGCGACACGCGCGCGACAGCACGCGCGGGGTTTCCCAGGAGGGTGGCCTCCCTGAGCTCTTCGACGCGCTGCGCTGGCGGTGGCGGCCGACCGCGTTGATTGCACTCCTCTTCGTCGTCGGCGCAACCGTCTACGTCGAGCACCTTCCCTCGCAATACGACGGCAAGGCCCTGATCGCGATCTCCCCCCGCCCGACGGCGCCAAACGCATCCTCCGACACAGTTCGGGTCGGCGCGCCGAAGTACGTGGAGTACGTGACGGCGCCCGCGACCGTTCGGCAGGTGGCACGGGGCATCGGAGAGGACGAAGGGACTCTGCGAGACGCTGTCAGCTCGCATGTGGCGACCGACACCGGGAATGTCACGATCACGGTCCGGCTCCCCTCGCCGACCCGGGCTGCTCGTGCCGCCAACGCGTTCGCCGACCAGGCGCTGGTGTTCTCGAGAAGCGACAAGCTGCTCACTGCCGAGCTTGTCGCGCCGGCGCTCGCACCGGACACCCCGTCGGCGCCGCCTCGTCGCCTGCTCGAGGCGGCGGCGCTGCTCGTCGGCCTCATGCTCGGCATCGTCGCCTCGCTCCTGCTCGAACGCGGCCGTCCGCGTGTGCGCACCTGGCGTGATCTGGCCCGTTCGAGCGGCTATCCGGTTGTCGGCCGAATCCCGCCCTCGCGTGCTTTGCACAAGGGGCCGGAGGAGGCCTTCTCCGACATCCAGGCGGCCTCGTCCTTCCGGATTCTGCGCGCCAACCTCGAGCCCCAGCTGCGGGAAGGAAACGTGGACGTCATCGTCGTCACCTCGCCTTCGCCCGCGGACGGGAAAACCACGGTCACGACCTTGCTCGGAGAGGCGCTTGGACGGCTGGGGATGAGGGTGCTCCTCGTCGATGCGGACCTGCGCCGCCCCGGCTTCTCGCGGGTGACGGGAGTCGCTCCGCGTCCAGGGCTCGCCGAAGTCCTCCGCGGCGAGGTGTCGGTGCTGCGGGCCGCCCAAGAGGGCTGGTCCGAGAATGTCTGGATCCTCGCGACGGCGCACGACCCCGAGGCCGGGGACTTGCTCGCGCGCCGCTTCACCGACGTGCTCGACGAGGCGAAGGAGAGCTTCGACCTGATCGTCATCGACACGCCGCCGCTCCTGTCGACCGACGATGCTCGCACGTTGGCGACGATGGCGAAGGGCATCCTGCTCGTCGTCTCGCGGGGAACGCTCGCACGCTCCATGAGCGAGGCCGTACTGGCAATCGAGGCTCTTCAGGCGCCGCTGATGGGCATCGTCGCCAATCGCTTCAAAGAGTCGTCGACGCCGTACTACTACTAGCGCGGGCCTCGATCAGCTCGGCGTAGAGGTCGCCGACCGCCGCGGTGGTCCGCCGCAGGTCGAACGAAGCCTCGACCCGGCTGCGGCCGGCACGGCCCTCGGAGTCTGCGCGGCTTGTGTCTCTGAGCCGCTCTGTCACAGCCTCGGCGAGCGCGTCGAGGTCACCTAGCGCAACGACCGCTCCCGCCTCGTCGCCGATTGCCTCGCGCGCGCCGCTCACATCCGTCGCAACGACGCTCCGCGCACACGCCATCGCCTCGAGGGGGACGAGCGACATTCCTTCCCAGCGCGACGGCAGGACGACGACGTCGGCCGCCGTGTACCACTCGAGGACGTCCTCCCGGGAGCCGACGAGTTCGACTCCGTCTCCCGCGAGCTCGCGGATGTGGCTTTCCTCGGGGCCGTCTCCCACGAGGACCAGCGCCGACTCCGGGACATGCTCGCGGACCCGGGGCCAGGCCGTGAGCAGCAGGTCTTGCCCCTTTTGCCGAGTAAGACGACCGACGCAAACAGCGAGTGGCCGGGCCTCGAGACCTAGCCTGCCCCGGGCCTCGGCTCGCTCCCGCGGACCGCTTGCCACCCACGCCCCGAGCGAGACCCCATTCGGGACGACCCGATGGCGTCCGCCCACGCCCGCGGCCCGTCCACGTGACTCCTCAGCCTCACTGACGCAGACCACGACGTCCGCCCAACGAGCCGCGAACCGCTCCCAAGCGAGCGCTGCGGCGCCGACGAGTCCGTCCGCCGCGTCGAACGACCAGGCGTGCGGCTGGAAGACGGTGGGCAGGCGCCCGCGCAGCCAAAGCCGGCCAGCCAACCCAGCCTTCGAGGAGTGGAGGTGAACGAGGTCCGGCTTGACCTGGCGGAGGATGCGCCCCAGCGAGAGAGACTCGGGAACCGTGGCCGGGCCGGGCGCCCGCGCAGCCTCCCACCGATGCCAGCGCGCGCCCAGGTCCCTGGCTTCCGTCGAGAGCTTGCCCCAATGGGGAGCCGCGAGCGAGACCTCCCACCCGCGCGCCCGCTGGTCCGCGATGAACCCGAGCACGCAATGGGCGACGCCGGCCTCAGTGGGCTGGGAGACGTGCAGGACGCTGAGGCTGGGCCGCGCGGCGCTCACAGGGGCTCGCAACTCATCTTGCATGCTCCGGCGCTCGCGAACAGGTTCGGCGCGTCCGCGCTGCTCTATCGTTGCGACCGTGATCGACCTCCACTGTCACATCCTGCCGGGGATCGACGACGGGGTCCGGACGCTGGACGAAGCCTGCGACCTCGCCTACACAGCCGCCGCAGAAGGCGTGAAGGTGATTGCCGCGACGCCCCATGTCCGCGCCGATCATCCGACGACGGTCGAGATGATGGAGGCTGGGGTCGCGGCGCTGCGCGCCGAGCTGCTGGTGGAGGAGATCGACCTGCAAATCGTCCACGGGGGCGAGATCGACCTCGGATTGCTCTGGGCCGTGCCTCGAGACGAGCTTCGCCGCTTCACTCTCGCGCAGACCGGGCGCTATCTGCTGCTCGAGTTTCCGTATCGCGGCTGGCCGCTCGCGCTGAACTCGTCCGTCTCCGCGCTCGTCGAGCAGGGCATCACCCCGCTGCTCGCGCACCCGGAGCGGAACCCCGAGGTCCAGGACCGGCCGACG
>Ga0307278_10000066_pt1 | contig 50281 bp, 47 predicted proteins | sample ER_DNA_117_FD_194482 | JGI IMG/M metagenome (GOLD analysis project Ga0307278, IMG submission 194482) | Bulk soil microbial communities from the East River watershed near Crested Butte, Colorado, United States - ER_DNA_117 | ecosystem: Environmental > Terrestrial > Soil > Floodplain | place... | reverse complement strand
GCGGCGTCAACAGCAACAGCGGGACGACGAGCATCACGCCGAGGTGGTTCGGGTCGCCGGTGAGCGCGTTCACCCGATAGACGTTCGACTCGCCGACCACGCCCCAGATGTTGATCGAGGCGGCGCCGCCCGTGATCGGGTTCAGAAGGAGCGCGTCGAGGTCGTGCCCCGTTTGCGCGGCGGCAATCTGGAGCAGGCCGTACAGCGCGTTCGTCGCGAAGCCGGCCGAGAACCAGCCAAGCGTCCGCCAGTAGAAGCGCTCCGAGCGCCGCGCGAGGTAGGCGACGCCCGCGGCGAGGAAGGCAAAGTGAATGACGAACTTGACCATGCCCTTGCCGTAGAGCGAGAGCGACTGCTTCGTATCGAGGTTGAAGAAGCCCAGGAGGTAGACGAGTAGGAGAGCTGCAGCGAAACCGAGGACGACGATCGTCGTGGGCGGGACACGCCAGTCACGTGCGCTGATCCGCGCGGCGAGGAAAGCGACGATGAAGAGCAAAGCCAGGACGTCGGCGAGATTCACGCGGCCGGCGACGTTCCAGTAGACGTTCTGGAAGGAAACGGAGAAGATCGTCGCCAGGAAGAAGAAGTCCGCGAGCCGGCTGCTCGATCTCATGCGACGCTCCGAACGACGTCGGCGAACTCGCGTGATCGCGTCCGGCGGGAAAGGCTGTCCCGCAGCTCAGGGGTGAGGCCGCCGTTCTCCAGGGCGCCGGCCTGCCAGCGCGCGCGCAGCCCGTCGATGGCGGCGCTGATCGCGGCCACGTCGTCCGGAGGCACGACGACACCAGCCTCGGCTCGCCGGACGAGCTGTGCAGCAATGCCGTCCGGCGGCACCGCGGCGATGATCGGCCGCTCGGCGGCGAGGTATTCGAAAATCTTGCCCGAAGGGACGCCTCGACCCCTACCGCCTGCTTCGGGGAGCAGCAGGAGCAGTGCCTCGGAGTCGCGCTGGAGCTCCAGGGCCGAGCGACGCGGCACGTGCGGGATCTCCTCGAGCCGATCGCCGAGCTCGAGACGCTCCGCCCACTCACGATCGGCCGCGCGCAGGCCGCCGACGAAGCGGGCGACGACGTCCTCCTCGGACTTCGCGAGGGCCGAGAGGAACGGCTTCGGGTCGCGGTGCCCGAAGAAGCTGCCGGTGTGAGTGATGCGAAACCGCTCGCCTCGACGGTACTCGAGCCCCTCGAAGTCGTCGAAGTCGCAGCCGTTCGGGATCATCTCGACCCGGGTGGCGCCGAGCTCGCGCATCTCGTCCGCGATCGCCTCGGAGACCGCGACAACTGCGTCGGCTCGGTTCGCCACGAGGCGGGCGACGAGCGCCTGGCCGCGCTCCTTCACGCGAACCGCAAGGCGCTCGACACGCCGATCCGGGTTCGCCGCAACAGAGTCGCGCAGGTCCGCGACCCAAGGCACTCCGGTCGCCTGCTTGACCGCCGCGCCGATCAGGTTGACCGAGGCGGGAGGCGAGGTCGTCACCAGAACGTCGATCTGCTCGTCGCGCACGATCCGCCGGGCGGCGGGAATCGCGGTCAGAGCCCAGGTCACGAACTCGTCCGGGAGCAGAAGCCGGCGTGAGAACAGCGCCACCTGCCGCAGCACGCGGTCGACCCCGGCGAGGCCGTGCAGCTCCTCGGCCGGTAGCCGCCCTCGGGGCCCGACATACCGAGCGCGGTGCACGTGCGCCTGCGGCGGGATGTCGAGCTCGTCGTCGCGGTGCAGCCACTTGGGATCGTCGGGTGCGAGCACATGCGTCTCGATCCCGAGCTCGGGCAGGTGCGCGGCCAGCTTCAGCGGCCTCGCGACCCCTCCGCCACCCGCGGGCGGAAAGTACATCGTCACGAGCAGCGCCTTCATCGATCGCGAACGGTAGTCGCCGACAGCGCCCGACTACGAGCCGACCTCTCGAAGCGAGAACGATCAGTCGCCCGGAAGGGGCACCGTGCGCTTCCCGACCACGGTGAAGAGGGGCTTCCGCCTGCCGGCGAAGCGCTGCACGTGGTAGCGGACGCTCGTGTTCTCGAAGCCGAGCACTCCGAGCATCTTCCTGATCACAGCCGGCGTGAAGTGCCACCACGACTCGCGTGGCTGCACGCGCTCGAAATTCGGCAGGAACGCCATGTTCGGCTTGAGCAGGCTCGCCGCCATCTGCGGGAGCGAGTAGCGCAGCGAGGGATTCTCGGTCACGATCGCGGTCTCGGTCGTCAGCCGCAGACCGCGCTCGAGAGCGAGGAACGGATCGCGGAAGTGCCGCAGGACGTTGCCGTATGTGGCCACCTCGACGCGGCCGATCTCCTCCGGGATCTCGTACACCGTGCCGTAGACGACCTTCGCCGACGACTCGAACGCCCGATGGGCCAGCCACCAGCTGTTGTTCAGCTTCTGGAGATGCTCTCGGCGATCGGCGTCGAAGGACTCGTGGTCGTACTGCGCGTACGGCACGACGTCCCAGGACTGCTGGTCCGAGAGGTCGTAGGCAACGACCTCGGCGCCGCGACCCTCCATCGTGAAGCAGAGAAAGCCGCTCGCCGTTCCGATCTCGAGCACGCGCTTGTCCCGAAGCTCGACGCCACCCAGGTAGTCGTCGACGCCGCCGCGGAGATCCCATGGGCCCTCGACGAGCCCGTAACCAGGGATCTCCATCGAGTGGTAGAAGTAGCAATCCTGGAGCTCGGTGACCGTACGCGAATCCGCGTACGGGCTCGCCGCGCGAGGAGCTGTCACTGTTTCCTGCCCCGGCATGACGCGGCACCCTAGCGAAATACGCTGCTACAACTTGTCCGTGACCCGAGCCGTCCTCTACCTCTGCGCATTCGCCGCTGGCGCTCTACTACTCCCGGCGGGGGCCTCCGCCTATACGTGGCCACTGAAACCCTTCGGCAAGCAGCACGCGATCCGCGGGTACTTCAACGACCCTCGACTCTCAGGGACCAGCACGAGCTTCCACTTCGGAGTCGACATCTCGGCCAATGACGGGACCCCGGTGTACGCGATCGAGCCCGGCCGCGCGCGAGTGCGGGGAATGACCGTTTCCATCCGTCCGAACCGGGGCGGCCACCTCCTCTCCTACTGGCACATCATGCCCACGGTCAAGACCAACCAGCGCGTCCGGCGGCATCAGCTGATCGGCCGCATCGTGCCCGGAGCAGAGCATGTTCATCTCGCCGAGTACAGCGAGGGCACGTACGTGAACCCGTTGCGAATGGGAGGGCTGGCGCCGTACATCGACGACACCGTGCCCCAGATTCCAGGGCTCACCTTCCAGTCGTTCGGACAGCCGGTCCAGCCCGAGCTCGTCGGCGGCATCGTCGACATCACCGCCGAGGTCTACGACACCTCGCCGCTACCGCTGCCCCCCGTCGCGTGGGCGCACGCCCGGCTTGCGCCGACGCTCATTCGCTGGAGGATCGTCCATGGTCAGAGCACGGTCCGGCCTTGGGAGACGGTGGTCGACTTCCGGAGGTTCCTGCTTCCCCTGTCGCTCTACGACTTCGTCTATGCGCCGGCCACCTTCCAGAATCGGGCCAACCGCCCCGGCCACTACGAGTACTACCTCGGGCACGAGCTGAACACGGGACTGCTGCCGAACGGCGCCTACGTGCTCCAGGTCGACGCACTCGATGCGCAGGAGAACCTCGGCCAGGCGTCGTTCCCCTTCACGGTTACGAATTAGGCCGGCACTCGGTAGAGGACGAAGCGCTCGTCCTCGTAGACACGCGGAAGGTGCAGCTCGAGCTCGTATCGCCGCTGGGCGACGACGATCCAGCGGGCGTGATAGCGGCGGGGAATGGCGAGGCTGCCGGTGCGGAAGAAATCGACCACGGCCTTCCGCCGCTCGTAAGGCCGGTTCTCCCGCGTGTCGGCGACGTGGCCGGGCGAGGCGGCCGCGACGTAGACCGGAGCGTAGGCCTCGATCCGGTAGCTCGTCTCGAGGTCCGAGAAGACGACGTCTCTAGGTGGCACCTCCGTGCGGAGCGCCTGCACGAGGCCGGGGGTGAGCCGGAAGCGGTCACGATCGTCCTGCTTGAGGTAGACCAGTCCCGCCAGCCCGACGGGGGCGACCAGCGCGAGCGCGACGGCCGCGGTCCAGAGCGGCTCCGCCTCGGGGATCCCCCTGCGCACGACCGCGGCGGCGACGAGCCCCACGGCTGCCCCGCCCAGCGCGAGCCAGACCGGCCACGAGGGGCCGCCGACGACAAGGAAGTAGGAGAACTCTCCGGGATAGGCGAGTTGGAGCAATCCGCCGGCCCCGAACGCCGCGAGGCACCCGGCGAGCCGGAAGCGGCCGAGCAGGGTCGCCGCGCCCGCGACGGCGAACGGGATCGGTAGGAACGCGATCAGGCGGCGCGCCTGCGAGAGCGAGACGACGTCCGAGAACCGGTCGAACGCCCAGGGAAAGAGCACGAGCCCGAGGACCGCGAGCGAGCCACCGAGGACATAGGCGGCCCAGCGGCGCGGCGCGGCAATCGCCGCCAGTGGGATTGCAATCAGCCCCGCGACCGCGATCGCGCCGCCCCGTGAGATCGACTCAGGAGCAAGGCGCAGCAACCCGCCGATGACGTCGATCTGGCCCCCGTAATGGCTGATCGCCCGGGCCCGCTCCGCTGGGCCGGGATCGTGTGAGACGGTCTTCTCAACTATCGGCTTCAACCACAGCGCGTAGAGCCCGGCAGGAAGCAGGACCGCCGAGAGCGACGCGCCGATTCGAACCGCTTCGCGCCAGCGCCTGGTGGCGAGGACGAGATGCGCACAGAGGAAGCCGGTGAGCGGTACGGCCACGAAGAACGCGTACGTCGGATGGACGAGAGCGAGGGCGAGTGCCGCCGCGCCGATCGAGAGCGCTCCGCGCCGGCGGCCGCCCGCGACGAACGAGAACACGAGGGCGAGCAACGCTGGCGCGATCAGGGCCCGAGCCACCGTCGTCGGGAGGGCCAGGAAGTCGAACGAGCCCGTTCCGGCACGCGAGAAGCCCAATAGGCCGGCCTGTGCGGCCATCGTCGCGATCCCACCTCCGACGGAGCGGAAGAGCGCCGCACCCGCGGCGTACGCGAGAACGAGGGCGAGCGGCGTGAGGATCGCCGGCAGATGCTGGAGCGCGACGGCCGGATCGACGTTGCCGAGCCGGGCGACAAGAGCAACAGCCGAGTGCCAGACCGGGAACGCATAGCCGGGGTGGAGCCCTCCGTCCCGGAACTCGTCGACGACGTTGAGCGAGGTCAAGTCGAGCGTCTCCAGCTTGCGGATGCGTCCCAGATGGAAGAGTCCGTCGCCGTAGATCGTGTTCGCCGTCCACCAGACGGCACCGGCGAAGACGACGCCGCCGAGAGCGACGCCGCCCAGAGCCACCCGCTCCGTCTGCTCCGAGGGCACAGGCGCCCGGAGAAGAGCCGGAACGAGCGCAGCGGCGGCAAAGCCGGCTAGCAGCCAGAGCGTCGTGTCGATGGTGCCGTCGAAGGCGAAGGTCAGCGCAAGCGCGCCGGCGAGCGCGGCGACGCTCCACGCAAAAGAGGCGGCAACCGCGACGCTGAAGGTGGCCGGGCGACCGAGCGCCCGCACGAAGATCCCGCCGGGAACGAGGAGCACGCACGCAGCCGCGGCCGCCAGCCGGAGCACAAGACCCGGCCCATGCGCGGGTAGGAGCAGCCCCAGCCCCAGGATTGCGGGCGCGGCCGCGACGAGCAGGAGGAAGAGCGCAGACGAGCCGCTGCGGCCGAAGCCGGCGCGATAGATGCGCACTTGGGCGCTCATGACAGCCATTCTTCCGCCTCCTCGGCAAGCGCCCCCGCCGTGACGCAGACGCCTCCGCGCACCCGAACGTCGTCCATGAAACGGCGGTACAAGGCGCCCCAGCCCGGGGTGACGGCGGAGTCGAATTGCTCCGAGTGCCAGAGAACGGCGAAGCCGCCGCCGTTCTCCGCGGCAAAGTCGAGCAGGAAGCGGAGCCTCGCCTCGGCCTGCCGCGCGCTCAGGTTGAGGTACCGCTCCGCCGACAGGGTGACGTCCATCGCGGCGAGCGGTACCTCGACGATGGCCCGCGGCGCTTCACGCTCGAAATCCCAGGGGCGAAACGGCTGCGCGATGCCTGCGCGGAACCCGGATGCGTCGGGAAACCCGAGCGTCGAGTCGTAGCCGAAGCCCGTCTCCTCGACGTGGCCGAGGTTGCGATCCATGTCGAGGCGCAGGAAGTGGTAGCGCTGCCCCCGCACGGGCCCGGAGAGCTCCTCCAAGCGTTCCTTCTCGGCGGCGAGCCGCGTCCCGTCGTCGGCTGCTGAATAGCTCCCGTGGAGGCCGACCTCGGCGCCACCCTCGAGCAGGGTCTCGACCAGCCGTGGACGCAACCGCTCGTAGGACTCCGGCACGGGCCCGTCGAGCGGATGAGCGTGCGCCGCCATCAGAAAGAAGGTCGACGAGGAGCCCGCGTGGCGCTCGTCGGCGAGGATCCTGTCGAAGCTCCAAAAGGGGTCGGTGCCACGCAGCTTGTGGAGCGGAGCCAGAGCGAGCCCACGAGCCTCCCGAGACGCAGATCCAAGGCGTCCCCCGAGCAGATCGGCCTTCGCGCGCGCGGCCGCTCCGAGGAGCCCTCTGCGGGTCCATTTCCAGGGTGTGTCGACGTCGTGCGTGAGCGCAACAGCAAAACGGGCGCCGCCCCAACGTGGAGGCTCGACGCGGAGCCGGCGGCGCAGCCGCTCGAGCGGTGGGTCGAGCGGGTCGAGAGAGGAGTCGGACGCGCGAAACCGGCCGTGCTCGTCCCGCGGCGCGTTCCGCTCCTCGACGCGAGCGAGCTGGAAGAACGCCTCGGCGAGGTCGTCGCCCTCCGGCCGCTCTCCGCGCTCGACCCGCTCCCAGGCTTCAGCGCGGTAGGGGACGTCGTCCCCGAAGCCGAGCTCGCGCGCCCCGACCGTGTCGAGCACCCAGCGGGCCCTCCGCTCCACGGCCTGGGGGATCACTCGAGGCTTCCAAGTGCCTTCACTCGCGCGATTGTAGGAGGGCTGCGGTCCGGCCCGACCCCAGCCACCGGGCCGCATCCCGGTAGGCGCGCCCTCGCTCGCCGTGAAACATCAGACCTCGCAGGCGCAGCCCCCACAGCATCACGCGCCGCGCGCGCTCCGCCACGCGGAGGCCCCGATGCTTGCGCAGGAAGCGCAGGTGGCCACGGACGATCTGCTTGAAGTGAGCGGGATTGTGGGAGGCGCCGATCACGTGGACGACCTCCGCGCCGGGATAGAAGAGGATCTCCCAACCGGCCTGCCGGAAGCGGTAGCACCAGTCGACCTCCTCGCTCATCAGGAAGAAGTCCTCGTCGAAGCCCCCGATCGAGTCGACTGCCTCGCGGCGAACGAGCAGGCAGGCGCCGGGGAGAAACTCGGCAGCGCGGACCGACTCGTGGTCGAAGCCGGCGCCAAAGAAGGCGTTGAGGAGCCGCGACCGCGGCGCGAGCTTGCGGAGGAAGAAGTACTCGGTGGCGATGCGCCACGGCGTGGGGTAGCCCCGCACGGATCGCTGCAGCGTCCCGTCCGGATTCAACAGCTTCGGGCCGACCAGCGCAGCCTCGGGATGTTCGTCCGCAAAGGCGACGAGCAGTGCGAGAGCGTCGCCCGTGAGCCATGCATCAGGGTTCAGCAGTAGGAAATAGCGTCCGGATCCGAGACGCATGCCGACGTTGTTGCCGGCGCCGAAGCCGCGGTTTGCCTCCTGCACGAGACGGGCTTCCGGGAAACGCTCGCTGACGAGCTCGACCGTCCCGTCCGTCGAGCCGTTGTCGACCACGATCAGTTCCCCTACCGTCCCGCGGAGGCTCTCGAGCGAGCGCTCGACCCAAGGTGCCGCGTTGTAAGTGACGACGACGGCGCTGACTTCAGCCATCGGCTTCGCGCGGCAGCCCGGCGCGCCCGGAGCCGCGGAGGCCTTCCCAGGCGAGGATGAACGCGCCCGGCGACGCCATGACGACGGTTACCACGAAGAAGAGGAAGCCGGCGGCAAAGGCCCGATCGGCGTCCACGCCGACGTTTCCGAGGAAGCTGACGAAGAACGACTCGCGGACGGCCAGCCCGTTGATGGTGAAGGGCACGAGCATGACGAGGAAGAGCAGCGGACCCATGACGTAGTACGGCCTCGGCGAGAGGTCGATCCCGACCGCCTTGCCGCTGAACCAGATCGCGAGCACGCGCGCCGCCTGCACCCCGAGCGTGATCGCGCCCACCCCCAACAGAACGCCGACGTTCTCCCGGTAGGAATGGAGAGCGGAGTAGACCTGGGCGACGATCCGGTCGAGCCGAAGCGGCGCGAGCACCCGCCTCCCGTGGGCGAGCAGCGGGCGCACGCGACGGGAGAAGAGCAGGAAGCCGCAGATGATCGTCGCCACGACGAAGATCCCTTCCACCCAGAGATAGGGACCAACGTCGTAGTGGCCGATGGCGAGCACGAAGCCGAAAGCGGCGAGCAGCAGAGTCGCCGCGCCGCCGATCGCCCGCTCGAGGAGGACGGAGGCTGCGGCCGTATTCCCATGCCCCGGGTGGCGGCGCCCGGTCTCGTAGATGCGGACGGCATCGCCTCCGATCGAGGTCGGGAGCACCTGGCCCGCGGCGTACGACACGAAGTAGGCCCGCGTCAGCCAGGGGATCTGGTCGTGGACACCCTTGGCCCGTAGCAGCAGCTGCCAGCGCCAGGCCATCGGGAGGATCGTCACGACCATCAGCACCAGCGCGAGCAGGAGATAGCCGAGGTCGGCCTCCTTCATCACGTCCACGGTCCGCGAGAGGTCGATTTTCCAGAGGACGTAGGCGGTGCCGAGGCCGGTGACGAGGAGCGTCAAGGAGACGCGGATCGCGCGTCTCATCGATTCAGTGAGGCGTGGATACGGCGCAGGGCAGCAATCACGTCCGCGATGTCTTCGTCGGAATGGGCGGGAGAAAGCGGAAGCGAGAGCACCTCGTCACCGGCGCGCTCGGCGACAGGCAGAGGCGCCTGGTCGGGGAAGCGCTCACGGTAGGCGGTCAGCCGGTGAACGGGCAGGAAATGGATGCTCGTGGCGATGTTCTCGTCGGCGAGCAGGCGCTGGTACTCGTCGCGGGTGCCGCCGGCTCGCTCGGCGTAGATGCGGACGACGTAGAGGTGGTGGGCGTGCGTGTCGCGCTCGTCGCGGGCCAACGGCTCGATGCCCTCGAGGTCGGCGACGGCCTCGTCGTAAGCGTCGAACTGGCGCCTGCGGATCGCGCCGTGCTCCTCGACCTTGTCCAGCTGGCAGAGTGCGATCGCGGCGAGGACGTCGGACAGGTTCGCCTTGTAGCCAGGGACGACGATGTCGTAGAGCGAGCCGTCGCCGCGGCGCATGAGGCGGAGGTCTTCGATCGCGCTCGCCACGCCGCCGTCGTTCGTCGAGATCAAGCCGCCCTCGCCGGCGGCGATGTTCTTGGTCGCGTAGAGCGAGAAGCAGGTGGCCGCGGCCAGGGCCCCGATCTTGCGCCCGCGGTAGGCGCTCTCGGCCGCGTGGGCGGCGTCCTCGACGACGGGGATGCCGTGGGCGAGCAGCGGATCGAGATCGCAGGGCTGGCCGGCGAGATCGACCGGCATGATCGCCTTTGTCCGCTCCGTGATCAGGTGGGCGACCTGGTCGGGGTCGATGTTGAGGTCGGCGTCGCGCACATCGGCGAAGACCGGTGTCGCGCCGGCATGGATGATCACGTTCGCAGTCGCCGGCCAGGTGATCGGCGTTGTGATCACCTCGTCCCCCGGTCCCACTCCGACCGCGAGCAGCGACAGGTGCAGCGCGGCAGTGCCCGAGGCGACGGCGAGGACGTGGTCGGCCCCGACGTACTCCGCGAAGCGCCGTTCCAGCTCGGCCGCACGCGGCCCGGTCGTCAGCCAGCCCGAGCGCAGCGTCTCAGCGACCGCGGCGATCTCTTCCTCTCCGATCGCCGGCGGCTGGAAGCCGAGCATCGTTTCCCTTCTCTCAGACGAGACTCTCTGCACCGACCTCGAAGCGTATGAGACGCGCGGCTTCGTCGGCCCGTTCCAGGGCCTCTTCCTGGCTCGCACCGGTCGCCAGCACCGCTCCCGCGCGGTCGGCGCCGCGCAGGAACAGGCCGAAGACGTGGCCCCGCTCGCGGTAGATCCGCACGTCCTGCACGCCCTCGACCGCGCGAGCCTCCTCGACGCCCTCGACCTCATGCAGAACCCCCTCCGGGGGCACGAGGAAGCGAACGACCGCCCCGCCCACCTGTGGGACCGCGTGCAGCGCCGCCGACCAGATCGACTCGCCGAGCGCGGCCTGCAGCGCGAGGTCGTTGAGGTCGACCCCCAACGCGGCGTGGGCGAGCTCCGCGTCGTGTCCGCCGCCGAGCCGGGCGGCGACTTCGATCACCTGCGGGCCCTCGGGGCCGATCCGAAGCTGCGTGTAGGACGGCCCGTCCTGGATGCCGAGCGCCTCGACCGCGGCTCGCGCGACGTCAGCGGCCTTCCCACCGGCGGCCGGATCCTCAGGTCCCGGGGGAACCTCCCGGTTCCCCCGAACCCCCTCCCCCGGTCCGCTTCGCGGACGCGCGCTGCGCGCGGGCCAGACATGCGCCAGTGCCACACCGAAGGCCGGTGGCTCGGCGGTCAAGCGGTCGGTCACGGTCAGCGGGTGGAGCTCGCCGCGCACCGAGAATGCGTTGACCGTCACCTCCGGCCCGTCCACGAGCTCCTCGACGATCGCGACCCCGCTCCGGGACTCTGCGACCGCGCGGGCGATTGCCGCCGGAAGCTCGTCCTCCGAGCGAACGAGCGCTAATCCCTTCTGTCCCTGCCGGTCGGGTGCCTTCACCACCGACGGCACCGACAATCCCGGCTCGGCCTCGGACACCAGCTCCCAGCGGGGCTGGGGCACTCCGGCCTCTGCGAGCCGTTCCCGCTGCTTCTGCTTGGAGACGGCCAGCCCAGCGGTCGCCGCGTCGATCGGATGCGGCAGCCCCATGCGCTCGGCGACGCGGGCGGCGATCGCGACCGGCCAGTCGATTCCCGGAGCGATGATGCCTTCCACGCGCTCAGCGGCGGCAAGGCGTTCGATGCCCTGCTCGTCCTCGGTGGAGATGATCGCGCGCCGGTCGGCGAAGCGAAATCCAGGCGCGGCCGGATCGCGGTCGAGCGCGATCACGAAGAGCCCCCGCTCGCGCGCCGCGGCGAGCAGGCCGAGCTGTGCCGGCCCCGCCCCTAGGACGAGAAGACGTCTGCCGGTCGCCGCTCCGGGGCCCTCCACCAGGCCTCATTGTCGCGGTACCACGCGATGGTGCGCTCGAGCCCGTCTTCGAAGGACGTCCGAGCGCGCCAGCCGAGCAGCCGCTCCGCCTTCTCGGTCGAGCCGATGTGCCGGTGCACCTGGCCGGGCCGCTCGTCGACGTGCACCTTCAGCGCCGCCGGCTTGTCGAGCAGCTCCAAGACCTTCTCGGCGATCTCCGAGACCGTGATGTCGATGCCGGTCGCGACGTTGATCACCTCGCCCACGACCTTGTCCAGGTCGGCGTCGATGATCGTCTCGATCGCTTCCGCGTCGTCGTCGACGTAAATCCAGTCGCGGCTGGCGTGGCCGTCGCCGTGAATGGTCAGCGGCTCGCCGGCGAGGGCCTGGCAGATGAAGCGCGGGATCACCTTCTCGGGGTGCTGGCGCGGCCCGTAGTTGTTGAAGGGCCGGACGATGATGACCGGCACGCCGTAGGTCACGTAGTACGAGTAGGCGAGCCGGTCGGCACCCGCCTTCGTGGCCGCATAGGGGCTGCGCGGATTGAGCGGGTGTTCCTCGTCCATGGGCGCGTAGAGCGCCGTGCCGTAGACCTCGCTCGAGGAGAAGAGGATGAAGCGCTCGACCGGCGTCTCGCGGATCGCGTCGAGCAGGATCTGCGTGCCCTCGACATTCGTCGTCACGAACTCGGACGCGCCCGCCTCGATCGACTTCTCGACGTGCGACTCGGCGGCGGCGTTCACGATCACGTCGACTTCCGCGACGACCTCCCGCACGAGATCGGAGTCGCGCACGTCCCCGTGCACGAACGAGTGCCGCTCGTGAGCGGTCGCTTCGGCGAGGTTTTCCATGCTGCCCGCATATGTGAGCGCGTCGAGCGAGACGACCTCGTAGGGAGTCGACTCGAGGATGTGACGCACAAAGTTCGAGGGGATGAACCCGGCGCCGCCGGTGACGAGAATTCGCTTCGACCTCGGCATGGAGGCGAAGCCTAGCCGGGTCGGTAAGACTTACGCAGCCAGATTCCCATGCGCGGACTCATGCAGACCATCAAGCCGCTTGTTCCAGTCGGCCTCAAGCGGCCGATCAAGCGCGCGATCCCACACCGGTACCACCGGCTCTTCGATCCCGACTGGCACCGGCGGAGCATCGGCAACGTCAAGCTCTGGGACACGCTCGGAAAGCTCCAGTTCGATTACGTGGTCGACCGGGGCCTGGCGCCGCATCACTACCTCCTCGACGTCGGCTGCGGGCCGCTGCGCGGCGGCCAGCACTTCATCCGCTACCTCGAGACCGGGCACTACTACGGCGTGGACAGCAACACGCCAATGCTCGAGGAGACACGGCGGCTGGAGCTTCCCCGTCTCGGCCTCGCCGGGAAGGAGCCCACGCTCGTCGCGATGGAGGACTTCGGCTTCGGGCGGCTCAACCGCCAGTTCGACTACGCCCTGGCGCAGTCAGTCTTCACGCATCTCCCGCTCAACAACATCATCCGCTGCCTGATGGAGATGGAGAAGGCGCTGGTGCCGGGCGGAGAGTTCTACGTGACGATCTGGGAGAACGAGCGCGGCAAGTTCAACCTCGACGACGTCAACCAGACGGCGATCGCGGTCACTCACTTCGATCGCGACTTCTTCCACTACGACGTGGGCACCTTCGAATGGATCTGCGAGGGCACCGACCTCAGCGTCGAATACCTCGGCGACTGGAACAACCCGGCGAACCAGAAGATGCTCGTCTTCATGAAGGCCGCAGCGGGTTGAAAAGGAAGCGCCCTGCGTTCACGAGGCCCGGCTTCGGGTCGTCGAGCGCAAAGACGCCGTCCACGTACGGCGGGCGTTGCACCGAGACTCCATGCTCGCTCATGAGCGCGATCGCCCAGCGCTTGCCGCTCGAGTCGGTCCGCGCGGAGGGAACCTCGACGCCGATCTGGTCCCAGTACGCGGTCTGTGCCACGTCGGCGCCACACGCGCCGGTGAGCCCGTGCCACTGCCAGAGCCTCGGGTTGACCTCGATCAGCTTCAGCTGGCCGTCGCGAGGATCCCGCTTCCACTCGACCTGGGCGATGCCGTGGAACCCGAGCTCTCGCAGCAGCTTGAGCCCGGAATCGACGACCTCGTCGTCCCAGAGCGCTTCGCCGACGCGCGCGCTCCCCATGTTCTCGGACGTCTGGCGGAGCTTCCGCCCCGAGAAGACGGCGAGCGGGTTGCCGTCGGCCGCGATGTAGGTCCCGAGCGACCACAGCCACTCGTCGCCTCCAGGGATGAATTCCTGCACCATGGGCTCGTAGTCCGCGGTCGTCCGGTAAGCATGCTCGAGCTCGGCGGCGTCGCGGCAGACGAAGGCCTGCCGCTTGTGGATCCGCTTGAAGACGATGTTCTCGGACGGCTTCACGAACACGGGCCAGCCGATCTCGGCGGCGGCGCTCCGGGCCTCCTCGGCCGATCGTGGATGCGTCGTCGCAGGCGCCCCCATCCCGAGCCTGCTCGCGGTGTCGATCTGGTGCCGCTTGCTCTGGAGCGGCTCGAGCACGTCCCAGCCCGGGAAGGGGTACAGGAAGCGGTCGCCGAGCTCGTCCCGGCGGCGGGCGAGCGAGTTCAGGTGCTCGTCGTGCGTCGGGAAGATCGGCGCCGGCCGGTCGAGCACCTCCGCCAGCTCCTGCAAGAACGAGATGAAGCCGTCCTCGTCGGGGAGCGGGTCCGGCGCGACCACGGGTAGTGCGTATTTCGAGCGGAAGCCGAGCGCCCAGGGGCGGTGGTCGAGGGCGATCACCGGAGCCCCCGCGCGCCCGAGCGATCGGATCGCGCCGAGGCCGTTCACCCACCCGACCTCGCACACGACAACCGGCGGGAGCGCGCTGCCCGCGACGTACTCGGCAACGTCGTTCAAGGCCCGTGGCTTCGCCTGGAGGAACTTCGGCACGACGCGCCGGGCGGTTACGGTAGGCGGCGTTACCACGGCGAGAGCGTACTCGGCGAGCCTTTGTCTAGGCTCCGCCGTCGTGACGAAATTCATCGTCCTTTCGACGCAGCGGAGCGGCTCGACCTGGGTCGTGGACATGCTGAGCAACCATCCGCGGATCGTTGCGTACTCGGAGCTCTTGATGCACGGCGGTCAGGGCCGGCCGAAGTGGGGCGGCGACGAAGGGCTCGTCTACTGGCCGACCTTCCTGGAGCAGAAGGGGTCGCCGCGCAGCCGTCTCACACGGGCGTACTTGCTCTGGCGCTACCTCGGCCGGGTCTACGCCGAGCAGCCCGGAATCGACGCGGCGGGGTTCAAGCTCATGTACACCCAGCTGCGTGTGAGCAGGCCCTTGCTTACTTTCCTGGTCCTCAAACGGGTCCGAGTCATTCACCTCATGCGCCGCAATGTCCTCGACATCGTCCTCTCGAAGGAGGCCGGGCGGGCACGACAAGGGGTGCTCCACGCGCGCTCGGGGCAGTCGATCGAGACCGTTCGCGTCCATTTGCGCACAGACGACTTGCTCGAACGGATGGCCCAGCACGAGCGCGAGGTCGAGAGCGCGCGGGCGAGGTTCCGCCGAATCGGCCTGCCCTACGAGGAGGCGGTGTACGAGGAGCTCGTCCGCGACGAGCAGGACGGGTTCTCGTCGCTCTTTCGGTTCCTCGGGGTGGAAGCCCAGCCTGTCTCCTCCGCGCTGCAGAAGGTCAACCCGGCCGCGCACGAGGAGCTGATCGAGAACTACGGCGAAGTCCGCGACGCGCTCGAGGGCACGAGGTTCGCGCCGCAGTTGCGCTGAGGTTCCGTAATTAGTCGCTCGAACAGTTGAGTAGTTTCTGAGCCAAAGCGAGATCGGTTTGGGCAACCAGGACCTCTCGCTGTCCGCCGCCCGATTGGGCTGAAAAATCAGTCTCCCGTTCACCGCATTCGATGCCGTGGGCGCGCAGCAGCGAGCAGATCACATCAGCCTCGCCTTGGCTCCCGACCACCGTTAGGGGTACCCCCACCTCCATCTCGACCGAACCCTCGCTAGGTCAGCTCGGAGTCGATCGTGTAGAGCGGCCGCCCTTCGACGTCGCGCTGGATGCGTCCCAGGTACTCACCGACGAGGGCGAGGACGAACCCCTGCATGCCGAGGACGAAGATGACGCCGACACCGCCGAACAGTGGGCCGGGGAAGTTCGAGCGGTCGATCCAGTAGAAGACTCCGTAACCCCCGAGCACGAGCGCCGCGGTCGTGCAAAGAGTGCCGAGCGCAACGCCGATCCATTGAATCGGCTGCGGCCAGAAGCCGGCGAGCACGTGCAGCGCGAGGCGCGTCAGTCGCAGCGGCGAGTAGCGGGAGCGCCCGGCGCGCGGAGTGTGGGCGACGTCGACCTCGATCACGCTCGCCCCACCCGAGAGCACCAGCGCCTTCGTGAACTTCTGCTTGCCGATCGCCCCGAGCATCGGCTCGATCGCGCTGCGCCGGTAGGCGTTGAACGCGCAGCCGAAGTCGCTGATCTCGGCGCCCGTGAAGCGGCGCAGCATCCCGTTGATCACGCGCGACGGCACGGTCCTGCCCCACGAGTCGCGGCGCGCGGTGCGCGTCCCACTGGCGAGGTCGGCGCCGCTCTCGACGGCTGCAATCAGCCGGGCAAGGTCTTCGGGACTGTTCTGCAGGTCGCCGTCCATCGTCACGAGGATGTCGCCGCGCGCACGGACGAGTCCCGCGTGCATGGCCGAGTGCTGCCCGAAGTTGCGCTTGAAGCGCACGGCGCGCACCCGCCCGTCGGCATCGTGCAGTCGCTCGAGCTCGGCAAAGGTCGTGTCGGTCGAGCCGTCGTCGATGAAGATCAGCTCGTACGGACGGCCGAAATCGTCCAGGGCTGCGACCGTCCGCCGGTAGAGCTCGGCAACGCTCGCAGCCTCGTTGTAGAGGGGCACGACGACCGAAACCAAGGGCGCCGCCTCTTCACCGACTGCCGAAGCCGCGTGCGGGAGAGTCTCTTCCCGGGCCGTCGCCATGGGGGAAGCCTAACGGCGCCCGAGTGGCGGCCGAGCCCGCGAGCAGGCAAGATTGCCGCATGTCGGGCCTTCCTGCCGCGGTCGAGGAGCTACAGAGCGACCGCGAGCATGGGGCGAGCTGGATGGCCCGGCGGGCGGTCGAGACTCTGCTCGAGATCGCCGAGACGCCCTTCGAGACCAGCGACGCGCTGGTCGATGGCCTGGTCGATGCGGGTCGCAAGCTCGCCGAGAGCAGGCCCGGGGTCGGCGCCATCGCCGGCGCCACCGGCCGCGTGCTCGCAGCGGCGAGCGCGCATCGCTTCCTCGACGTCGGCGAGTTGCGCCGGCTGATCTCCGAAGAGGGCGAGGCTGTCCTCGATGGACGTCGCCGTGCCGCAGCCTCGATCGCAATCCACCTTCACGATCGCCTCGAGGACAGCGTCGTCGTGACGCACTCGGCATCGGCGACCGTGCGCGAGGCTCTGTTGCACACGCCCCCGACCCGGGCGATCTGCACAGTCTCCGAGCCCATTGGCGAGGGCCGGGCCTTCGTCGAAGAGCTCCGCGCTCAGGGGTTGCAAGTCGACCTCGTCGAGGACGCGGATGGGCCGGCAGCGCTTGCGGACGCGACGCTCTTCTTGATCGGCGCCGACACGGTCTTTCTCGACGGGACGGTCTGCAACAAGATCGGCACGACGAAGCTCGCCGAGGCCGCCAAGAAGGAAGAGGTGCCGACGATCGTCGCCTGCGAGATCGTCAAGCTGGCGCCGATCGACGCTGCTTCGGGGCCCAAGCCGAGCAAGGCCGAGCGGGCGCTGTTCGAGTTCACACCGCCGGAATTGATCTCGGAGATCGTCACCGAAGAGGGCTCGGTAGCGAGCGACGGCGTCGGCGCGCTCGTGGACCGGACACCGTTCTTGCGCGAGGGCTATGCGTTACTGCTGCCCATCGCTGCTCGCTAGCCTCGTCGCCCTCGGACTCGCGGCGCTCGCCGCCGGCTGCATGCGTCGAGGCACCGGTGGCGGAGGGAAAGCCGGTCCGACCAAGCTCGAGATCTCGATTTCCCTCGGCGGCAACGAGAGCCCGACAAGGCTCTGGACGCTGCAGTGCCCGGCAGGCGGCACGCTGCCCGATCCCGCGCGGGCCTGCCGCCGGCTCGAAACGCTCGACCATCCTTTTGCGCCTGTTCCGAAGAACTCCGCCTGCACTGCGATCTACGGCGGGCCTCAGATCGCGGAGGTCCGCGGCACGTTCCGCGGGCGAACGATCAACGCACGCTTCACGCGCGGGAACGGCTGCGAGATCGCCCGCTGGAATCGCGTCCGCTTCCTCTTCCCCAGCGGCTGACCAACATACTTCTCGCAGCATGGCTCTACGGGTCACTCACTGCCCGGTCAACCTGGCCGGCGTCGGCTGGACGAACGTAAACGCCCTCCGCCGGCGGGGAGTCGACGCGCGGCTCGTCGTCTTCAACACGCAGCCTTTCCGGCCCACTCAGGCCGACTGGGACTTGAAGCGGCCCCGCTCCGGCTTCCTTCGGCAGCAGGCCGTCACGTGGCCGGCCTTCGCCCGCCTCCTGCCGCAGACCGACATCTTTCACTTCTACTTCGGGCTCACGCTGATTCCGAAGAAGCTCCAGTTTCCGATCCTGCGCGCGACCAGGCGTAAGTCGCTGTTCCACTTTCTGGGCGCCGACATCCGCGACCATCCGAAAGAGCGCCTCACCTACGGCCTGAAGGCGGACGCGCGGGTCGTCGGCTCCTACGCCGCGCTGCGCTTCATCCCGTTCGAGGCGGAGGTGCTCCCGCCGGGGATCGATCTCACGCGCTACGACCCGGTGCCGCCGGTCGAGCGGGAACGGGTGCGGATCGTGCACGCCCCCTCCCACCTCGAGAAGAAGGGCACCCAGTGGGTGATCGACGCCTGCAAGGAGCTCCCGGTCGACCTCGAGGTCGTGCACGGCGTCCTCAACGAGCAGGCGCTCGAGCGGTACAAGCAGGCCGACATCGTCGTCGACCAGCTCCTGCGCGACTGGCACGGTGTCTTCTCGATCGAGGCCATGGCACTCGGCAAGCCGGTCGTGACCTCTCTGGACGAAGACGCCGTTCGGCAGACGGAAGAGGCCTACGGCGTCAAGGTGCCGATCGTCCGAGCGACGAAAGACGATCTGGGCGAGAAGCTTCGGCCGCTCGTCGAATCGTTCGAGGAGCGCAAGCGGCTGGGCGAGGCGGGCCGTGCCTACGTCGAGCGCGTGCACGACATCGAGCGGATGACCGACCACCTGCTCGACATCTACGCCCGGCTCTGATCAATGGGCCTGCTCCAGCAGATGAAGCGGCTCGCCAAGCACTCGGCGATCTACGGGCTGGGCGGGCTCGTCCAGCGCGTCGTTGCCGTCCTCCTGCTCCCGCTCTACACGCGCTATCTCTCGCCGTCGGACTACGGAGCGATCGAGGCCCTCGTTGGCCTCTCCGCGATCATCTTCGCGCTCCTCCGCGCGGGCATCCAGAGCTCGTTCTTCCGCTTCTACTTCGACTCGGACGACTCGCGCCGACGTCTGACGATCGTTCGAACCTCGTTCTGGTTCACGATGGGGACGGCGACGGCCGCCCTCGTCGCCGGCGTCGTCTTCGCGGGACCGATCGCCCATGCCCTCTACGGCTCGACCGAGCACGTCAATCTCGTCCGGGCGGCCTTCGTCGGGCTCTGGGCCTCGATGAACTACGACCAGCTGACGGCGCTCTTCCGAGTCGAGGAGCGCTCGGCGAGCTACGCACTCGCCAGCCTCACGAACGTCCTGCTCACGATCGGGGCGACGATCCTGCTCGTCGTCGTCCTCGACAAGGGGCCCCTCGGCGTGCTCGTCGGCAACTTCACCGGCACGCTCGCGGTCTACGTCGTCCTCCTCGCCTATCGCCGAGCACAGCTCGGGCTCGAATTCGACCGGCAGGTGTTCCGGAGGATGACCGAGTTCGGCATGCCGTTCGTGCCCTCGGTGATCGCGCTCTCGGCGATTGACTTCAGCGACCGCTTCTTCATCGTGCGGCTCCGTGACCAGCACGAGCTCGGGCTCTACGCCATCGGCGTCCGGATCTCGGCCGCCCTGATCTTTCTGCTCGGGGCATTCAGGACCGCTTGGCCGGCCTTCGCCTACTCGATTCGCGACGTGCTGGAAGCGAGGCGGACGTACGGCTTCGTGCTCACGTACGTCATGTTCGGAGCCTCGTGGGGCGCGCTCGCGCTGGGGCTCGGCTCGCCCTGGCTCGTGCGGCTGCTGACGACGCCGGACTTCTACTCCGGCTCGCGGGTCGTCGCACCCCTCGCCTTCTCCGCGGTCATCTTCGGCGCCTACATCGTCGTCGTGACCTCGATCGGCCGCGCGGGGCGTCGTGGCTCGAACTGGATCGTCACCGGCGCGGCGGCGCTCCTCAACGTCGTCCTCAACGTGATCCTGATCCCGCCCTACGGGATGATGGGCGCCGCCGTCTCGACGGTCGTCGCCTACGCGGCGATGTTTGCGGGCATCGCCTGGAAAGCGCAACGCGTGTTCCCGGTGGACTACCAGTGGCGGCGCGTCGGGCTTGCCGTCGGGACCGCAGTCGCGCTGACCGTCGTCGGCAAGATCCTCGACGTCAGTCTGCCGGCGGCGATCGGGCTCACGCTCGCGTACCCCTTGGTGCTGGGCTTGATCGGCTTCTACCTGCCGGCCGAGCGCGCGAGGATCGGCGCCTTCGGCAAGCGCCTTCTGCCCGGGCGCGTTTAGCGTTCCGCCGGTGGACTCGGGAGACGCGGCCCAGGTTGCGGCGCTGGTCGGGGCGCTCGGCGCTGCTCTCGTGCTGCTCGGACGAAGCCGGGTCCCGCTCCTAATGGGGCTGGCGCTGCTTGCCGTGGCCGAAGCAGGCCTCGTCTACGACCTCTCCGACCACGGTCACCGAATCTCGGCGACCCTTGCCGCCCTCGGGGCCGCGGCGCTCGTACCGATGGCGATTGGAGCGGCATTGTTCGTGCGGTGGCCGGCCGCGGTCACCCCGGTCGTGCTCGCCGCTGCGCCTTTCCGGCCACCGCTCTCGTTCGGGAGTGAGCATCGGTTCTACATCGGCGTCGCGAGTGCGGGCCAGCTTGGCCGGCTCCTGCCGCTGTACGGCGTCCTCGGCGCGACGGCGCTGGCGCTCGCCTGGAATGCTGTTCGTGGTCGCGAGCTCGCGCGCGTCCCGGCGGTCGTCTCCCTCCCCGCCGTCGCCTTCCTCCATGTCGCCGCCCTCTCCCTCTTCTGGACGGACGACCTTCCAGCGGGCGAGAACGTCCTTACGTACTTCCTCTTCCCGTTTGCCGTCCTCGTCGCCGTAGTCGCTCGCGCCCCGTTCCCGTCGTGGATGACGCGCGCCCTCGCGGTGATCACAGTCGCGCTTGCGTCGATCTTCGCCGCCGCGGGGCTGATTCAAGCCGCAACTCACAAGGTCTGGTTCTTCTCGACGAGCGTTGAGGTCGGCAATGCGTACAGCTCGTTCTTCCGGGTCACCTCTCTGTTCCGCGACCCGAGCCTCTACGGGCGGCACGTGGTGCTTGGGATCGCCGTCGTCCTCGTCGCCGTCCTGCTCCGGCGCTTGCGCCCACTCGTCGCAATCGCGCTTGTCGCCTTTCTCTTCACCGGTCTCTGGTTCTCCTACTCGCAGTCGAGCATGGCTGCGCTCTTCGCGGTCACGATCGCGCTGGCCTGGTTCGCAGGCGACCGGAGGCTACGAGCAGTCGCTGCGGTGACGGTGGTTGCGCTCCTGCTCAGCAGCGCAGTCGCCTTCGCCGCCTCGGTGGGCGACCACTCTGCGCGGCGCATCACGAGCGACCGCTCCCGGCGTGTCGAGCAGACCCTGAAGGTCGTCCGCGACCACCCCCTCGCGGGGGTCGGCCTCGGAGCCCAGCCGGTCGCGACCGCAGCCCGTTCGAAGCAGGGCGGCTCCCCGACCCGTTTTGTGTCGCACACCACGCCTCTGACCGTTGCGGCCGAGCTCGGCCTGCTCGGCCTTGCCGCCTACATCGCGTTACTCGCGGGCGCGGCTGCCCTGATCTGGCGCGTCCGCCGCCGCGACGCCGCTCTGGGGCTCGGCCTGGCGGCTGCCCTGCTCGCACTCTTCGTGCATTCGCTCTTCTACAGCGGCTTCTTCGAGGACCCGATCACCTGGGTCGTCCTCGCCGTCGCGTCGAGCTTCTGCCTGAGGGAGGATGCCGCCGAGCCGGTGGCGGCGCGATGACGAATCGGACAATCAGAGAGTACGGAGCCTGGACGCTCCTGGCGACCCTGGCCGTGCTCGTCGCGGTAACGATGCCCGAGCTGGGCTCCGGCGCGTGGCCCTTCCGGCCGCCGTCCGTCCACCCGCATGGGCTGCTTGGCCCGTTGGTTCGCGCGGCCGACCGCGAGTGGGACCTGGGCATCCTGCGCTCGATTGCCGTGCTCGCAGGCCTTTTGGTCGCGCTGGCGGCCGCGGCCACCTGGCGACTGACTTCCTGGCCGCGGTGGGCCGGCTTTGGGCTCGCTGCGCTCGTCTGCGCGGCGCTGCTCGTCCCGGCCGTCCTGCTGCAAGTCGGGCTGCGCAACGCGACCGAGCCCTGGTACTACACGAACGACTCGACCTACCAGATCGAGCTCGCCGGCGACCTGATCCTCGACGGCGAGAATCCGTACGGGCACGACTACAACGGGTCCGGACTCGAGCGCTTCTACCCTGCCGCGCACGACCAGCCGGCCGGGTTCCCGCAGGTCGCGCTTCGCCACTTCGCGTACTTCCCGGGGACCTCGTTGACCTCGGCCGCATGGCGGCTCCTGCCCGAGCCCTTCGACGACTATCGCCTCTTCGCCCTCCTCGCGACCCTCGCTCTCCTGCCCGCCGCCCTGCTCTTTTCCGGTCCGCTCCACTGGCGGCTCTCGATCGGCGCCGCCCTGTCTGCCAACCCGCTCCTCGTGCGCGGCGCCTGGTTCGGAACGGCGGACGCGCCGTCGCTCCTCGCGCTCGTGCTCGCGTTCGCGCTCCTGACCCGCGGCCGCTTCGTCTGGGCGGCGGCGAGCCTCGGCACCGCGGTCGCCCTGAAACAGTTCGCACTCGTCGCCGTCCCCTTTTTCGCGGTCATGCTGCTGACCGTGCGGGCTCCACGGCAGGCCTTGCGCCAGGCCGCGGCGGCATTCGCCGGCGTCGTCATCGCCTGCTTCCTGCCCTTCCTCGTCGCCGATCCAGGCGCCCTCTGGGACGACACCGTCTCCTACGGCGCGGGGACCTACCGGATCATCGGCTACGGCCTCTCGGCGATCCTGTTCAACGCCGGTGTGATCGACGACCGCTTCGGCTACTACCCGTTCCTGCCGCTCGCCGTGCTCGTGTGGCTGCCGATCACGGCGTGGCTGCTCTGGAGCCAGCGGCGGGCCGCGAGCCTGTGGTCAGGCGCGGCCGGCTTCTCGATCTCGATGTTCGTACTCCTCTTCATCAGCCGTGTCTTCCAGAACTCGTACCTCATCTGGCCTTTGACAGGCATCGCGCTCGCGCTTTTGCTCGCCGGAGCCGGGCGCAGCGCGCGCGGGCTTTCGCCTTCTGGACCTTCAGCCAGCGTACCTGCGGAATGAGCGCGTAGACCTTGTTCCGCCCGGCGAGATAGACCCTGAAGCCGTCGGCCACGATCGGCGAGTACTTGCCGTCGTGGAACCGCCAGACGGGTCGTCCGTTGCGCGCATTCAGAGCCCAGGTGCCTCGCGGCCCGACCTTCACCCGCCGCAGACCACCGACGCCGCACCGGCCACAGGTCGCGAAGTAGACGAACCCGGCGAGAACGGTTGGCGCACCCGAGATCGTGGACGGGGCGCTAAAACGCCAGCGAACGTCGCCCGTACGCACGTCGAGCGCGACGAAGTAGCCGTCCCAGGTTCCGACGAAGACCGTCTTCCGCCAGACAGCGGCAGCCGTGTACACGTACGTGCCGACCTGTCGCGCCCAGATCAAGTGACCGCTCCCAGCGCCGAAGGCATAGACGGTCCCGTCGGCGTTGCCGATGAAGACACGGCCGTATGCCACAGTCGGCGTCGCATAGAAGTACTCGCGACGCCCGAAGCGGGAGAACGAGGTGGCGTGCCAGCGCATGCGACCGGTACGCGCGTCGACGCCGTAGACGCTCCCGCTGCTCGTCGCGATGTAGACGGTGCCGCTGGCGTAGGCGGGCGCGGCGACGATCTCGTTGTCGGCCTTGAACGTCCAGCGTGTGCGCGGACGGCGCTTACCGCGCAGCTTGAGGGCATAGAGCCTGTGGTCCCAGGAGCCGAAGTAGAGCGATTGGCCGACGAGCAGCGGCGACGACTCGACGACGCCGACGTTGACGCGCCAGATCTTGTGCCCGCTGCGCGCATTCCAGGCGATCACGAAGCCGCGCGCGCCGGACTCGTGCTTGCGGCACGGGAGGGTGTGCATGAAGGCCTGGTAGACGATCCCGTCGCGAATCGTCGGCGAGGAGGCGGCGCAGTTCGGGAAGTGCTTCGTCCAGACGATCTTCCCCGTACGCCCGTTGACGGCGAAGAACCGGCCCTTCTGCTGGGCGATGTAGACCATTCCGTAGGCCACCGAGGGCGGAAACTCGATGTCCTCGCGCGCCTTGACCTGCCAGAGCGCGTGGAAGGGCGGACGCAGACTCAGCCAGCCGGGAGCAAGGTGCGTGCGCTGCCTGTCGTAGCCGTACGTCGGCCACTGCTCCTCGTACCGCGGGCCCGTGTGGCGCTTCTGCTTCTTCACGTGCGGCCGGATCTTGTCGACGAACTCCTTCGTCGACGAGCCGCGAATCGTTCGCGGGCGCTTCTCGTGCCAGGCCCAACCGCCGAGAGCGGTGCCGACACCGAGCGCCAGGAGTGCGGCCACCAGGACGGGCCAGCGAAAGATGCCGATGCGGTTGCGAAGGATGCCCCAGGCGATGGCCAGGACGGCTCCGGCAGCGAGCAGGAGCTCCGCGGAGTCGGTGACGGCGCGTTCGAGCGAAGCGGCGAGCAGCAAGACTCGAGGTTAGCTGGGGCGCTCGGCGGACAGGACGCTTCAGCGGCGAACGACGACCGTTGCGCGCGCTCGGTGCCCGTTCGCCGTCACGGCGAGGCGATACCGTCCAGCGCGCGGCGGCACCGGCAGCATCAGGGTACGAACCGCCCGTCGGCCGGTCACCGTGCCGCCACTCCCGGCGAGCCGCCAGCGGACGGTCGTCGCGTCGGTGGAGACGCGGACTCGGAGCCTTCGACCGCGGGCGACGTAGCGCCGCTGCGAAAGCTGCACGTACCGGATCCGGACCGTGAACTCACGCGTCGAGGGAGTGAGGTTGCCCGCCGGATCCTGGGCAGCGAGAGCGAGCCGATGCTCGCCCGGGCTCAGCACGACGCCGCCCCGTCGCCCATACCACTGGATCTTTCCCGTGGGCTGATGCCGGTAGCTCGGCCCTTTCAGCCGCCCGCCCACGTAGAGGATCGCGTAGGCCGGCTCACTCAGGCGGTAGCGCAGATCGACGTGATCGGCGCGTCCGTCCCCGTCGGGCGAGAAGGCCTGAGGCCGGACCGAGACGTCCTCGATCACGGGCGGCGTGGCATCGACGCGGATCTCGTCGGGGAACTCGAAGGTCCGGTCCTCGTCGACGAGCCTCAGCTCCGCCTTGTAGAGACCGTCGGCGACGACGCGCCCGGAATCATCGCGGCCGTCCCACGCGAACTGCTGGAAGCTGGCCGGGAAGACTCCAGAGCCGACGCCCTGCCGGATCACGTTCCCGCCGGAGTCGGCGATGTCGAGCCTGATGTTCTGCTCGCGCCGGAGCCGGAAGCCGATCCTCGCCTCGTGAGCGTTCGGCCCGCAGGATGTGCAGACCGGTGAAACCAGGTGGTCGATGTCCACATTGATGACCGGGCTTTCCTCGAGCTTCAGCCGCTCGCTGACCGCGAAGGCGGTGGCGGTCGCGGCCAGCAGGCAGACGACGAGAACGGTGGGAGCCAGCCTCTTCACCGGCGCTGATCTTAGAGATGGACAGGCGGCAGGAAGACGGCCACGCGGCCGCGCCCGTCTTTAACATGGGCTCATGAAGCGCCTCGTCGTCCTCGGACTTGGCTGCCTGACGTTGTTCGCGGCCGCGCCGAACCGGGCAGAGGCCCGGGAGTGCGGGCTGCCTGCGCATTCGCCCGTCTGGGTGGACTTCGCAGACGGCTCCGTGCCGTACTGGACGACGTTCGCCCGACCCGGAGTGGTCGCCGCCGCGGCGAACTTCGTCTATCCGGCGCAGCTCCGAGCGCTCGGCGCGAAGACCGTCTTCTGGGAGATGAACCTGAAGCAGCGAATCGGGACGCCGACGAACCCGATGGATCCCGCAGCAGTCGAGGACTGGGCCAACCGTGTCTTCTATCGCGCAGTCGCCTCGTCCGCTTGCGCGACCCCCTGGATCGCGCTCAACGAGATGTTCGGATCGAACGTCGCGACTCCGTGGTCGCCCACGACAACCCAGTACCGGCAGAACGTCATCATCTTCGTTCGCCGCCTGAAAGCGCTCGGCGCGCACCCCTTCCTCCTGCTCTCGACCCGGCCGTTCACCGACGGGGAAGCAGGCGACTGGTGGCGAGAGGCCGCGCTCTACACCAGCTTCGTCCGCGAGGTGTACTTCCCAGCGCCACAGATTCACTCCCGGGGACCGATTCTCGGTTCGCGGATGCTTCGAAACTCCTTTCGCGAGGGCGTTACCGACTTGACGTCGATCGGGATCCCACCGACGAAGATCGGTCTCATCCTGGGCTTCCACACGAACCCCGGCCAGGGTGGCCGCGAGGGGTTGAAGCCGGCCAGTGCGTGGTTCAACCACATCAAGCTCCAGGTTCTCGCCGTCAAGCAGGTGCGCCGTGAGCTTCCGTTCGAGACGATCTGGTCCTGGGGTTGGGGCGAATGGGCGGCTGCGGATCGCGACCCCGACAAGCCGGCCGCCGCATGCGTCTATCTCTGGACGCGCGATCAGAGTCTCTGCGGAGGGCCCGGCATGGCCGGCCCGGGCTTCGATCGTTCCCTGAAGGTCGGGCAGCTCATCCTTCCGGGTGGCGTCCAGTGCACGACGCGTTCGGGGCGGATCCGGACCGGGCAGCTCTCGAGCCTCACCGGAGTGACCCGCGACCGTGAGATCGCCTACACGTCGCTCTTCGGCCGGCTCGTCCTCAAGGCGGAGGTCGCCGTCAAGCCAAAGGAGCTCCGCGCGGCCGAGCGCGCGATCATCGCCTATCGCTTCGGTGGCAGCCGCGCTGCCTACCGCGGGGCGCTGGCGCGTGCTGGAGCGACACCTGCGATCGCGCGCGGCATCATCGCGGACGAGCTTCGCCAGGCGCGGGTTGAGCGACGCTTCCGTGTTTCGCGGCCATCGAGCACGGAGATCGCCAACTACCACAGCACCTATTCGGACACCTCCGCGCGACTCGTCGAGGCCAGACCCGCGCCCTCGTGGCTCGGTCACAAGACGCGGGGAGTAGCCATCCAGGGCATGGCCCCGGCAGCGGTGTTCAGGATCGCACGGGGCCACTTCGTCAAACTCAAGACACGCGAGGGCACGCTACGCGTGCGGGCGCTGAGCCCGGCGGCTCCCCTCGGCGCCTTCTCCCTGAGCACAGCAAGCGCGTCGATCCGGGCGGCGCTCGTCCGCCATGCTCAGGACGAGGTCTTCGACAACTGGCTCATGCGCCGCGAGACGAGCGCGCTCGGATTCACGACTTGCCGCCGCGACTGGCTGCCCGCGGTCGGCACGCTCGAGCTGACAAGCCAGCTCCCCTTCCTGGAACTGGCCTCCTAGGACTGAAAGATCTTCTCGCGCCGGGGCCGCACGAAGATTTTGCCGCCGGGCGCGAGCTCGAGCTGCTCGGCTTCCTCGCGCGTGACCTGAGCCCAGCAGTCGCGCCCATCCTCGAGCCGCAGCTCGACGCGCACCTCGAAGCCGAGATGGATGATGCGCTCCACCTTCCCGGCCGTCGTCTCGCCGTTCGGCTCGATCTTCAGCTCGAGGTCGTGCGGCCGCACGAACGACTCCCCGAACCGGTTCACCGGACCGACGAAGCTCATCACGAACTCGTTCGCCGGCTCTTCGTAGAGCTCGCGCGGGCCCCCGACCTGCTCGACGCGGCCGTGATTCATGAGCACGATCTGGTCGGCGATCTCCATCGCCTCCTCCTGATCGTGCGTGACGAAGATCGTCGTTACGTGCATCTCGTCGTGGAGGCGGCGGAGCCAGCCACGGAGCTCTTTCCGCACCCTGGCGTCGAGCGCGCCGAAGGGCTCGTCGAGCAGCAACACCTTGGGCTCGACCGCGAGCGCCCGCGCCAGCGCCATGCGCTGCCGCTGGCCGCCCGAGAGCTGGGCGGGATAGTGGTCTGCCCAGCCGGCGAGCTGCACGAGCTCGAGCAGCTCGTCGACGCGGCGGCGGATCTCGTCTCGCGGCCGCCTCCGCACCTTCAGCCCGAAGGACACGTTCTCCCGAACGGTCATGTGCTTGAAGGCCGCGTAGTGCTGGAAGACGAAACCGACGCCGCGCTTCTGCGCCGCGTGCCCCGAGACGTCGATGCCGTCGAGCTCGACCGTTCCCGTCTCCGGGCGTTCGAGCCCGGCGATCACGCGGAGCAGCGTCGACTTCCCGCTGCCGCTCGGTCCGAGGAGCGCCGTCAGCGAGCCGGCCGCAACCTCGATCGAGACGTCGTCGAGCGCGGTGAACGAGCCGAACCGCTTCGTCAGCGAGCGCCCCGTGATGGCCATCAGCGAATCGCCTCCTTGGGCTTGAACAGGGTCATCCCAAGCAGCGTTGCAATCGCGAGCAGGGCGAGCACGACCGAGGCTGCATAGGCACCCGTGTAGTCGAACGACTGAAAACGCTCCTCGACGTGCAGGGTGGCCGTCTCGGTCTTGCCGACGATATGCCCTGAGACGACGCTGACCGCGCCGAACTCGCCCAGGGCACGCGCCGTCGTCAGCACAACGCCGTAGCTGACCGCCCAGCGAATCGCCGGCAAGGTCACCCGACGGAAAGTCTGGAAGCCCGAAGCGCCGAGAGTCGCCGCGGCCTGCTCCTGCTCCGTGCCGATCTCGCGCAGAACAGGCACGACCTCGCGGACGACGAAGGGCAGCGAGACAAAGATCGTGACGAGAATCATTCCGGGCAGGGCGAAGACGATCTGGACACCGTGCTCGGTGAGCCAGCTGCCGAACCATCCGTTGCGGCCGTAGAGGAGCAGGAACGCGAGCCCGACGACGACCGGCGACAGCGCCAGAGGAAGGTCGACGAGCGCGTTCACGATCCCCTTGCCCGGGAAACGGCGGCGAACGATGGCGAGCGCGCAGATGACCCCGAAGATCGTATTCGCCGGCACTGCGATCGCCGCGATGATGATCGTGACGAGGAACGCATGTTTCGCAGCCGGCGTCGTGACCGCGTCCCAGGCGGGGCCGACCCCATGCTCGAAGGTCCGCCAGAAGACGAGCCCGACGGGTGCGGCGAGGATCAGCGCGAGATAGCTGAGCCCGACGAGCCGCAGCACCCAAGTGGAGACGGCCGCGCGGGCAAAGCCCGCACGGCCTCTTGGGTCGGCGTCGCGAGCGAGCGCCTTAGGCACGATCGTGCCTCGTCGCCCAGCGGCGCAGAGCACCGATCCCGAGCAGGACTGCGAACGAGATCAGCAGGATCACGACCGATACGGCGGCTGCGCCGGGTGCGTCGCCGCTCTCGATCCGGCCGAAGATGAAGACGGACGCGACCTCGGTCTTGAACGGGAGGTTGCCGGAGATGAGCACGACCGCCCCGAACTCTCCGATCGCGCGGGCGAACGCAAGGGCCACCCCCGAGAGGATGGCCGGGAACAGGTTCGGGAAGACGATGTGGCGGAAGGTCAGCAGCGGGCCTGCGCCGAGCGAGACTGCGGCTTCCTCCATCTCCCGGTCGAGCTCGAGCAGCACGGGCTGGACGGTGCGGATCACGAACGGCAGCGTCACGAAGAGCAGGGCGAGGAGGACCGCCGTCCGCGAGAATGCGACGTTGACGCCGACGGGCCCGTTCGGCCCGTAGAGGGCGAGCAGCGTCAGGCCGGCCACGATCGTCGGCAGCGCGAAGGGGAGGTCGATGATCGCGTTGACCAGGCCCTGTCCCGGGAAGCGGTCACGGACGAGGATCCACGCGACCACCGTGCCCATGACGGCGTTGACGAGACAGACAACGACTGAGACGGCGAGCGTCAGCTTGAGCGCCGAGACCGCCTGGGGATCGGAGACCGCATCCCAGAAGCTCGACCGCCCGGCCTTTCCCGCGTGCCAGACGAGCGCCGCGAGCGGCAGCAGGACGATCAGGCTCAAATAGGCGGTCGCAAGCCCCATGCCGACCCCGGCCCCGGTCCTTCCTACTGCCGGGGCCCGCGGCAGGCTTTCGACTCGAGCAGACACTAGCCGCCTTTGCGCTTGACGATCTTCGTGACGATGCCGGTGCGGGGATCGAAGAACCGCTTGTCGACCTTCGCCCACCCGCCGAGGTACTTGATCGTGAACTGCCGCGACGGCACGGGGAACCCGAACTGCTTGGCCGCGCTTCGCAGCACAGGCCGGTAGCCGTTCTCCCCGAAGATCAGCTGGGCCGGCTTCGTGCGCAGGTAGCTGACGAACGCACGAGCTGTCGTCTTGTTGCCGCTGCGCTTGAGGACCGCAATCGGGTTCTCGATGGAGATCGTCGCCTTCGGAAGCACGTAGTCGAGAGACTGGTTGTGCTTCTGCGCGAAGATCGCCTCGTTCTCGTACGCGAGCAGAACGTCGCCGCGGCCGGCGAGGAACGTCTGGAGCGCCTCGCGCGCACTCTTGTCCTGAGAGACGACGTGGTCGTAGAGGCGCTCGAGGTACTTGACCGACCGCTGGTGGGAGAGACCGATCTTCCGCTGCGCGCCATACGCGGCCATGACGTTCCATTTCGCGCCGCCGGAGGTCTGGACGTTCGGAGTGACAACGTCCACGCCAGGCTTGATCAGATCGGCCCAGCTTCGGATGTTCTTCGGATTGCCCTTGCGCACCGCGAAGACGACGACCGAGCGCGAGACCATTCCGCCGAATCGGTCCTGCTTCCAGGTCTTCGCCACGAGGCCTGCCTTCACGAGCGAGCTCATGTCGGGCTCGAGCGAGAAGGCGACGATGTCCGCCTTCAGCCCGGCGATCACCGCGCGTGCCTGCTCGCCCGAGGCGCCGTACGACTGCTCAAACGAGGTCCCACGCCCGGGAGCGGTGTCTTGAAAAGCCGGAATCAGCTTGGCGTAGGCATCGCGCGGCGTCGAGTATGCGACGAGCCTGAGCGTGCCTCCCGCCGGCCGCGCTGACGCATCGCCCGAGGAGAGCATCGCGGCGGCGGCTGCGGCGACGAGGAGAAGGGCGGATCCTACGAGGGCGAAGCGTCGGAGCGGTGAGCGCATCAGGGAATCTCCCTTTTCCTAGTTTGTTGACATTGTTGACAGTTACCGTAAACTTTATCGAGAACCTACTCTAGGCAGACGGGCCGCGCCCGTCAAATTCGAACCGCCGGGGGCAGACGCGATGTGGGTTTCACGCCGAACGGACTACGCGACACGCGCCGTGCTGGCGCTTGCGCTCGACGGCGGCGGCCCGGTCAAGCTCGAGGAGCTCGCCCGCCGCACGGGCGCCCCCCAGTCGGTCCTCGAGCAGGTGATGCCGACGATGCGGACGGCCGGAATCGTCCGGTCGGAGCGCGGTCCCGCCGGTGGGTACCGGCTCAACAAGGAGCCCGAGGAGATCACTCTGGAGCGCGTCGTGCGCCTGTTCCAAGGGCAGCTTGCGCCGATCGGCTACGCGACGCGGAGGCATCCCGACAGCTGTCCCAAGTTCGTGGCCGATTCGCTGCGAGAAGCGTGGGGAGACGTCCGCGACGCCACGATCGAGATCCTCGAGCGGACGACGTTCGCCGATCTTGCGAAGCAGGCCGGCGGGAGCTGGACCGAGGACTCGTCGCTCGTCGTGAGTTGACCTAGAGCGAGCGTTCGAGGGCGCGGGCGTTCAGCCGACGCAGCTCCGCCATCACGGCGAGCACCCCACCCGCGACGAGCAATAGAGGCACGAGCAGCTCATATCCCGGCACCTCGAGCAGCCTGACGCCGCTCGCCGTGAGGACGGAGGCGAGCCCGATGCGGAGCGCCCCGTCAGGCAGGCGCACGGTCAGCTGGCTGGCGAGCAGCACGCCCGGGATCGAGCCGAGCAGCAGCCACGCCATGGCGCCCAGGTCGACGTTCCCGTGGAGCAGATGGCTCACGCCGGCGACCCAGAGCAGCGCCGCCGCGTGAAAGATGTCCGTGCCGACGATCTTCGCGGCCGTGAGCGGGAAGACCAGCAGCATGACGAGCGCGAAGAAGGTGCCGCTGCCGACCGAGGTCAGGCCGACGATGAAGCCGCCGCTTGCGCCGAGGGCGACACAGACCGCGCGATCGCGGTCCGCGAGGAGAAAGGGTGCGTTCGAAGGCTGCACACCGCGCTTTACGAAGGTCTTGGCGAGGAAGCCGAGCACGCCGAGAACGAGCGCGCCGCCGATCACCTTCGCTGAGGCCGACTCGGCCCCATTGCCGTAGTGCTGCTCGAGCCAGTCGGCAAGCTCGACACCGAGCAGCGACATCGGCGCGGATCCGAGGAACATCCAGAATGTGATCCTGGCGTGCACGGTCCCGAGCCGCCGGTGCCGGAATGCTCCGAAGGTCTTGAAGACGGCGCCGTGCAGGATGTCGGTGCCGACCGCGAGCGTCGGCTTGAAGCCGAAGAGAAGAATCAGGATCGGCGTCATCAGGGAACCGCCCCCCATCCCCGTCAGGCCCACGAGCGCCCCGATCAGAAGGCCTGTGACCGAGAGCTGCCAGTTCACTCGCTAGCGGTACGCGTCGATCAGCACTTCGGCGACTTCCGGGCGCGAGAACTCGACCGGAGGCAGCTCACCCGCTGCGAGCAGCTCGCGGACCTTCGTGCCGGAGAGGAAGACGTGGTCGTCGCCCCCGTGCGGACAGGTCTTCGGCGTCGCCATCGAGCCGCAAACCCGGCACCAGAAGGCGTGTTCGAAGAACATCGGCTCGATGCCGAGCTCATGCGGCTCCAGCTCGTCGAAGATCAGCTGCGCGTCGTAGGTGCCGTAGTAGTCCCCGACGCCGGCGTGATCACGGCCGACGATGAAATGCGAGCAGCCGTAGTTCTTGCGGCAGATCGCGTGCCAGATCGCCTCCCGCGGGCCTGCGTAGCGCATCGCCGCCGGGAAGGCAGAGACGACGACGCGGTCGGGCGGGTAGTACGTCTCGACCAGGACTCGGTAGCACTCGACGCGGGTCGCAGCTGGGACGTCATCGGACTTCGTCTCGCCGACGAGGGGGTGGATGAGCAGGCCGTCGACGGTCTCGAGCGCGCCCTTGGTCAGGTACTCGTGAGCGCGGTGAATCGGGTTTCGGGTTTGGAAGCCGACGACGCGCCGCCACCCGCGGTCTGCGAAGGTCTTCCTCGTCTCCACCGGGTCGAGCGCAAGCTCGGCAAACGGCGGCTCGGGCCGGTCGAACACGGTCACCCGCCCAGCCAGGTAGAGATCCTCTTGGCCGTAGAGGCGAGCGACGCCCGGATGCTCCTGGTCGGTCGTCCGGAAGCAGCGCTCCGCTTCGCGCTCGCGGTCGTACTCGAAGATCTCCTCGACGTCGAGCACGGCCAGCGGTCGACCCGTCCCGTCTGCGAGCACGACCCGGTCGCCCGAGGGCGGCGCTGCAACCGCGAGACACACCGGCAGCGCCCAGGGCAGCCCGTTCGCGAGCCGCATCTCGTCGACGACCCGCTCGTAGTCCTCCTGCCCCATGAAGCCCTCGAGCGGCGAGAGGGCCCCCGAGGCCAGCATGTCCAGGTCGGAGACCTCGCGCGAGGTCAGCGTGATCGTCTCGAGGGCGTCCACGTCGCTCGGCCGCTCGCCGGTCCTGTCGACGAGCGCCCCGCCATGCGGCTCGATGAGGCCGGTGGCGGCGACGACGTTCACGCCGGAACCTCGTCCTCGACAAGGCCGAGCGCAGCCAGCTTTTCCACGATCAGCCGGGCGCTCTCGTCGGGCGTGAGGGTCTCCGTGTCGACGCGAAGCTCCGGATTCGTCGGCGCCTCATATGGGTCGGAGACGCCGGTGAACTCCGTGATCTCACCCGCGAATGCCTTCGCATACAAACCCTTGACGTCCCGTTCCGCGCAGGTCTCGACGGAGGCGTCGACGTGCACCTCGACGAAGGGCCCGAACTCCTCGATCATCTCGCGGGCCTTCCGACGCGTTTCCTCATAGGGAGAGATCGCCGAGACGAGCACGGCCCCGCCCTGCCGGGTCAAGCGCGAGGCGACCCAGCCGACGCGCTCGATGTTCGTGTCGCGATCCTCTTTCGAGAAGCCGAGGCCCTTCGAGAGATGCTGGCGGACGGCGTCGCCGTCCAGGTACTCGACGATGCGCCCCCGGCGCTCGAGCTCGGGCCCGACGATCTGCGCGATCGTCGTCTTGCCCGCGCCCGACAGGCCGGTGAACCACAACGTGAATCCTTCAGGCATGTGCCTCCTTCGCTAGTGGTGTCTCTTCGTGAATACCGCACTCGAGCTTGTCCGAGCCGGCCCAGCGTCCTGCGCGCTCCTCCTCATCGGCCGTGATCGGCCTCGTGCAGGGAATGCAGCCGATCGACCGGTAGCCGGCCTCGTGCAGCGGGTTGAAGGGAATCTCGTTGACCTTGATGTAGGCCCAGACGCGCTTCTCGTCCCAGTCGGCGAGCGGATGCACCTTCCAGACGCCGTAGCGCTCCGACCACTGCAGCTTCGGCGTCTCGGCCCGGCTCGGGGACTGGTCGCGGCGAATGCCCGAGATCCACGCGTCGTAGGGCTCGAGCGCCGCCAGCAGCGGCTCGACCTTGCGGATGTGGCAGCAGCGGTCGGGGTCCCGCTCCCAAAGGTTCGGCCCTTCCTGGCGGTGTTGCTCCGCGACAGTGAGCATGGGGGTCGACCGGAGCTTCAGCCCGTAGCGCTCGACGAGCCGGTCACGCGTCTCGTAGGTCTCGCGGAAGAAGAGCTGGGTGTCGAGCTCGATCACCGGTAGGTCGAGCCCGAGCTCCGAGACCATGTGCACGAGCACGGACGACTGCTTCTGCCATGAGCACGTCAGGCAGAGCTTGTCCCCGTATTCGCCGTAGACCCAGCGGAGCAGGTCTTCGGCGGACATCGCCTCGAGATCGAGGTCAGGAAGTGCGGGCGCGGTCTTCAGCGAGCAACACCTCCTCGACCCAGCATGGGGGAACCCATGGTTCCCCCATGAGCCCCCTCCTTCCCAGTTCTCTGTGAATCGGCACTACTGTGGCTCCACCGGGCAAAGCCCGGCTCCGCCTATAAACACCCCGCACGGGCGATGCATGCCGAAGGCTAAGTCTGGGCCGGTTGCCCACGGAGCAACACCTCCTCGATCGTGTCGGCACGGAGGCCGAGCCGCAGCGTCTCGAGCGGGATCACCTCGTCGGGCGGGATGTTGCCGAGGTTGACCGCGGGCCCGAAGTGCTTGATGAACCAGGCCTGAGAAGCTTTCGTCGGCGCCTCGAAGATCAGATCGGCGACGTCGATGTCGTGCGCGAGCTCGTCGACGAGGCCGGTCCGCAGCTCGCCGGTCGGGCGGAACATCCCGGCGGTGCCGCCCTCGCGCGCCTCGGTGATCACCTTCCAGGCGCCCGCCTCCAGCTCCTCCTTGATCCACTGCACCCAGAGGTAGGGCGCAAAGTTGACCTCCGGGTCCTTCGAGCCGACCTCGGAGAGGACCGTGAAGTCGCGGGCGAGCTCCTGGATGAGCTCGAGCTTGCGCTCGCGTGGGATCTCGATCGCGCCGTCGGAGATCTCGACGTGCTCGAAGCCGTGCTCCAGCAGCCACTGCTTGTACTCCTCGACCTTTCCTCGCGCGACCACGGCCTCGAAGAACGTGCCGCCGACGACCACGGGCTTTCCCGCACGGCGGTAGACGCCGAGCTTGTGGGCGAGGTTGGGGGTCACGTAGGACGTCCCCCAGCCGAGCTTGACGATGTCGACATACGCTCCCGCCGTCTCGAGGAAGTCCTCGACGGCGCGCGGGCCGAGGCCCTTGTCCAGCACGTGCGTCAGTCCGCCGTCGCGCGGCGGGAGGTCCAGGAACTCAGAGTTTGGCAACGATCTCCTCCAGCTTCTTGGTCGCTTTCGTTTGGACGTCGTGGTACATCGAGTTTCCGTGCGAGTCGATGCCGACCCAGAGCGGCCCGAAGTCCTTGACGCGGAACTTCCAGAGGCACTCCGGCATCAGCTCCTCCCAGTAGACGGCCTCGATCTCCTCGATCTGGGTCGTCTCCAGGGCGGCCGCGCCGCCGACGAGAGCGAAGTAGACCATTCCGTGCTTGGCCATCGGCTCGATCGCCTCGTCCGGCAGGCCGCCCTTGCCGGCGATCGCACGCACGCCGTGGTCGCGCCCGAGCGGCTCCGTAAAGCGCACCATGCGCGCGCTCGTCGTCGTCCCGATGGACATCGGCTCGTACTTGCCCGGGCCGAGCTTGCGCACTCCAGGTGCGGTGTGGAGCAGGAACGCGCCGGAGAGGTCAAGGGGAGGCTCGACGCCTTCGTCGAAGATCCTGATGTGCGAGCGGTCGCGGATGCCGATGATGTGGCCGTCGACGGTGACGAGGTCGCCCGCGCTCAGCTTGCGGATCTCCTCCTCGGTCGTCGGGAATGTCAGCTTGTGCTCGGCCATCAGTGGCTCTCCCGGTGACATTGATGGATGCCTGGGTCGCTAGCACCAAGCCAGGCAAGGACGCAGGGAGCGCTCGGGCTTACTAGCCCGGGCGCGACTGAGGACGCGGCCTGGCGCCGCGTGATAGCGGGCCAGGCGCCACCGTATGTCGCCGGGAGAGCCACTAAAATTCTCGGTCGTACTCGATCTCGCCGTCGGCGCCGACATGCGCAGTCGCTCGCCGCGCGGCCCAGCACTGATAGTTGACGGCGACCGGGTTGAGGGTCATGTGCGTGTCGGCGTGCTCGACGTGGCACGAGAGGACGGTCACGTCGCCGCCGAGGCCCATCGGGCCGATCCCGGTCTGGTTCAGCAGCTCGTAGAGCTCCTCCTCGAGCTTCGCAACATGCGGATCGGAGTTGCGCGTCCCCACTGGCCGAGCGATCGCCTCCTTGGCGAGGTACATCGCGTAGTCGGCCGAGCCGCCGATCCCGACGCCGACGATTCCCGGCGGACACGGCTTGCCGCCCGCGCCGACGATGGACTCGAGGACGAACTGCTTGATCCCCTTCACCCCGTCGGCAGGGACGCACATCTTCAGGAAGCTCATGTTCTCCGAGCCCGAGCCTTTCGGGATGCACTTGACGTCGAGCCCATCCCAGCCGGGCACGAACTCCCAATGCACGATCGGCAGGCGGTGTCCTGTGTTCGGGCCGGTGTTCTCGCGCGTGATCGTGTGCACAGCGTTGGAGCGCAGCGGATGTTCGAGCGTCGCGCGCTCGGTGCCCGCCTTCAGCGCCTCGTAAATCCTGCTCGGATGCAGGGGAAAATGCTCGCCGACGCGGCACGTGTAGACCGCGATCCCGGTGTCCTGGCAGACGATGTTGTCCTGCTCCTCGGCGACCTGGACGTTTTTGACGATCGTCTCCAGCACGCGCCGCCCGGGCACCGAGGTCTCCCGGTCCTTCGCCTCCGCCAGCGCGTCCCGCAGGTCCTGCGGAATGTCCTTCAGCGCCCAGACATAGAGGTGCGCCGCCGCGTCCTCGATCGCCTGCCTCAGGTCTGTGACAACGGTGCTCATGCCGCCAGCTCCGCAGCCGCCGCTCCCGCACGGCGCCCGAAGACGGTGCACTCGAGCAGCGAGTTGCCCATCATCCGGTTGCGACCGTGCGCACCCCCGGCGATCTCGCCGCAGGCGTAGAGGCCTTCGACCGTCGTCTGGCCGTCCGAGTCGATGACGAGGCCGCCGTTCTGGTAGTGGAGCACCGGATAGGTCAGGATCGGCTCCTCGAGCGGATCGATGCCGCCGGCGCGATAGCGCCGGAGCATGTAGGGGAGCGAGATCTCGGCGTCGGCTTCGGGAATCCGCGTTGTGTCGAGGTAGAGCGCTGGTCGTCCGTCGGGAGTCTCGACCCCCCGCCCCGCTTCGACCTCGTCGAAGATCGCCTGCGAAACCGCATCCCGCGGGCCGAGCGAGTCGGTGAACTCCTCGCGATCGGCGTTGAGGAGCACCGCGCCGTAGGAGCGGGTCGTCTCGGGGATCGAGTAGCCCTGCATCGTCTGCGGCCACGCGCCGCCGTTCGGGTGGTACTGGAGCGCGTCGAGGTCGCGGCTCTCGGCGCCGAGCCCGACAGCGATCTCCGTCACCTCCCCGGTCGCACCCGGGTGATTCGTCGAGAGCTCTCCGCGCGCCTGCGCTTCCTTGAAGCAGCGCCCTCCGGCCGCGAGCACCACGGCGCCCGCATCGATAACGTGCTCGCCGCAGCGGGCGCGCCAGCCGTTCTCCCGGCGCGCGAGCTCGGTCAGCGGCGCCTTGGGAAAGGTCTGCACGCTCGAGGACTCGACTGCATCACGAAGCGCGCTCGTGATCGCGTGGCCCGTCCGGTCGCCGACCTGGAGCAGTCGCTTCCGCGAGGCCCCGCCGCAGCGTGCGAGCCGGTAGCCGCCATTCTCGCGCGTGAACTCGACCCCGACCTCCTCGAGCCAGTGGATCGCGCTCGGCGCCTCGCTCGTCAGCACCTCGACGAGGCGGCGATCGGCGGTCTCATGGGAGCTCTGCCAGACGTCTTCCGCGTGCTGCTCGGGGGAGTCGTCCTCGCCGAGGGAGGCCTGGATCCCGCCCTGCGCCTTCGCTGAGTTACAGGACTGCAGCGCGCCCTTCGCGACGAGCGCGACACGAGCTCCCGCGCGCTCTGCCGAGACGGCTGCGGCCAGCCCGGAAGCCCCGCTCCCGACAACGAGCACGTCGAACTCCAGCGGCGCGGCCATCGATGGCCTGACTATACCAGCGTTTTCTTAATCGCAGATATAAGTGTTACTTATTCATGTTCAAGGGACTGCGAAGCCCGACCGATTCCTTGTCCATGGCTCTGCGACTGGTTTCGCTGCTCGTCGCCCTCGTGCTTTTGGGTGTCCTCGCCTCGAACATGCGCACCCGCCTGCACGCGACTCACAAAGGAGGCGCCTCGACGCCCGAAAGCCTGCTCAAGGACGCGGGAATGATCGTCGAGCGAACCCATCAGTTGACCGGCGTCTACGAGGGAGTTGGGCTGCAGGGCGATTCCCCGCTGCGACTCGTCTCGGCGGACGCCTCGGGTTACTGCCTTCAACTGACCTGGCTCAGCCAGCCGTACCACCTGCGCGGTCCCGGGGGACAGCCTGCTCGTGGTGGCTGCTCACCCTAGGCGTGCGCCGGCTCCTCCGCCAGCGCGTAGGCGATGGCGTCCTCGAGAGACAGGTCCCGACCAAGGTGCCAGGCGGCGCTGAACCGCTTCTCGCCCAGCGCCTCGCGAACCGCCGCCGTCGTCGTCTCGTGAGTCTCGCGCTCCGTCGGGGCGAGATCGACACCAACGCTCTCGCGTAACGCCTCCGCCGCCCCGAGCAGGCGGGCCGCCGGATCTGCTTCGCCTGTGAAGGCGAGCACCGCGGCGAGGCCCTCGAAGCAGTAGCCGATGACGTCCCTGAACTCGAGCTCGGCGAGTCGGCGCAGGGCCTCCCGCAGCAGGCCGAGGGCACGCTTGTGGTCATGCTCGGACAGGGCCGCAAAGCCCTGGTTGACGAGCGCGAAGGCCATGCCCTCGCTGTCGTCGAGCGCTTCGAAGAGCCCGTAGGCCTGCTCGCTCAGCTCAGCGGCCCGAAGATAGTCGCCCTGGTCGAGCGCGATCCCTCCGAGGTTGCTGACCGCAAGCGCGTGGCCACGGCGATCTCCCGACTCTCGATAGAGCTCCGCTGCCCGTTCCGAGAGCTCGATTGCGCGCTCGCGTTCCCCTTTCTCGGCGGCCACAGTGCCAAGCGAAAGCAGCGACTGCGCCGTGCCGGCCGCGTCGCCCAGCTCCTCCCACAAGGCAAGGCTCTGCTCGGAGAGCTCAGCCGCGCGCTGGTAGTCGCCCTGCCTGGTCGCGAGTCTGGCGGCGGCGTGGAGGGCGCTCGCGCGGAGCTGCGGCGGCTCCCCGGCTCCCTGCTCGAGCGCCTCCGCGAGGCCACGGCTTCCCTCGGCGAGATGGCCGCGCACCCACCAGTACTGCCAGAGCCCAGCCGTCAGTTGCAGGGCGAGCCCGGCCTCGCCGGCTTCCAGACACCAGGAGAGCGCGGCGCGCAGGTTGTCCCGCTCCTCGTCGAGCCTCGCTAGCCAGCTGGCCTGGTTCGAAGCATCCGACTCGACGAGCTCGAGGAAATGCTCGGCATGCCGGCGCCGAACCGCGTCGGCATCTCCTTCGAGCTCGAGCCGCTCGGCCGCATACTCGCGGATCGTCTCGAGCATCCGCAGCCGCTCTCCCGTGCGCTCGAGGAGGCTGTCGTCGACGAGTGCGGCCAGGCTGTCGAGCGACGCGTCGCACACTGTCTCGGCCGATTCAAGCGTGCAGCCGCCCGCGAAGGCGGCAAGGCGGGCGAAGACCTGCTGCTCCTCCGGCTCGAGCAGGTCGTAGCTCCACGCGATCGTGTCCCGAAGGGCTCGATGGCGCTCCGGCAGGTCGCGCGGCCCGCGGCTGAGGAGGTCGAGCCGCTGATCGAGCCGCTTGAGCATCGCGTCCGGTGGAAGGACCTTCGTCCTCGCGGCTGCGAGCTCCAACGCGAGCGGCAGATCGTCGAGCCGCGCGCAGATCTCCTCGACCGCAGCCAGGTTCTCGTCGGTCAGCCGGAATGCGGGCTCAGCTCCTTGCGCCCGCTCTGCGAAGAGCGCGACGGCGTCGGATCGTCCGAGAGGCTCCACCGGATACTCCTGCTCGCCCGACAAGCGCAGCGCAGCTCGGCTCGTGACGAGCAGCGTCAGGCCGGGCACGGCCTTGAGGATGTCCGCGAGTAGCACGGCCTCTCCGGCCAGCTGCTCGAAGTTGTCGAGGAGCACGAGCACGCGCTCGCCCGCGAGCCGCTCGCGCAGGCTGGCGAGCAAAGTCCGCTCCCCGCTCTCACGCACGCCGACGGCCTGGGCGATCGCAGGCAGGAGCAGCGCCGAGTCGCGAATCGCGTCCAGCGGAACGAAGAAAGTGCCGTCCGGAAGCTCGCCGGCGATCGCGTTCACGGCCTCGAGTGCGAGCCTCGTCTTGCCGGCGCCCCCGGGACCGGTCAGCGTCAAGAGCCGGACGTCGTCGCTCTTGAGCGCGCCACAGATCTCCTCCAGCTCGCGCCCGCGACCGACCAGGCTGCTGACCGGCGCCGGTACGTTGCTTTCTGGCATGGCGCGCCGGGCAAGGGATTCGTCTTGCCGCAGGATCGCCTGTTCGAGCTCGCGAAGCTCACGGCCCGGCTCGAGCCCCAGATCGTCGACAAGGACACGGCGCGCCTCCCGGTAGGCATCGAGGGCATCCGCCTGCCTACCGGCGCGGTAGAGCGCGAGCATCAAGAGGCCGCTCAGCCGCTCGCGGACCGGGTACTCGGAGACGAGCGCCTCGAGCTCGGGGACGAGCTCGTGGTCGCGCCCGAGACCGAGCTCGGCCTGGAGCCGATCTTCGATCGCGACGAGCCTCAGCTCCTCGAGCCTCGTGATCTCGGGCTGCGCGAACGGCTCGCGCTGGACGTCGACCAACGCCGGGCCGCGCCACAGGCCGAGCGCCTCGAGCAATCGCTCCGAGGCCTTGGCATAGGACCGGCTGGCGAGCGCCGAAGCTCCCTCGCCGGCCAGGCCCTCGAAGCGCTCCGCGTCCAGCTCGCCGGGCTCGACATGGAGACGGTAACCGGGGTCCTCTCGGACGAGCCTGTCCTCGACGAGCTTGCGCAGTTGCGAGACGTAGACCTGCAGCGTGTTGGCGGCGGTCGCCGGTGGGCTTTCGCCCCAGAGATCGTCGATCAGCCGCTCGGCCGGAACGGTCTTGTTCCGGTGCAAGAGGAGGAGCGCGAGGAGCGCGCGCGGCTTGCGACCTTTCGCAGCGAACGGCGGGCCGTCGAGCCCGACTTCGAGCGGGCCAAGAATCCGGAACTCCATGACGTTCCTCCTCGAAGGCGATCGTACTCCCGCTTCAGGAGGTCTTCAGTGGGTGGTGGGATGATGCGTACGCAAACGACCTCCCAACGGCCTCCAGGCGGCGTGGCCGTTAGGCCCGCCTGGAGGCCGAGACTCACCAGATCGAGCGCAGCAGCTCGGTGATCTCGGCCTCGCAGGCCTGCCGCGGATTCGCATGCGCACCGCCACGGACGACAGTCGCCGCGGCGACCTCCTCCAGTTCGTCTTCCGGAACGCCGAGATCTCGCAGCCGCTCGAAGCCGCCCAGTCGGGCCAGCTCCTCGACTCGGCGGGCCGGGTCATCGGTGCCGATCGCCGAGCCGAAGCGGGCGATCTCGGCTCGGGCCACGGGCTCGTTGAAGCGCAGAGCCGCCGGCAGCGTGATTGCGTTCAAGGCCCCGTGCGGCAGGCCGTAGCGCCCGCCCAGGGCCTGGGCCATCGCATGTCCCAGGCCGAGGCCGGCGGCGGCAAGAGCTGCGCCGGCGTGCATCGCTCCTTCGAGCAGGCCGCGCCGGGCCTCGAGGTCCCGGCCGTCCGCGGCCACGCGCGGCAGCCACTCGGCGATGAGCCGTGCTCCGGCGAGGGCCTCGCGGTCGCCGTCGGCGTTGCGGCCCTTCACGTAGAGCGCCTCGGCCGTGTGCGCGAGTGCGTTGAGCGAGGTCCCCACCGTCTCCGCACGCGGCAGGCTGAGCGTGAGCTCCGGCTCGTAGACGATCCCGGCCAGGCGCGCACCCGAACCGCCGCCTCGCATCAGCTTGCCGGGGCTTCGGATCCCGAAGCTCGGCGTCCATTCGGCGCCCGAGTAGGTCGTCGGCACGGAGACCATGGCCAGCCCCGTCTCGGCCGAGATCGCCTTCGTGAGGTCGACCGCGCTCCCGCCGCCGAGCGCGAGCAGCCCGTCCGCACCCTTCGCCTGCGCAGCCGCATGCGCGATCCGGTCCGACGGCACCTCCGACCAGACTCCCGCCACGTCGACCGGAGGGGACCACCGTGGGCTCGCGACGAGCAGCGGCCGCTCGACACCGAGCTCGGCGAGAAGCTCGGGAAGCTCGTCGAGCCCCCAGCGGACGATCACACGCGTGCTCGGGCAAACTCGACGAACGCGTCCGCAACCCGGGTCGCCACGCGGCCGGCCGCGCGCACGAGCGAGATCTCACGTGAAGGCTCGAGCCCCTTGACGCGGGCCGCCGCCAGTGTGCCGCCGGCGAGCTCGGGCTCGACGGCCGTCCGGGAGATGAACGTCACTCCGTGGCCGGCCTCGACCGCGCTCTTGACTGACTCCTGGAGGCCGAGTTCGAGCCGCACGTCTAGGTCGCGCAGGCGCGTGCCCGCCGCTCGCAGCTCGTCCTCGATCACCTGGCGGACGCCGGCTCCCTCTTGCATGATGATGAGGGGCTCGCCGCGGAGGTCGTCGAGCGTGACCGTCTGCCCTGCAAAGCGGTGCCGGGGCGGGCAGACGAGGATGACCTCGTCGCGGAAGAAGGGCTCGTAGGCGACGGAACGGTTGCGAGGGGTGGCGCCGACGATGCCGAGCTCGAGCTCTCGGCGGGCGACCCGGTCGACGATCGTCTGTGTGTCGGAGATCGAGAGGTCGACCGTGACTTCGGCATGCGCTTCGGCAAACTCGCACAGCAGCACGGGGACGACCGTGCCGCCCGGGCCGGTGGAAGCGCCGATCGCGAGCTGGCCGCGGAGCGGGCCCTCGGCCTCGCCCGCCACGTCCTCGAGCATCTGGCGCTCGAGCGCGAGCAGCCGCTGCGCGCCGCGGTAGAGGCGGAGCCCGGCCTCGGTCGGCTCGACGCGCCGGCCGGATCGGTCGAAGAGCTGTTGACCAAGCCGTTCCTCGAGCGAGCGGATCTGAAGGCTGACCGCAGGCTGCGTGACTCCGAGCCGCTCAGCGGCCTGCGAGAAGCTCTTGCGCTCGACGACGGCGCAGAAGGCAGCGAGCTGCCGAGTATCCATAAGCAATCATTATGCCTCGCTGCGCCACATCGAATAACGAGAGAGGGCCCGAGAGACCCTCTCTCGAAAACACAAGTGCTTCGCCGCTAGGCCCTGGGGTGGAGCTCGCCGGCCATCTCGGTCGAGAACTCGAAATCGGCGCTCTCGCCGTACTTGGCGTCGAATGGGAGACCGAAGCCGTCCGAGTGGCCGGAGGCCTTCCCGATCTTGTATTCCGGTGCGAAGCCGAACATCGCGCCCTTGACCGTCGTCGGCGACCCGTCCGGCCCCGTGTACGGCTCGAAGGTGATGTCGGTCTTGCCTGCAACGCTGATCGAGTTGTCCGTCACGTCGACGGACGCCCGCTCCATCCCGACGTAATCGCCAATTAATGGCTTGAACTCGCCGAACGGGCCGCCCGCGTCACCCGAGACGATCTGCTCGACGGCCTGGGCCTGCTCGTCGGAGGCTCCTTCGTCGACGACGATCCCGACCTTCCAGTTCCCCGCTGTGAGGTTCGAGGGGAACCAGTTGTAGAGCGCGAAGTTCACGCCCCCGAGCTCGACGTCGTCGAGGTTCCCCTCCTTGATGCCGAACACGAGTGCGCCGCGGCACTCGCCGTCCTCCGCTGTCAGCGGACCGTCGACCGGGCATGGGCACAGCCCCACGCAGTTACAGGCCCCGATGTACGTGCCTGCGATTCGATAAGCCATACGACTCCTCTCTTGCTCGGACCGGAGGAGTCTATGACGCTCGGGCGACTAGGGCGTCATTCCCATCGAGGGCCCGACTCTGCTGGGGTCCGTCAAGCCCGGCACGCTGTCCGGTGAGGCCGCGATCCAGATCCCGAGCACGACGAATGCGACCGCCAGCACCTTCGTGAGCCTCATCCCGTACGGGAAGACCTTCTCGGCGAAGATGACACCGGCGATCGCGGCCATCCAGAAGAGGCTCATGACGCCCAGGCTGAAGAGGACGACCATCAGCCCCCAGCAGCAGCCGACGCAGTAGAGGCCGTGCTCCGCTCCCATACGGAGCGCACCGAACCGCCCCTCGTGCCAGGTGTGGAAGAGAAAGTGCAGCGGTGTCCGGCAATGGCGTAGACAGACGTCCTTGACCGGCGTCAGCTGGTAGAGACCCGCGGCAACAATCGCCCCGCCGGCGACATACGGGCCGGCCCGGTCCCAGGCGAGGACACCGCCGTCGATCGCGTCGATGAGCCGGAAGACTCCATAGGCGCCGAGCCCATACGCCGTCCACGCAGCGAGGTAGCCGGCGACGAAGACCCACGTGGGCACGAATGCCGCCTGTTCCTTGCTCGCCCGTTGCTCCGTGACCCGCGCGAACGCCAGCACCATCGGCGCCACCGACGGGAGCATCATCGCCGCCATCATCGTCACCCAGATGCCGAGGAACCAGCCAAGGCCGCCGAGATCCGTGCCGGGCCCGGCGTCCATTCCGCGCATGCGGTCGAACGTGATCAGCCAGGAGACGAGTGCGACAACGAGAATGACGACGGCGATGCTGACCGGGTTGAGTCGCAGCGGCGAGCGCTCGGCGGCTTGGTCAGGTGCCGGGGCAACCGTCATCGGCAACAATTACACCTTGGTGGGCGTCACCTCGCAAGGCAGCAACAGCCTTGCCGAGCGCTACTCGCGGCTTGCTCGGGAAATGCCTGACCGGCGGCGGGTCGATCTCGAGCTTCGCGGCCTGGATCTCCTGCTCGCGACCTTCTTCGTCGTCCTCTCCCTGCCGCTCGCGATTCCGATCGCGCTGGCGATCGTCCTCACTTCGGGCCGCCCCGTCTTCTACCGGGGGGAACGCGTGGGCCGCGGCGGCCGGGTCTTCACGATGACGAAGTTCCGGACGCTCCGGCCCGGCGCCGAGTCTCGGCTCGGGCACCATCTCGGCGTCCCGCTCGTCGAGGGGACCGAGACCGAGGTAACGCGCATAGGCCGCTGGCTGCGAGCGACCCAGCTGGACGAGGTCCCGCAGTTCTGGAACGTCCTCAAAGGCGACATGAGCCTCGTCGGCCCGCGCCCGATCCGGCCGCGCTTCTTCGAGGAGCTCGCCGCCGAGCTACCCGCGTACTGGCAGCGACTCGTGGTGCGACCCGGCCTGACCGGCTTTGCGCAGGTGCGCCGCGGCTACGAGACCTCGATGGTCGAGAAGCTCGCGCACGATCTCGAGTGGATCGCCGACCGCTCGGTGCGGCTCTACCTGCGAACGCTCACGGCAACTGCCTGGCGTGTCCTCAGACAGTCCCTCCACTTCTGAGGGGTCACTCCACATCGAGACGCGAATCCTCGAGGTCGAGGTCGCGCTCGACGCGCTGCATGACCTCGTCGCTGATCTTTCCCTCGTTGCGCAGGGCGACGACGGCCGACCGCTCCGCGTCGAGCAGCTGACGGCGGAGCTGCTGGTAGGCGACCGAGCGCTCCTCGATACCGTCGTCGTCCGCGTCGTCGAACCGAGCTCTGAACCGGTTCCGGCGGAAGTCGTACAGGCCGCGCATGCGTTCGGCTGTATCGGGTCGCACCCAGTCCTCGTCGACCAGCTCGTCGAGCCGCTCGATCGCCGCGTCGGCCGCATGAATGCGAGCTTTCGCCTCCTCGCGGGCGTCGACGGCGTCATCCTCCTCGAGCCCCAGGAGCCGGACGACACCCGGGAGTGAGAGCCCTTGCACCACGAGCGACCCCAGCACGACGGAAAACGCCAGGAAGACGATCAGCGAGCGGTCGGGAAAAGGCGCGCCGGAATCCGTGCTCAACGGGATCGCGAGCGCCGCGGCGAGCGTCACCCCTCCTCTCATCCCAGCCCACTCGATGAACGCCACAAACTGCCACGGGGGAGCGGGGTCGCGCTCGCGAAGACTCGGGGACACCCACCGCGGGACATAGGCGATCGGGAACCCGTAGACGATTCGGATCAGAAGCACCACAGCCCAGGTCAGCGCCGCATAGCCGACGAGCTCCTCCCAAGAGCGACCGTGGAGATGGTCGAGGATCGGTTGCAGCTGCAGGCCGACGAGGCCGAAGAGCAGCGCATTCAGAAGGAAGTTGAAGATCGCCCAGAACCCGTCGCCCTGGAGCCGCGTCTCGACCGTCGTCAGCTCCGGCGTGTGCCAGCCCATGTAGACGCCGGCCGTGACGACCGCGAGCACGCCGGACGCACCGATCGCCGAGGCCGGTAGGAACGCGAAGTAACCGGTGAGGAATGCGATCGTGACCTCGAGCGGAGGGTTGAAGAGGCGCTTGCGGACGAACCGAATCAGGCGGCCGACGACGAGCCCGACCGCGATGCCGCCCAGGACCGACCAGATGAAGCTTCCCGCCGCGTTCAGGAGCGAGAACGAGCCGCTCAGCACCGCCGCGACCGCGAACTTGTAGAGGACGAGCGCCGTACCGTCGTTGACGAGGCTCTCGCCTTCGATAATCGCGATCGCCCGTCGCGGTACGCCGAGCCGGCGTGCGATCGCCGTCGCCGCGAGCGGATCGGTCGGAGAGACCACAGCTCCGAGCACGAATCCAGCGGGCCACGAGAGGTCGATGGCGTAGTGCGCCACTGCTGCGACCGCCACCGTCGTCAGGGCTACGAGCCCGATCGCCAGGAACGAGATCGGCCGCAGATTCCTCCGTAACTCGCGCAGGCCCGTGTTGAAAGCCGACGAGTAGAGCAGCGGCGGGAGGATCCCGAAGAGAACGGCTTCAGGCGGCAGGGTCAGGTTCGGGATGCCCGGAGCGAACCCGATGCCAAGGCCGCCGACCACCAGCAGAATCGGGTACGGGATCCGCAACGGGTCGGCGAGCAGCAGCAGCGCAGCCGCACAGATGAGAAGGACCAGGAGTTGAAGTTCCTCGTGTGCGCCAAACCCGCTCACCGCGGCACTAGAGTAATGACGCATGTGCGGGATCTGCGGGATCGCCGCGACCCGAGGCGCAGTCGATCCCGCCCGGCTCGCGGCCATGAGCTCAACCCTCGTCCACCGGGGGCCCGATTCCGACGGCGCGTACGTCGACGGCCCGGTCGGCCTCGCCGCCCGGCGGCTCGCGATCATCGACCTCGTCACGGGCGACCAGCCGCTTACGAACGAAGACGGACGGATCGCCGTTGTCCAGAACGGGGAGATCTACAACTACAAAGAGCTGCGCCTCGAGCTCGAGCGCGCCGGGCATCGCTTTTCGACGAGCAGCGACACAGAGGTGCTCACGCATCTCTACGAGGAGCATGGCGAGCGCTTTGCGGAGCGGCTGCGCGGCATGTTCGCGATCGCGCTCTGGGACTCCAGGCAGGCGCGCCTGCTGCTTGCCCGTGACCGCTACGGGATCAAGCCGCTCTACTACCGCGAGAGCGAGGGCGAGCTCTCCTTCGCGTCCGAGCTGCGGGCATTTCCGCGGGGTGACATCGACCCCGACGCGCTCGAGGCGTTTCTCGCCTTCAACTCCGTCCCGGCGCCGCTGACCATCTTCCGCGGGATACGCAAGCTGCGTCCGGGGCACGTCCTTGTGTGGCAGGAAGGGCACAGCGAGCTGACGCGGTACGCGCGACCCGCGCCAGCCTCGGCGGCCAACGTGCGCGACGACGACGAGGCGGAGCTCATCGAGGAGCTCAGAGCGCGCCTACGGGATTCTGTTCGGGCACACCTCGTCGCCGACGTCCGGGTCGGCGTTCTGCTCTCGGGCGGAATCGACTCGGCAACGCTCGCCGCGCTAGCTGCCGAGGAGACCTCCGAGCCGTTGCGCACGTTCTCGATCGGCTTCGAGGAGCGCAGCTTCGACGAGCTCGGCGACGCGGGGCTCGTCGCGCAGCGATACGGCACTGAGCATCGTGAGCTCGTGCTGCGCCCCGACGCCGCGTTGCTCCTGCCGGCGCTTGCGGAAGCCTTCGACGAGCCGTTCGCCGACTCGTCTGCGCTTCCCACGTATCTCGTCTCCCAGCTCGCTGCCGAGGACGTGAAGGTCGCGCTCTCCGGCGAGGGGGGCGACGAGCTCTTCGGCGGCTACTACACGTACGCGGCCGACTTGCTCGCGCAGCGAACCGCCTGGGCGGCACCGGTCCTCCGTCCTCTCGTCGAACGGCTGCCGAGCTCGAGCGCGCGGGCAAGCTTCGACTACCGGGCCAAGCGCTTCGTGCGGGCGGCGCAGCTCCCGCCGCTCGAACGTCACCACGGCTGGAAGGAGATCTTCTCGCGCGACGCGCGGGCCGAGCTCACCGGTCGGCGCGGTAGCTTTGACCCGGTCGACCTGCTTCGGGCCCGCTTCGGGGAGACGGAGGGCGCAGAGCTGCTCGCTCGGCTCCAGGACGTCGACCTCGGCACGTACCTCGTCGACGACCTGCTCGTGAAGACGGACCGCGCGTCGATGGCCCACTCGCTCGAGGCGCGAGTGCCGTTCCTCGACCCGGTCGTGACGAACTTCGCGCTCGCGCTTCCGACCCGCCACAAGGTGCGCGGGTTGCGCAAGAAGGTGCTGTTGCGCAAGGCGGCGGCTCCGCTCGTGCCCCCGGAGCTTTTGCGCCGGCGAAAGCGGGGCTTCTCGATCCCCGCGGCGGCGTGGCTCCGCGGTGAGCTGGAGCCCTTCGCACGCGAGACGCTCTCGGCCGAGACGCTCCGCCGCCAGGGGTTCTTCCGGCCGCAGACCGTCACGCGCCTGATCGACGATCACGTGGCGAGACGCGAGGACCTGAGCCGCCAGCTGTGGGGGCTCCTCGCCTTCACGCTCTGGCACGAGCGCCACGTCGAGCAGACGCCGGGGCCGCTGCGGGAGCCGCGCGTCGAAGCGCTCGCGAGGTGAAAGTCTGGGTCGACATCTCGGCGCCGGCGCACGTGCTCGTGTTCCGGCCGCTGATCGGGCTCCTACGCGAGCGGGGAGACGAGGTCGAGGTCACGACCCGTGACTACGCGCAGACGCTCGAGCTCCTCGACCGGCACGGCATCGAGGCGACGGTGATCGGGCAGCACGGCGGCCGGTCGCGCCTGGGCAAGGCCTTCGCGCTCACGGGCCGCCTGCGCGCCCTGAAGCGTTATGCGCGGGGCCGCGGGTACGACCTCGCGCTCGCCCACGGCTCGCACGAGCTGACGGTGACCGCGCGGCGCCTCGGAATCCCGAGCGCGACGACCCACGACTACGAATACGCGACCCTCCAGCATCACCTCGGCGATCGTGCGGCGACGAAGGTCGTCGTGCCCGAGGCGATCCCGCCGAAGCGGATGGCGCGCTTCGGCGTGCGCCCACCGAAGCTCCTGCAGTACCCGGGCCTGAAGGAGGAGTACTACCTCTACGACTTCGAGCCGGACCGCTCGGTGCTTGCCGAGCTTGGCGTCGAGAGCGGGCGGACACTCGTCGTCGTGAGGACACCCCCGGATGTCTCGCTCTACCACCGGCGCTCGAACCCCTTCTTCCCGCGGCTCCTCGCCCACCTCGGCCGTCAGCAGAGCGTGCAGGCGGTCGTCCTACCCCGGAGTGCGGAACAGCGTGCCTACGTCATCGGGCTCGAGCTCCCGTCGGTGGTCGTCCCCGAACATGCCGTCGATGCCCAGAGCCTGATCGCGCTTGCCGACCTCGTCGTCTCGGCCGGCGGGACCATGAACCGCGAAGCCGCAGCGCTCGGCGTGCCGGTGTACACCACTTACGGAGGGCGAATCGGAGGCGTGGACGAGCTGCTGATCGCAGAGGGCCGCCTGCGCCCGCTCACTGATCCGCGCGCGCTCGCTCTCGAGAAGCGAACGGGGGACGAGGCGCCCCGTGTGCGACGTGATCCGAAGCTCCTGCTCGACCTTTTGCTCTCCGCCACGAAGCCGTAGCCTCGAGGTCCGGTGAATCGACCGGTCAGTTCAGACGACGCGCGGGCTAGGCCCGCACGTCCTGAGGGCGGCACCGCAAGCGGCGCCTTAGAGCTCCTTTCGAAATGAAGGGACCCGCTCCCTGACGACGAAGCCGTCGGCATCCGTCGTCAAGCTGGGAGGGGTGCCGATGGCCGTCGCGCCGTGGATC